>JAEIGA010014154.1_pt1 | contig 12136 bp, 13 predicted proteins | sample 9270691 | NCBI WGS metagenome assembly JAEIGA01 (sample SAMN17057246, study PRJNA624740) | gut metagenome | biome: biome; isolation source: fecal sample | host: Bos grunniens | place: China: Xizang | collected 2019
CATAAGCTCAATAACACCCTTTGTATTACGATTGTTGTCGCAATGTGGATTTGAGGCTATGGTTTCAGCAGCAAGAAGCATAAGTGCATCACCTGCAAGTATCGCTGTTGCTTCACCGAATACCTTGTGGTTGGAGGGCTTTCCACGACGCATGTCGTCATTGTCCATAGCGGGAAGATCGTCGTGAATAAGCGACGAGGTGTGTAAAAATTCCACAGCCGCGGCATATGGTAAAGCGGGTGTAATGTCGCTTTTCCCCGAAACCGCTTTGTAGAATTCGAGAACCAAAAACGGACGAATTCTTTTTCCACCTGCGCTTACAGAATACAATGCGGAATCACAAAGCTTCTCATATCCACTTTTTTTAGCTGGGACAGAATTCAATATTTCTTGCATTTTTGCAGTAAGTAAAACTGCGTATTCTCCAATGAGGATGCTTAAATCTTTCATAAGGGTTCTCCTTTCGAAATCACATAGAAACGTCAGTTTGAAATGACAGTATTATTCGTTTGGTTCTAAAAACGTTACTTTTTGTTCTGCTTCGTCAAGGAGACGAGAGCAGTATTTAACCAAATTGTTGCTTTCCTCGTAAAGTGATAACGTTTCTTCAAGCTTTGCGTTTCCGCTGTCAAGCTTTCTTACTATCTGTTCAAGTCTTTCAAGTGCTTCTTCAAATGAAATTTTCTTTTCTTCCATAGCTATATGCCTTCCTTATTCTCAGTCAACTTTGTCAACGATGCTCTGAACAGAACCGTCTGCAAAATTCAGATTGATTCTGTCTCCCTTTTTCAGCGAGTCCTTTGAGGTTATAACCTTTCCGCCTTCGGTGAATACCGCCGCATACCCTCGTTTCAATACTCCAAGTGGATTCAACGCCTTTGCGTTTGCAGATAACGTGTTCAGTATTGCACGTTTCTTCTCTATAATACGTTTGCAGGAAACGTCCATCTTTTCCTCCAAACTGCCTAAATATATTCTTCTCTGGTCGAAATAAACCTTTGGATTTTTAAGCTGATTTGAACCTGCGAGAGTGTTGAGAATCCGTCTGTATGATTCCGTTTTCGACGTTAAAACGTTTCTCGTCCTCTTGCTTACGTTGGATAACATCCTCTGGATGTCACTTTTTTCTGGTACGGCAATCTCAGCCGCAGCAGATGGCGTCGCAGCTCGTCTGTCAGCAACAAAGTCTGCAATGGTGAAGTCTGTCTCGTGCCCAACTGCGCTTATTATGGGTATCGTACAGGCGAAAATAGCTCTTGCAAGTTTTTCGTCATTGAACGCCCAAAGCTCTTCAAGTGAGCCACCGCCTCTGCCGATTATGATGACGTCCACAGGGAATGATTTGCAAAAATAATCTATCGCCTTTATCATAGATGGCGCAGCGGTAGGACCTTGAACTGTTGAGGGATAAACGTATATCTTTGCCAAGGGAAATCTTCTTCCGGATACGTTGATTATGTCTCGCACAGCAGCTCCCGTTGCTGAGGTTATAACACCTACACGAAGGGGAATTTTAGGTAACGGTTTTTTGTGACGTTGGTCAAAAAGTCCTTCGGCTTCAAGCTTCTTTTTCAGCTTTTCAAAGGCTTCGTAAAGAGACCCGATGCCGTCTGCCTTTACGCTGTCAACGTATAACGAATATTGTCCGTCTCTGACAAAAACGTTGATTTTACCGTGGCATACTACTTTCATTCCGTTTTCAAGCCTGAAATCAAGCTTGTCTGCATATCCCTTGAACATAACGGCTTTTATAAGAGAGCCTTCATCCTTCAAAGTGAAGTAAATATGTCCACTCGCCCTGTGGATTGTGCAGTTGGAAATCTCGCCCTTGACAGATACACTCTCCAGCAAGGGAATCTGTTCAACTACGTTTTTTATAAAATTATTTATTTGAGAAACGCTGAGAATTCGTTCCTCTCTCATCGTAACTTCAAACCCGTTTTCATTCATAATTCAATCCCAACTATCTTGAAAATATACGGTTTATTCCTTGTTTGCACCTGCGGCAATTTTACCCAGAAGTCCGTTCACAAAGGAAACAGAGTCGAAATCCCCAAAATGCTTCAGAAGCTCAAGAGCCTCGTTGATTGAAACAGAAGCAGGTATCCCTTCTTCGTATAATATTTCGTAAGTAGCAATTCTTGAAACAGCAAGTGCAATTCTTGATATTCTGCCAATGCTCCACTTTTCAGAAGCTTCACTTATCTTCTGGTCAAGCTCGTCTCGTTTTTCCCAAGCGTTGCAAAAAAGAGACTTTGCAAATCCGCTGTATTTTTTCTGACGAAGCTCTGCGGCAATCTCTATTGTAACCATAGTGTCCTGATCTTTTTTGAATTCTTGCTCGAAAATAAGCTCAACCGCCGCTTCTCTCGCTTCACGTCTTGTCATAAAAACAACTCCAATCCACGCAAATATAATTTCATACATAGTAAATGATACCACATTTAAAGCAAGAATTCAATACGAAAAATAAAATTTACAAATTATAAAAATATCCCACCTGAAAACGAATATAGCTGATCCCCCTGCTTTTTGCTTGAAAAAGCTGAAAACAGTTCCATCGCTTTGGGGAAATTGTAAAAAAATATGCGTGGGATTGACATCAGAAGTCTTATGTGGTACAATTCGATAAAATGTGTGTAGAAAGGCTTGAGAATGAAAATTGTAATTTGCCTTGACGAAAATAATGGATATATGTTCAACTCTCGCCGTCAAAGTAAGGATAAAGAACTGAGAAACCGACTGTTGTCCCTTCTTGACGGTGAAAAGCTCTGGATGAGCGAATATACAAAAAAACAGTTTTCTGAAGAAGGTAACTTCGTTGTTGACGATAACTACGTGGAAAATGCGGCTGAGAACGATTTTTGCTTTGTGGAAGATAAAGGCTATAGTCTGGATAGCTGTAACGAAGTGTGGATCTTCCGCTGGAAAAGAAAATACCCCTTTGATAAATCCTTTGACGTTGACCTTGAAGCAGAGGGATTTAAACTTGTGAGAAAACAAAAGTTCAAAGGCTTTTCTCATGATGAAATAACTTTGGAAAGATATAAAAAATAAATTAAGTATAAATTTAAGAAAGACAAAGAAAGGAAAAATTATGAAAAGATTTTTTGAAAACGTGAACTTTAAAAAGTCTCTTGCCGTCCTTCTCCTCCTTGCAACTCTTCTCGTTGCTTCTTGTGGTAAGGACGACGTATCATCAAATGTTGATAATTCTTCCTCGGAAAGCTCTTTTGTCAGCGTAGACTCCCAACAGTCTGCAGAAAATTCTGCTTCTGATGTGGAGAGTGTAGCTGATACGTCTTCCGAGTCAGAATCGACCACTTCACAAAACGAGTCTCAGGACTCTTCTGAAGAAGCATCAAAGGAGGGTGAAGATAACTCTTCTGCTGAGCCATCTTCCACCGAAAGTAAAGAGCCTGAAAGCTCTGCTGATGCTTCAAAAGAAATCTCTGACGATTCCTCCGAAGAAGCTTCAAAGGATTCCCCTGAGTCAAGCTCAGAAGAAAGCTCAGAAGAAAGCTCCAATACTACTGAAGGTGTGGGAGACGAAAAAGCTTCTGCTGTCGATCTTGATAAAATCCCCGAATATACCGATAAGGACTATATTTCCATCAATGACGGTACACCGTTTTTCACAGCTGCACAGCTTACGGTAAAGGGATATGAAAAATACGGTGAGCTTGATAGTCTGGGCAGATGTACTGCGGCTATAGCATCTTTGGGTAAGGAAACAATGCCCACAGGTGACCGTGGAAGCATCAGCAGTGTTAAACCAACAGGTTGGATTCAGGCACAGTATTCTTGCATAAAAACAAGAGACCTTTATAACAGAAGCCACCTTATCGCATGGTCTCTCGCAGGTGAAGATGCAAATAAGCAGAACCTTGTAACAGGAACAGCACATCTTAATCAGGGTGTAATGACTCAGTTTGAAGATATGGTTCTTGACTATATAAGAGAAACGGGAAACCACGTTGCATACCGTGTAACTCCTTTGTTCAAGGGTAATGACCTTGTGTGCAGAGGTGTTCAGATGGAAGCTTATTCCATTGAGGATAAGGGAGAGGGAATCTGCTTCAATGTTTATTGCTATAACGTACAGCCGGGTGTTATTATCGACTATTCTACAGGGGCAAGTAGTGCTGAAGGCGGAGATACAAGCGAAGAATCCAGCGAGGAAACCAGCAAAGACACAAGCTCTGAAGAACCAATCACCGCAGATTACGTGCTTAACAAAAAAAGCAAGAAAATTCACCTTCCTGATTGCAAATCCGTAGCTGATATGTCTGAAAAGAATAAAGAGTTCTATACAGGACCTATCGAAGACCTTTTGGCACAGGGATACGTTGGATGCGGGAACTGTCTCAAAGATGTAACGGCATAAAGAATTTGTTCGGGGATATCTTGAAAAAGGTATCTCCGAATTTTTTTGTTTCGAAAAAAACTACTCTGAAAGACGTTCACGCGTGAAGAAAAAGAAAAGACGTTGAAATTTGGATGAAAAAGCTTTTTTCAGGGCATTTTTATGATGTAAATATGCTTAAAAATGTTGACAAATCCATAGTTTGTGTGGTATAATAAATGGAAAATATAAATATGGCATAATATTTTTTCGAATCAGGAATTGCATCGGTGAAGGGATAGCTTTGACAGTAATGCTGTTTGACGGTGGAATTCTTAAACTTGAAGAAAATCGTATAAAGGATAAGCATCCACAGTAATGGATGCAGAGTAGAATCGATGTTGAAAAGTATGACAGGCTTTGGAAGACAAAAAGCCACAATAGGTGATAAGGTTTATACCTTCGAGATAAAATCCGTCAATAGTAAGAATCTTGATCTTACCGTGAAATGCAACAGAACCTTGATGCCCCTTGAGGAAAAGGTGAGACAGAAGGTTTCTTCGTATATTTCTCGTGGTAAGGTAGACGTTTATTTTTCCGTTGAAAGCCTCAGCGGTGACGGAACTACGTTGTTGTTGAATAAAGAGTTTGTGTCAAGCTATATAGGTGTTTTGAATGAGATAAAAGATACCTATGGAATAGAAGGTGAAATCACCCTTGATATGATAGCAAGGAGAGGCGAGATACTCCTTGTCCGTTCTGCTGATACAGACGAAAACGAAGAGATGGCAAAAATATGGTCAGAGCTTGAAAAGGTTGTGGCTGAGGGAATGGAGCAGTTTGTTTCCATGAGAGCTATCGAGGGCGAAAACCTCAAAAAAGACCTTATTTCACGCCTTGATACAATAAGCAGTATCAGGGATAAAATAGAAGAACTTGCTCCTGCCGCATTGGAAACGGCTAAGGAAAGAGTGAGAGAACGAATCAATAAGCTTCTTGCTGGCGTGGCTGTGGACGAAACGCGACTTCTTACAGAGTGTGCAGTCCTTGCTGATAAGACGGATATATCAGAGGAGTTTGTTCGTCTCGCAAGTCATATAAAGCAGGTAAGGGATAACCTTGATGCTGATAAGCCCATAGGAAGAACCATTGACCACGTTATTCAGGAAATGAACAGAGAGGTCAATACCATAGGTTCTAAGGCAAATAGCCTTGATATTTTAAACCTTGTTGTTGAAGCAAAGGGCGAAATCGAAAAAATAAGGGAGCAAATACAGAACATAGAATGATAGATAACGTTAGATTTGTTGATGTGGGAAACGGAAATTTTGTTTCCTCGGCAAGAGTTGTTTCCATAGTGACGCCTGATTCGTTGCCTGTCAGAAGATTGATGCAGGATGCGAAAAACGCAGGACGTGCAATAGATATTACCTGTGGCAAGAAAACAAAATCCGTAGTAATAACAGATAGTGACCACTATATTTTTTCTGCTGAGGACTCTGCAGTTATAGCCGAAAGGATGTGTTTGAAATGATAAATGAAAAGAAAATAGGAAAATTACTCGTTATTTCTGGTCCTTCGGGCGTTGGAAAAACTGATGTATCCGTGGTATTGAGAGGGCTTGGTGATATATACGTCAAGTCTGTGTCTGCAACCACGAGAGATATAAGAGTAGGCGAGACAGATGGGGTGGATTACTTCTTCGTGTCGCAACCACAGTTTGAGAAAATGAAGGCTGATGGAGAGCTTTTGGAAACAACGTTGTATAACGGAAGCTTGTATGGAACACCAAGAAAATTTGTTGAGGGCGTTCTTGATGAGGGAAAGGTTGTTATCCTCGTAATAGACGTGGCGGGTGCGTTGCAAATAAAGAAAATGTTCCCCGATGCCGTGTTGTGCTTCCTTAATGCTGAAAGCCTTGAAGCTATCGAGAAACGATTGAGAAACAGAAAAACAGATAGCGAAGAAGCGATTTTAAATCGTCTTGCAGTTGCAGTCAGCGAGCTTCAATCAATAGATAAATTTGATTTTGTCGTTATCAACAGAGAGGGCGAAAAAGAAGCAGCTGCAAAGGAAATAGATGAAACTATCAAGAAAATGATGGAATAACGTGAGTATAAAATTAATTCAATACATAATAAAGACAGGAGAAGAAGCCGTTGGCTTTGTGTGAAAATTATGATGCTTTATCCAACAATTCAGGAACTTACTGAAGGAAAGATCAACCGTTACGAGCTTGTTATTGCAACAGCAAAGGGTGCTCGTAAAGTAATTGAAAAAGATATTGAGATACGTGAAGCTGAACAGAAGAAGAAGGATCTTGAACGTGGCGCAACAAAAGAGAAAAAACCTGCGGTAGTTGGTGAAAACCTTCCTGAGAAGGCTGTTTCCATAGCTATCAAGAAGATATATGCAGGTGCATTCTCCGTTTCTCTCGAAAACGAGGGAGAGGCAGATGCCGAATAATAAGAACCTTCGATATGCGGGAATCCACCTTCTTGATACGGTGTGGAATCTGGATTGCGAATATACCTATTCCATCCCAAAATCCCTTGAAGGCGAGGTAAAGCTTGGTGGAATAGTCGTTGTCCCTTTTGGTAAGGCGAACGTTAAAAAAACAGGGTTTGTATCGTCTCTTTACGAAAAGTGTGATATGGAGTCTCCAAAGGAGATAATCTCTGTGCTTGATTATGGGAAATATCTCCCCAAGGAAGTCGCAGGACTCTCAAAGTTCATCAAGCAACGTTGCTTTTGCACCATTGGAACAGCGATAAAAACCATGTTGCCCCCTGGAGTAAATACGAAAAGAAGCATCGTATATACTGCGGTGAGTGAGCCTGAAAGGTTCCCCGACGGAGAATGCGAGGAGATATACAGATATATCGACTCCAAGGATAACGTTTCTCATTGGGAAATAGTAAAGCTTTTTGGCGAAACCGATAGCATTAAAAAATTGCTTGGTATGGAAGCCATAACAAAGAGCGAGTCCATAAACCAAAAAGAAAACCGAAAAACCATACAGGAGTGTCGGTTTAAGAGATACCCAGAGCAGGGCGAGAGATTCTCTGAAGCAAGAAAACGTGTTATTTCTGTTCTTGAGTCAAACGGGATAAATAAAAAGATTTCTGTAAAAGACCTGTGTGAGAGGGCAAACGTAACGTTGTCCGTTGTCAAGGGACTTGAAAAAATGGGTGTGGTTGAGCTGGAAGACGTGCTTCTTTTCAGGGATGTTCCCGTTGAGGCGGAGGAAAAAAGCTTTTCTGTCTCAATGCTTAACGATGAACAGAGAAACGCATACGATACCCTTTGTGGATTGATGGACGAAGATGCGGCAAAGGCAGCTTTGCTTTTCGGTATTACAGGAAGCGGAAAAACTTCTGTAATAATCGGTGCTGTTGATTATACGTTGCGATGCGGCAAAAATGCCATCGTAATGTTGCCCGAAATAGGATTGACGTCTCAGGCTATAGGGATTTTCGTATCATATTTTGGAAGTAAATGTGTGCTTATCCATTCAATGCTCTCAGAGGGAGAGAGAATAGATGCATACAGAAGAATTATAAGCGGAGACGCAAGAGTTGTTATCGGAACACGTTCTGCGGTTTTCGCACCGCTTCAGAATATTGGACTTATCGTCCTTGATGAAGAGCAGGAAACGTCTTATAAATCAGAAAAAACACCTAAATATCACGCAAGGGATATTGCGAGATACAGATGTAGCGTCAATAAAGCACTGATGCTTCTCGCTTCTGCAACACCTTCTGTTGAAAGCTATTATAAGGGGTTAAAGGGAATATATACCCTCATAAAGCTTAAAAACAGATATGGAAATATGCCACTTCCGTCAGTAACTATCTCGGATCTGAGAATAGACCGTGACGAAGGCGAACGTGGTATGATAGGCGACGAGCTTTTGTCGAGAATAAGAGCGACGAAGGAAAGAGAAGAACAGACGATTCTCTTTGTCAATAGAAGAGGTCATAGCTCCCACGTTGGATGCCATTCTTGTGGATTTGTGTATAAATGTCCAAACTGTTCTGTGTCGTTGACTTATCACGCATATACTATGTCGGGAAAAGGGAAACTCGCTTGTCATTATTGTGGGTATTCCATAAATAAACCTTTAAGATGCCCTGAATGTGATTCTCCACACTTGAATTATTCAGGTTATGGAACACAACTGTTGCAGGAAGAGCTTGATGAACGTTTGAGCGACGTCAGATGTATCAGAATGGACGCAGATACAACTTCAAAGAAAAGCTCTCACGATAAGCTTTTGAAAAGCTTCAGGAACAGAGAAGCTGATATATTGTACGGAACGCAGATGGTGGCAAAGGGACTTGACTTCCCAGACGTTACGTTGGTAGGTGTCGTACTTGCGGATGCGGTCTTGTATATGAACGATTTCAGAGCAGGAGAGCGAACGTTTTCGCTTATAACCCAGCTTATAGGAAGAGCAGGCAGAGGCAAGAAGAGTGGAGAAGCGGTTGTGCAAACGTATAACCCTGACCATCAGGTATTGAAACTTGCAGTAACACAGGACTATGAGAAGTTTTTCGAAAGTGAAATAGCTTTAAGAAAAGCAGTTGTTTTCCCACCCTTTTGCGAAATAGCTGTGTTCAGCGTTTCGTCAAGGGATGAACCACAGTTGATTTCGGCATCCAAAAAGCTGGATGAGATATACGTAACGTTGAAAAACAGCGAATATAAAGAAGTAACAGCATTGAAGTTCGGCCCGTTTAAAGAAGGATTGTATAAGATAAACGGACTGTACAGACAAAAGCTTGTGATAAAATATCGTGAATGTGCAGAGGTGAGAGAGCTTTTTTCCCGATTGATAGATCAGTTTATGTTGTTGGGCCTTGATGGAGTGAAGCTTGAAGTGGATATAAATCCTTGCACAGTATAAAAAACAAAACGAGAGGTTATTTGTATGGCAATCTTAAATATACTTAAAATGCAGTCTGACGGAGAAACCTTGAGAAAGAAATCAAGACCTGTTGACGTTATAAACGAGAGGGTTTTAACTCTCCTTAACGATATGAAGGAAACCTTGAAAGATTCAGGCGGTGTTGGACTTGCCGCACCACAGGTTGGCGTTTTGAGACGAGTTGTTGTAATAGACGATGGAGAAAAACTTGTGGAGCTTATCAACCCTGTTATCGTTGAAGCTTGTGGAGAACAGGAAGAAGCTGAGGGCTGTCTTTCTATCCCAGGACAATGGGGATATACGAAACGTCCTGCAAAGGTTGTTTGCGAGGCGATGGACAGAAATGGAAAAACCTTCAGAATCGAAGGTACAGACCTTCTTGCAAGATGTCTCTGCCACGAAACCGACCACTTGGATGGCGTAGTTTTTACCGATAAGGTAACAAGAATGTTGAGCGAAGACGAAGTTGAGTCTTTGGGATAAAATATCAGTAAATATTTTTGGGGGAATACCGTGTCAGATAATAATAAAATAAAAATAGACTCCTTTGGGGAAATAAAGAATATCGTTTACATGGGAACTCCCGATTTTGCAGCAACGATTCTTGAAAAGCTCGTCTCTGCAAAATATAACGTTTCTCTGGTTGTTTCCCAAAAGGATAAACCACGAGGACGAGGAAACGTTATGTCTCCTTCTCCTGTGAAGGCTGTAGCTTTGGAAAAGGGGATAAGTGTTATAACACCCGATTCCATAAAAAGTGACGAGGCTGTGATGACGTTGGAAGAAATCAAGCCTGATATAATAATCGTTGCAGCTTATGGTCAGATTTTGCCTGAGCGAATTTTGAATTTGCCAAAATATGGGTGTGTTAACGTCCACGCATCGCTTTTGCCTAAATACAGAGGCGCAGCTCCCATAAACAGAGCCATAATGGATGGCGAACAAGAAGGCGGAGTTACTGTGATGTATATGGAAAAAGGGCTTGATACGGGAGATATGCTTTATGTGAAAAAAATGAGCATCCCTGATGATATGGATGCGGGTGAGTATCACGATGCCTTGGCAGAGCTGGGAAGCGAAGCGCTCCTTGAGTTTCTTGAGGATTTCCAAAATGGTAAAGCATATAGAGAAAAGCAGGACGATTCTCAGGCAACCTATGCGGCAAAAATTCTGAAGGATGAGCTTCTTATAGACTTTTCGCTTCCCGCAAAGAAGGTTGTGGACTTTATACGAGGAACAGCACCGTTCCCTGGTAGCTATTTTATGTTGAAGGGAAAACGTATAAAGGCTATGAAAGCGGAGGTTGGAGCTTCTGCTGGCGACGTGGGAACGGCGAAGAAAAACGAAAAAGGAATAGAGATTATTTGCGGAGAGGGAAGCGTTGTTATTACGTCCCTTAAGCCAGAAGGCAAAAGGGTAATGACAGGCGCAGAATACCTTGTTGGTAACGAAATCTGATAAAGAGGTTTTGACAGTTGTTTTATCGGCTGTTTTGTGAAATGCTATGTTTGATACTCTGGGAAGAAAAATAGCACTCTCTATTGAGTCATTTGTGGATAGCGAAGGCAATTTAAACGTGTCTGAATATCTTGATAGCGTATATTCGTCATCGTCGTCAAGGGTAGACGGCTCAATTGAAAAGCTTCTTGATACAGTAGATACCCATTGGTACGTTATACTTTTAATAACTTTTATAGTGTCCCTTGCAATTCAGTTTTCAGCAAAAGCTGTTTTCAGAATATATTCCCATAAATTTTCAAAAAAGATGTTGTCAGGCTGGGAAGCGGCAAAAGCGATGCTGACTTATAATTGTGTTTATGGAGTAGAAGTCGTTAACATCAGCGGTGAGCTTACTGACCATTATGATCCACAGATGAACGAAATACGTCTGTCGGAAAGTGTATATTATAATTCTTCCGTTGCGGCAATAGGTATCGCTTGCCACGAGGCAGGACATGCAATCCAGTATGCGTATGGCTCGTCGGTGGCAAAGGTAAGAAACGTGATTAGCGGAGTATGTGATATTTTGTGGGAAGTGTTCCTTTTGTTGACGATTTTGGGAGCGGTGTTGCAATCTTGGGAATTGAGCTATATTACAATATACGTCACCGTAATAGTGTATAGTGCTACTGTGATTTTCAAGCTTTTAACGTTGCCTATAGAGTTTGATGCAAGTAGAAGAGCTTTGAATGCTATGGAAAGTGCAAATATTCTCGATGAAGAAGAAAGAATGCTTGCAAGAAGAGTCCTTGTGGCGTGTGCGTTGACATATGTTTCTTCTGTGGTAATGTCGGTTTTATATTTACTTATATTAATTGCTTCGTTAAGGAAAAAATGATAGATGAGTGCAAGAAAATGTGCCTTAGAGGCTATATGTAGGGTTGTGGACGGTGGCGCATATAATAATATAGCTTTGTCGGGCTTGTATGAAAAATATGCCCTTGCTCCAGAGGACAGAAGATTATGTGGAATAATAGTAAAGGGCGTTCTTGAAAGAAAGCTTTCCCTTGACTTTTGTATATCACAGCTTTCTGCGTTTCCGCTGGAAACACTTGATAAACAGGTTCTGAATTTAATCAGAATGGGAATGTATCAGATTTTTTATCTTGATAGAGTGCCGGAGTTTGCAATCTGTAACGAGTCAGCAGAAATAGCCCAGTCCTTTGGAAAAAAGAAAAAAGGGTTTGTAAACGGGATTCTGAGAAATACCTGTAGAAGAAAAAAAGAGCTTTTGAAAAGCCTTGAGAATGCACCGAAATACGTTAAATATTCCATGTCTGAAAAATTATATTCTCTTTTGGAGATTCAGTATGGCGATGAGACTGAAAGAATAGCTCAAAGTTTTTTTCAGAAGGGCGATA
>JAEIGA010014155.1_pt1 | contig 12135 bp, 10 predicted proteins | sample 9270691 | NCBI WGS metagenome assembly JAEIGA01 (sample SAMN17057246, study PRJNA624740) | gut metagenome | biome: biome; isolation source: fecal sample | host: Bos grunniens | place: China: Xizang | collected 2019
GAACTGAAGGACAGTTTGCGTGAGGAAAAGGCAGAACTGGAAAAATTAGAAGTTTCAGCTGATCAGAGGGCTGAACTTGAAAGTAAGAAGGAAGCGGCAGTTGCAAAGCTTGAAGAACTGCAGGTTCAAAAGGATGCATTAGAGCCTGTTCCGGAAAATGAGGCTGCCTTGGCCAAGCTGTCTGAGGAGATCACTGCTGCTGAAAATGAAGTTGCTCGCATTGAAAATCAGTTGAATGCGACCGAGGATATTTCAACTCTGCAGGCTGAAATTCTTCAGTTAAGATTCTCGATTTTTACATATGAACAACAGTATAGTGCTGCAGAAAAAACAGTTGCTCAGTTGGAAACTGCTCGTGATAATGCAGAAGCACTGTTGGAATCCTCTGAAAAGCAGATCGACAGCGCTTATGACAAAATTGAGGATGCCGAAGAGAACTATAATACTCAGGTATCCAGTTATAATGCCAGCATGACCAGTGTTGATAATACTTTGGCCGATTATGCAAAAAATATGGAGACCGCATGGGAAAGTTATCAGGATGCACTGGTGGCTCTGGAAACTGCACGCAAATCGACACAGGATCAGCTGCAGACCTATGCCAACAGCCTTTCCAGTGCCCGCAACAATGCGAACGCCGATTCGGCTAAGGAGCATATCCGTCAGCTGAAGGTTGACCTGGAGGGCACAAAAATTACTGCGCCCTGCGCCGGCACTGTTACTGCCGTTTATGCTAAGGTCGGTGGAAGTGGATCTGGTCTTCTGTTTGTTATTGAAGATATTGATGATCTGGTTATTGATACTTCGGTCAAGGGTTATGATATTGGTACCGTTAAGGAAGGTATGCAGGTTCTCATTCGTTCAGATGCCACCGGTGATGCTCAGATCGACGGACATATTGATCGGATCGCTCCCACATCCAACAAGACCAGCCAGGGTCTTACTGATACCAATGGCGATGCTGTTTTTGCAGCAGAAGTCCTTGTTACTGAAAAAAATACCGGCTTGCGTATCGGCATGGAAGCACAGTTGGATTATGTTATCGAAGAGGCCAACCATGTACTGGCTGTGCCTTATGATGCTGTTTATGAAAATGAGGCTGGCGAAAGCTGCGTCCTTACTGCTGTTGAGCAGGATGACGGAAGTTATCTGATCCGGGAGATCATTGTTGTTACAGGTATGGATGATGATCTTGATATGGTCATCGAAAGCCCTGAACTGGAAGAAGGCATGCGGATCATCGATCTCCCCGATACATATCTTACATATCGAGGTCAGCAGGTAACAGTCGGTACAAGAACAGCTGATCCTCTCTGGATGATCGCTGCACAGAACGGCCAGTAAGGGGGAGAGCTGTGAACGATCGTAAGAAATTGATCGAGATGCGCAGCATCATCAAGCGTTTTTATATCGGCCAGCCCAATGAACTGGAGATCCTGCATGGCATCGATCTGGATGTATATGAAGGAGAGTTTGTCTCTATTGTTGGTGCATCGGGTTCAGGTAAATCGACGCTGATGAATCTGATCGGTGCGCTTGACCGCCCGACCATCGGCAGTTATGTTCTTGATGGAACGATTATCGAGCAGGCTGATGACAGAGAACTTTCGGCTATACGAAATCGCAAGATCGGCTTTGTTTTTCAGAACTTCAATCTGATTGCCCGTACCAATGCGCTGAAGAATGTCGAACTTCCCATGATGTATGCCGGTGTATCGCCGAGACAGCGTACCGAACGAGCCAAAATGCTGCTGGAAATGGTCGAGATGGGCGAACGCATGCATCATCAGCCCAACGAGCTCTCCGGTGGCCAGAAACAGCGTGTAGCCATTGCACGTGCTATGGCCAATGATCCTGCCATCATTCTGGCCGACGAACCTACCGGTGCATTGGATAGTAAGACCGGCCGAATGGTAATGGATCTTTTCCATCGGCTGAATAAAGAGCAGGGAAAGACCATCGTTCTGATTACGCATAACCGGGAACTCGCCGAGGAGACCGGCCGCATATTGACCATGCGGGATGGATGGCTGGAAGGAGGCGCTGTATAATGAGTCTCTTTGAAAGTCTGCGTCTGGCCATGGCGGGTCTGCGTTCGAATAAAATGCGTGCGGTACTGACCATGCTGGGCATCATTATTGGTATTGCAGCGGTTATTGGCATTCTGACGGTCGGTGATGGCCTGTCCGGATCGATCACCGGTGCAATGAGCAGCTTGGGTGCATCTTCGATCACAGTTTCACTTCAGCAGAAGGAAAGCGGTTCCACTGCAGGCAGAGGCAGATCTCCATTGGAGGAAGATCTGATCAGCGAAAAGATGATCGAAGGTATGCGGAAGCGTTATGGCGACCAGATTCACGCTGTCAGTCTTTCTGAATCGGCCGGAAGCGGCCAGGCCCGAGATGGAAGACTCTATGCTAACCTCAGTACAACCGGTGTTAATCTCGAATACTTTACCGTTAATGAACTTGATCTGCTGGCCGGACGACTTCTTCGTGAGAAGGATATTGCCGAAGAGCGTATGGTCTGTCTGGTCAGTGATAAGCTTGTCAATAATATGTTTGACGGCAATCTCGACAGTGCCCTTGGCAGTGAGCTTGTGACCCAGTTGAGCGGAGATATCCATCGTTTCCGTATCGTTGGTGTATATGAATATGAGGCATCTGCCTTTTCCATCTCTACAGCATCTGATAAGGATATTTCTACTTCCATGTATATCCCGTTGACCGTTGCAAAGCGGATGACAGGAAAGCCGGATGGATTTTCGAACTTCACCGTCCAGGCAGAGGATAATGTAGACGGCGCCCTCCTTGCACAGGATCTTGCCCGGTTCCTTAATCGTTATTACAGTAAAAATGAGTACTATTCCGTCATGGCCATGAGTATGGAAAGTATTATTGAAACCATGGGCGATATGATGGATAAGCTGTCGATCGCCATATCGGTTATTGCTGCGATTTCGCTTCTGGTTGGTGGTATCGGCGTTATGAATATTATGTTGGTATCGGTTACAGAGCGAACCCGTGAGATCGGTACGAGAAAGGCGCTGGGCGCAACCAATGCCAATATCCGTATGCAGTTCGTCGTTGAAAGCGCGTTGATCTGCTTTGTCGGCGGCATCATCGGTATTCTGCTGGGTGCTGTGCTGGGTTATGTTGGCAGTTCTCTGCTCGATACACCGGCACTGCCCAGCCTCGGCAATATAGCTATCGCCGTTGGTTTTTCGTTGGCTGTTGGCATTTTCTTCGGCTATTATCCGGCCAATAAAGCGGCTAAGATGGACCCCATCGAAGCCCTTCGTTATGAATAAGTTTAGGTATACGGCATAAAAAATGGCACCGAGCATATCGGTGCCATTTTTATTACAGCTTATTTGCCTCTGCGGTTATTTTTGGGCTTGGGAGAACGGGATGTGGCCTGAGGTTTGCCGGAATGCGCTGCCGATGCAGGACGACCGCTGCGGCCATTGGAAGGCTTCTGGTCTCTTGCAGAAGAGCCGCCTTTGCGTTCGTCACGCTTGCTGTTTGTGCGGCGATCATCCCTGTGATCCTTGGAGTTCTTCCTGGAGTGTTCACCGGCTTTTCCATTTCTGAGTGCAGGCTTATCATTCTGTGCAGGACGGGCATGACCATAATTGCCGGGAGCATGTCCGGGGGGATAAGGACGGATGAGGCATTTTTTATCAAAACCGATCAGATCTTCGCGGTCGGCTTTCTGCAGTGCTTCGCGAACCAGATAATAATTCTTAGGATTACGATACTGGATGAGGGCACGCTGCATGGCCTTCTCATGGGGATTGGTAGGTGTATAGACCTCTTTCATTGTGCGAGGATCAAGGCCAGTATAGTACATGACCGTCGAAATGGTGGAGGGGGTAGGGTAGAAGTCCTGCACCTGTTCGGGCATATAGCCAAGGTCACGCAGATATTCGGCCAATGCAATGGCCTCATTGATGGTCGAGCCGGGATGGCTGGACATGAGATAGGGGACAACAAACTGTTTCTTGCCCATCTTCTCATTGAGGCGCGTATATTTGGCAATGAACTTCTGATAAACATCATTAGAGGGCTTGCCCATCATCTTAAGGACAGGATCAGCGATATGCTCGGGTGCTACCTTAAGCTGACCAGAGATATGATGTTCGACCATTTCACGCATGAAAGTATCATCTTTATCGGCCATCAGATAGTCAAAGCGGATACCGCTGCGGATAAAGACCTTTTTGACCTTTGGCAGCTTGCGCAGCTTACGCAGCAGCTCCAGATAATCCTTGTGGTCGACCTTCATATTGGGGCAAGGCTTGGGGAAAAGGCACTGGCGATGGGGGCAGACACCCTGTGTCATCTGCTTCTGGCAGCTGGGATGGCGGAAGTTTGCGGTCGGGCCGCCAACATCGTGGATATATCCCTTAAAATCGGGATCTTCAATACAGAGATAAGCCTCATCGATGATGGCTTCATGGCTGCGGGTCTGGATAATACGACCCTGATGGAATGCCAGCGCACAGAAGTTGCAGGCGCCGAAGCAGCCACGATTGGAGGTCAGACTGAACTTGACCTCTTCAATAGCAGGAACACCGCCCAACTCATCATAAGAAGGATGCCACTTGCGCATGTAAGGCAGGGCATAGACCTGATCCATCTCCTCAGTGCTCAAAGGCTCCTGCGGAGGATTCTGGACAACGTAGCAGCGCTGGCTCTCATAGGGCTCAACCAGGGTCTTGGCAACAAAGGGATCGGTATTGCAGAACTGGGTATAGAAGCTTTCTGCATAGGTGCGTTTGCTCTCCTGCATGCTCTCCCAACTGGGCAGCGTCAGATAGTCATAGAGATTTTCGGTAGAAGCGGTTTTATAAACCGAACCACGAATATAGGTCAGATCCTTGACATCAAGGCCGCTTTCCAGCGCTTCCGCTACCTGTACAATAGAGCGCTCACCCATACCATACAGAAGAAGATCGGCCTGAGAATCAAGCAGCAGTGAACGATTCATGCCATCCGACCAGTAGTCATAATGGGCAAGGCGACGCAGGCTGGCTTCGATACCGCCGACAATGATTGGCTTATGAGGATAACGCTGGCGGATCAAATTGCAATAAACCGTAGTGGCATGATCGGGCCTCTTGCCCATGACGCCGCCCGGTGTAAAAGCATCGTTCTTACGGCGTTTTTTAGAAACCGAATAATGGTTGACCATCGAGTCCATATTGCCGCCCATGACAAGGAAGCCCAGACGAGGCTCGCCCAGAGCCTGAATACTGGCAGGATTTTTCCAATCGGGCTGAGAGATGATGCCGACTTTATAACCGGCGTTCTCCAGCACACGAGAGATAATGGCATGACCGAAGGTGGGGTGATCGACGTAAGCATCACCGATAACATATACAAAATCACATTGCTCCCAGCCGCGTTTGTCCATATCGGCACGGGAAATGGGTAAAAAATCTCTTTCCATGATCGTTTCCTTTCGGGTTGATACAGATATCATTATTATAGCAGAGGACAGAGCAATTGTCGATAACCTTATCTCATCCTGCAGAAAAACAAATGTTCGTTTTATTGAAAATAATAGGGAAGAGTGGTATATTAAGTTTAGTAAAATCTTTGAAGGCGGGATTACTATATGAAACATCTTTATCTGATTGGCGGCGCTATGGGCGTCGGCAAAACAGCAACCTGCCGTGTATTGCAGAAGAATCTGCAGAACTGCGTATTTCTTGATGGTGATTGGTGCTGGGATATGCATCCTTTTGTTGTAAATGCAGAAACCAAGGCAATGGTTATGGAGAATATTGCTTTTTTGCTTAACCAATACATTAGATGTTCGATATATGAGCATATCATATTCTGTTGGGTAATGCATGAGCAGCAGATCATAGATGATCTGTTGTCCAGACTTCATACTGAAGAGTGTGAAGTTCATTGTATTTCTTTGACCTGCAGTGCTGAAACACTTGCGGCACGTCTGCAATCGGATATCGATGCCGGTATTCGTCAGGCCGATATCATCGAACGCAGTATTCCACGGCTGGCTTTATATGAGCATCTGAATACAAGAAAAATCTATACAGATGGATGCAGCATAGAACAGGCTGCCCAGATGATCCTTAGGGGGACCTAAAGTTGACGGCGCGCCGCACAATGGTGAACCTAATTTTCTTAATATATGCAACCAAACAAAATAAATATTTTGTTTGGTTTGGGGTATTGGGTTTTTAGATTTGAGCTTTTTAGGTTGAATTATGGGCATTTTGCGGCGATTTTTTACAAAGCCACATGATATCAAAGATTCAGCCTTATGGAGCATTGTTGTTTTACAACATTTGTACAACATCAGTATCAGATCACTATTTTAAGTTATAATTGATTGCAACAACAGCCGATTTTATATGTATCCGATATCATCTTGTTATCTTGGAAATTGCATGACTACTCCATGGTATTCCGGTTCAAAAGCTTGCGGCTGCTAAACATACAATCAGGTACTATATCTGATATCTGGCAATATGAAATGCAGAGTGAGCTGAGAATGGATATTGAATGCCGGAAGATTTCTGGCAGAATAGTAACATTTTTGAATATCAGAAACAGAAAGCAGCTGATGCTTTTTCTTCCTATGCATGTTCACAAGTATCTTTTCTTCACCTTATACCATAGGCTCGCAGGTTCCATTTTCGTTAAAATAATCACACATGCAAATATTTTGTTTGCTTCACTCCCTCTTCTGTTGTATAATTCTTTTGTAAATTATGTTTCTGATTGGAGGCTTACAGGGCATGTCCAACATCTATGAAGGTTCACCTCAGGTGCTCAAAGAGTTTCTTGTTTATATGGAAAGCATTCTTGGCCGATCGCCCAAAACGGTTGCCGAGTATCATCTTGATCTTCGTACCTTCTTACGGTACATGACGGCTCTTCGCAAAGGGCTTCCCTTTGATACATTGGATCAAGTCGATATTTCTTCGGTCGATCTTGCTTTTTTGGCAGGAATTACACAAAGTGAGATTTATGACTATCTCCTGTATATTTCCCGCAGCCGTCCCAAATACCATAACAGTCAGTCGACGACCTATGGCAACAGTGCAAAAACACGAGCCCGTAAAATGTCCTCTTTGCGCGCATTTTTTAAATATTATTGCGATAAAACCAAGCAGATTCCTGCCAATCCTGTGATCAATATCGATATTCCAAAGACGCAGAAGGCATTGCCCAAATATCTCTCGCTCAATGAATCACGAAAGCTGCTGGACAGCGTTGAGGGTACCTATAAGATTCGGGATTATTGCATCCTGACCCTTTTCCTTAATTGCGGTCTGCGTGTTTCAGAACTGGCCGGGATCAGCCTTGGAGATATCAACCGGGATGATCATATTCTTCGGGTTCTTGGCAAAGGCAATAAAGAGCGTATGGTTTATCTTAACGATGCCTGCATGGCCGCCATTCGCAGCTATGATGATTTCAAAGTATCCAATGATATTCGCCCTAAAAGTGCCCATAAAAACGCCTATTTCATCAGCCGTAATGGTACGCGTCTGAGTACTATGCGTATCAAGGAACTGGTCAAAGAGCATCTGGATCAGGCCGGTTTGTCCGCCAAACATGCATCTGCTCATAAGCTGCGCCATACGGCAGCCACTCTGATGTATCAGAACGGCGTTGATGTCCGTACCATCAAAGAAGTATTGGGGCATGAAAATCTGGATACAACGGCTATTTACACCCATGTCATCAATGATAATCTGCGTGAAGCTGCCGAACGCAATCCTTTGGCTGCCGAAAAACCGGAAAAATAGCTTTTTAGCCTGCAGGTCTATACCTGCAGGCTTTTTTACATGCATAGCTTTTCCATCAGCCATACAGCCCAACGGTTGCTCCCATAACAGTGCAGACATCCTGCTATCACCAGTATAACAAATACAGCCATACCACACAGGAAATACTGCCCCAACTGTTTTTGCTGTCCAAAGCCTTTTCGAAGCCCTCTCCCCTTGCGCGCTATGGTCATCATTCTCGCTTTACAGCCTATAAAAAGAAAGAGAAGCAGGTTAACCATACCGGTGAGAAACCAGGCTATAATTGCAGGAAAATAACCTTTAAAGCCATGATTCTGTATAGTGGATGTTACCAGCATTGCAAGCAGAAATCCTTCGGCTGCCAATCCACACGGAGCAGCCATTTGTCCGCCCGGATAAAAAGGCGCTGTAAATATTATAACCAAGATTGTACCGTGCAGAAAAAGGAAGTTTTTCAGGTCTCCCGTATAGGAGATCAACTCAGATAAAGGGCCTTGCGGAGAAAAACCGGAAGCAAAAAAACTGCCGAAAACAGCGCCAAGCAAAAAAGCTCCACAGAGAAATACCAGTTCATGTTCCGCACCATGCATCGGCTTGTCCCGCCGGTTAAAATCACTTGCCATAAGATCACCTCATGGAATGATATGCTTATTCATGCAAAGACAGAACAAAAAGCAGGCACCGAAGTGCCTGCTTTTTCATTACTTGCAGTTTGTATTGGTTCTCCCTGTACTGCAGCTTCTACAGCCATTGATCGGTGTACGACCTTCACTGGAGAACATCTCGCTTTTCTTGGGCGGGAAGAACTCATCGACAGGAAAGCGGAAACGCCGGAAAAGCTCGCAGGGATCTTCCCCGTTGCCACTGCCGCTGCACTCCTTATCAGGCAGACAGATATCGTAAGAGGGCATGGCCAACTGGATATCCCGTTCCAGTTTGATGATGCTGAACTGGCCTAATGTTGCATAAAGCTTTCTGCCTTCGTCAGAAACGATAAGATCTTCATCGAAGCAGCTGCAGATCATTTCGGGAATCTCACAGGGTGAGCATCCACAGCAGCAGTCATCTTCAACAATGCGTGCCGCAAGAACAACCGGATCGACCACTTCAACTACGGCCACAGGAAGATTGGTACGGGCAAAACACTGGATATCATCAGCCTGAGGACGATACTGCGAGCTGAAAATATGAACGCTGCCTTCACTGCCGAACAGTACTGTGCGCTTGTCATAGGTGGCCAGACCGCTGATTTCACGGGGGCGCCCAAGGCCACAGAAGGCTTCTGCCGTCACCTTATAGAAGTATTTGATATCGATGGTGTAATAGCCCTTATTAAAGGGAATGGGCTCGACGTCAATGTAGGCCCAGAGCAGTTCAGCTGTTTTGGCTTTCACACTGGTACTGCTGTTGAGCACATTCTGGGAACATCTGGTCAGATAGACGCGGATGTCCTGCAGGCATTCTTTGTCGCGGCAGCTGTCGTAAACCTTTTTGGTGTGAACGCAGACCGCTTCACGCGGAAACTGATTGGAACGTACCGGTCCCGGATAAACCCGATCAGGCATTCGATTACCTCCTAAATCAATATTAAGGCATCTATACGCGGGGCAGATCGATCTGCCTGCGGATATGTATCTGCCTCAATACAGTTTATGCCGAAAGGATAGATAGGTTCCTTCTTTTCCTTATGCCTGAATGATATCGCAAAGTTCAGCGCCGGTTACCTTTATAAGATCGGCATGGGGAAGAACAATTTGCATGCCCCGCTGTCCGGCACTAAAGACAATGGTCTCAAAATCGCTGCAGGAATGATGCAGATATGTGGGGAATGCCTTTTTCATGCCAATTGGGCTGCAGCCACCGCGGATATAGCCGGTCAGATCAAAGAGGTCTTTGACGTGGATCATTTCTACACTCTTATTCCCGCTGACCCGTGCAAGCGCTTTAAGATCCAACGTGGCATTGACCGGAATAACAGCAACCAGATACCCTGCCTTATCTCCTTTCAAAACCAATGTTTTGAACACCTGTTCGGGAGGCAAACCCAATTCTGCTGCCGCATGTTCTCCCGAAAGATCGTTCTCATCTACTGTATAGGTCATGATTTCATAAGAAATCTTGCTGCGATCCAGAATACGCATGGCGTTGGTTTTATCGATCTTCTTTTTGGCCATTGTTCTGCTCCTCAATTTTCTTTTTAGAATCTTCACGTACTGCTCCACGAAGAATATTGATCTTTGGGTCAAACATACATTCTTCATTGCCATATACCATCTGCAGATCATATTCCAGCGGCAGCCACGTAGAAAGGTCTGCTTCGTTATGTTGGATGAGAGCTTCCAATTTATCCAAAGCCTTATACAGCCTGGCTTCCGAAGTTTGCATTTCATTCATTTCTGTGAAGAGAGTTTTGAAATCGCTGCTGATCTCCGATGGTAATGCATTCAGCCAGATCTGTACAGCATGATCTTCGACTTCTGTATCACTTTCAGTTTTTTCAAATGCGGGGATGTCACCGGTGAAGGCTTCTCCCATATCATGGAGCAGGCACATTTTAATGACCTTATTGATATCCACTTCGGGGTAGTCCTTTTCCAGAAGCAGAGCCATAAGAGCCAGTCGCCAGCTGTGTTCAGCCACACTTTCCCGACGGCCTTCAGATGTCCAGGAATGACGGAAGGTATTCTTAAGCCGCTCGGCTGTTGCCATAATTTCTATAAAAGCACGAGGATCCATACGCTATCCCCTTTCGGTTCTTTTTATAAAAGTAGTATAGCATATCCATTCAAAATTGACAAACAGACTTCACCGTGGTATCCTATCAAATACCATCAAAGTTGACAAAACAGTAGAAAATCTTCTCTACATCTTCTTTTAAGAGGAAATTTCCCGGCCGCAACCGGCGGTTGACAAAAGGAAACGAGCACTTTGTTGCCAATTTTCCTGTCCTTTGATATGGTATTTCCGAAAGGAGCTATAATCATGACACTTGGACAACATATACAATCGCTTCGAAAAAAGGCCGGACTTTCTCAGGAAAGCCTGGGTGAAGCCCTGGGCGTTTCCCGGCAAGCCGTATCCAAATGGGAGGCTGATGCTGCGATTCCAGAACTGGATACGTTGATTGCCATGAGCCGTCTTTTCGGCGTTGGTCTTGGCACTTTGCTGCAGCTGGATGAGCCGATATCGAAGCCGGAGCAGATGCAAAAATCAGAATCTGACAGTATAGAAACCTTTGAAAATCAACTGGATGAGATCTTGCTGAAATATATGGAACAGACTCAGAACAGTAAAGCTCGAAGTAGTGCTTATGGCTGGGCAGCTGCGGGTCTGGCTGTTATATTGCTTCTGTCAGGCGGCATTTATGCCGTTAACCGTATTTCTCGCCTACAACAGAATCTTTACAACCTGGAAAGCCAGATCAGCAATCTTCGCAGTTCGGTCAATTCAGAGATCAACAATATCACCTACCGCATTTCCGAAGCTCTGGAGGAACAGGACAACATTCTGGCCGACTACAGCATTACCCCTATCGAGGTTGATGTCTATAACGGCACTCTGCTTTATCGGCTGTCTGCTTCTCTCAAAGAGGTGCAGGAAGATTCCTCTGCCCGCTTCCTTCTGCAGTACGAAACAACCAACGGAAAACTCGGTACAGTCGAATCGGATGTACTGCAGGGACCTGTTTTTGAAGGTACAGTAGCTCTTCCCTTCAATTACCATACCAATGTTACTTTGCAGGTTACAGATCCGGATGGCACCCAGCGCACCCAGAAGGTCGACACGATTTACGATGCCCACGAGGACTATTACAGTATCTCCGGCGAAGCCCATACCGGCTATTCTACGCGGTCGATGTCAGATGACGAACTCGACTTCACCATTGATGGTACCTATCAGATCTTTTACCCTTCTATCCCCAAAGCTTTGGATTTTGAACTTTCACTGGAAAACATCAAGGTCGATCTATACTACAACGATCAACTGATAGAGTCCGCCGAAATGGTTCCCATCAATGTTCGCGGTTATGACAATAATTCCTCCACTGAGGCTGCTGTTGAGATCGCGCCACCCGATACTGCAGTCGCAATTGTTGCCACCGGGGAAAACCAGACCTATGGTTTGAAAGAGCCCTTCAGTTTCCGACGCAAAGTCAAGGAAGGCGACATCATCAAAGCCATCTTTTCCTTCGTCGATAATCATGGCCGCACGACCTACGAAATCAGCGGTCGGGATAAAGCCATTGAGATTATCAAAGAAAACAACCGTTTTTCGATCCGGCATGTTGAACTGACTGAAGAGATGCTCCCCTAACGATAAAACCCCCAAGATCCTCTCAAGAA
>JAEIGA010014156.1_pt1 | contig 12134 bp, 13 predicted proteins | sample 9270691 | NCBI WGS metagenome assembly JAEIGA01 (sample SAMN17057246, study PRJNA624740) | gut metagenome | biome: biome; isolation source: fecal sample | host: Bos grunniens | place: China: Xizang | collected 2019
GATCTGTTGTCTGTCCATACAGTATCCTCCCTCTATCTTCTCGACTGTTGTCATCCTGACTTCTTTGAATGCCCTATAATAACACGGGAAAAAGGCCGGTGCAAGAAATATTCATTACATAAACCGCAGTACATATTACACCCACCCATAAAGAAAAAGAGCGCCGTCAGTCACGGTCTGCCCATTTTTCCATGGACAGATACGTTGCTGCGACGCTCTGTTGATCAGTAGACTTTCTTGTATCCGTGAAGCTTGGGGTCCGTCGGATCATAGCGGGTACCCTTTTTGAGTCTTCCACCGGAATTACCCAGAGTCTTCTTCCCGAAGGGGCCTTTATTGGAAGAACGATAGATCCTCACCGGGATGGAATGTTTGTTTTCCTTGGCGATCCGGTAAAGAAGATATGCATTCCCGCACTGGGACCTTATACATCTCGTGGTCTGATTCTTTCCGAGATCATTGTAGGTGCTCACCACCAGCTTGTTCTTTTTGGTTCCGCTGTACATCTCGGAATGGAAGAGCATGTTTGTCCCGTGAATCTTGACTTTGTACTGATAATAATGGTAGGGATCTGACCTTGTATAGATAAACCATGAAGAAGCACTGCTCTTGGATAAATGGAAGTTTCCGGGAGTGGTGCTGCGCCCGTCTCTGGCTGTGGAGCACACCCAGGTCTTTGCCGGGATGACATAGTCCTTCTTCTTCTTATCCCACAGGAAGATCGTCGTATTGTGCGTGGTAAGATTCACAAAAATCTTCATCTTCTTTTTCCGCACCTTGGCACCGAAGGTCTTGAAAAGATTCTGACTCAGCTTGCCGTTTTTGGAAAAATAATATTTATATTTTTTGCGGCTTCCGCTCAGGTCACGGACATATTTCCAGCCGGTAAGAGCCTTGTTATCCTTGAAATAATAATAGCTTTTATCGATCTTCTTCCAGCCTTTGACTTTTACGGCTTTGCCCTTTTTATAGTATCTGAGTTTGTACATACCCGTAAAGCCTGCAGGGACTTCAGGTTCCGTGGAAACGGCGGTTGTGCTTTCTGCCGAGGTATCATCTGCTGCAGTGGCTACTTCAGTGGCGTTGACAGCCGAGCGGGTGCCCATGATCATACAACAGGCAAGCAGAAGGATCAAAACCGGTTTCATTTTCATTTTCATACATTTCCCCTTTCTTTTTCAGACATAATTTTCAGCACCTGGAGCACGTCCTTATGTTTAAGTGTCCTTGGTTCAAATCTGATCAGTGAATAAACACACTGCATGACAAGACCGGTCCCGAAGGTACTGATCACAGTGCCTATTCCGACAGGTCCTCCCAGCAGATAACCGGCAAGCAATACCACGGCCCACTGGATCACTTCCACAAAGCCGATGGGGATCCGGGACATCCTTTTCCCCATCCCCACCAGTAGGGCATCTCTGGGCCCACAGCATTGCTCCTGACTCATGTAGATCCACATCCCCAGCGCCATGAAAACAAATCCTGTCAGCATGATGAAGATACCGGCAAACAAATGATGATTCTCCGGAAATGGATTGGCATAATTAAAAATCTGGATAAAATTGCCGGTGAGGAGCGCATCTATGATCGTCCCGAATCCTATCCTTTCCTTGAGAAGGATATCGATGCCAAGGATAATGACGGACATCAGGGTCATGGAAATGCCGTAATTAAACGGAGTATGTCTGGCGATCCCCATCCCCAGACAATCCCAGGGGGCCAGTCCGATATTGGCATATATGGTCATATGCACACCCAGGGAGAATACCATGAGACCCAGAACGATACGGATCCACTCTTTCACTATCTTTTTTTTCATTGTCTTCCTCTGTATCACACGGATTGTTTTCCTGACCCGGAAAAAATTCCTTAAGCCGGCTTCTGAAACCGACACATATACGATTCTACCACAAATTATGTCTGTAACCAATATTAAATTTTATTTTTTCACGGTTTGAAACTTCCTTTCACTGTCCTGTATTTTTTGCTGCCTTTCCGGGCAACACCGGAGATCTTATAGGTGTATTTTTTCCCCGGAGTCAGTTTTTTCACGGACACCTCCACCTCATCGCTGTCTTTCTCTTTGATCTTTTTCACCATATTTCTGCCTTTGGAATCCTTGATGGTCACTTTGGCTTTTTTCCACCTGACCTTCCCCTGGAATTCAAAAGTGACTTCCCGGTCCTCTCTGTCATAGTCGATATGTTCTGTCAGGACCTCCGTTTTAGCAGCAATCCTGAATTTTCCTTTTACTGTGGTGTACTTTTCGGCACCTGCCTTACGGATGCCTGATATCTCAAACCGGTAATTCTTCCCGGTCTTTAATCCCGCCACGGAAAATGTGATATCGTCTTCGTCCCGTTTGACCACGGACGCGGTATATTTCTTTCCGGAAGTATCCGTAACCTTTACCGCCGGATCCTTCATCTCAACATGTCCTTTAAACTCTGCCTCGATCTTCTTTTTCCCCTTGTATTCCACAGAATCAATTTTCGGTGATGCCGCAGCTCCGAGAGCTGAAACACTCAATATGGATAAGGTCAGCATCATGGCCAGCAGTCCGGATATCTTTTTCCTTTTAGTCATCATCTGCATCCTCCTTTTCATCGTCATCATCGTTGTCATCATTATCGTTATCGTCGTTATCGTTATCGTCATCATCTGCGTCATCAGGATCATCGCTGTCATCATCCTCCGTCGCTGACAGCTCATCCCCGTCGGCAGACTTTTTGCTGACAGCAGGGATCAGTTCTTCGATGTCTCTCTCCAGTACAGTACCGTCGTATGCATCAATGTCATACTCATATTCTGTCCTGCCTTTGGAAAAATCGATCTCATAAATCACCTTCCCATCCTCCGTCCCAAGCCTGCTCTTCTCGAAGACCACCTCGTTTTCTTTAAGTCCTGCGGAAGCCAGAGCGATCTGCTGGGCTTTATTTACCCCGATCAGACTGCCGTAATCCTTCCGGTCCGGCTGCGCATCGGCAGAACCGGATTCCTTCTGTCCTTCCCTCACACTGTGATAGGCCGATACTTCTTTATTCAGGATCTCCCCGCTTTCCGCATCGATCTCATATTTATATTCGCGGTTATCTGTATAGAATTCCGCTTGATAAAACGGAGTCTTCTCCTCCGGCTCCGCTTTCACCCTGGTAAATGTAACCTGATCCTCATTCTCTCCTGCGTCCGCCAGGGCGATCTTTTTTGCTTCCTCGGTGCTCACCCTGAGTTCTTTATCCGCCGGACGGACAGCCAGGGAAGAAAATGCGATGGCAGCCGCCAGTACGATCACTATTCCGATCAGGGGAATAAGGGTCTTTCTTCTCAAAACTCCCATTGGTCATCCTCCTTGATATTCTATCCTTCATGCTCCGCAAGAGCGGGAAATACGATCCGAAATGTGGTTCCCTCTCCCGGTTTGCTGGTGACGGTGATCTGGCCGTCATGCTCCTCGACGATCCTTTTGACCAGAGGAAGTCCGAGACCCATACCGGAGTCCGGCTCCTCTTTCGTCATCCCTGCAGGTAGATCCTTTTTGTCAGAAGGAGCCCCGGAATATCCGGCCACATGCCGGACCCGGTAAAATCTCTCCCAGATGCGGGGCAGTTCATCCTCTTCCATCCCTATCCCGTTATCCTCCACAGTAAGGACAAGCTTCTGTTCTTCCCGGAATACCCGGATCAGGGTCTCTCCGCCCGGGATACCGTATTTCAGGGAATTGTCGATCAGATTGTCGATCATCCTTCCCAGGAAATGAGGATTACCCTTCATATAACAGCATTCCTCGGCCCGGATCCCGAGCCGGATCCCCCGGCGGGACGCTTCTTCCCTGAACCGGTCCATAGACTCTTCCGCCAGAAGGGAAAGATCAACGGACTCTTTTTTCAGAGGTTCGATGCCCCGGTCTGCCCGGGCGATCATCAGAAGTCTTGAAACCAGCTCGGACATCTGAACCGCCTGCTTCCTGATCACCTTCAGGGATTCCTCTGTTTCCTCCCTGTCCTCCGGATTGTCCAGGGCATACTCACTCTGGGCCAGGATCACGGCGATGGGAGTCCTCAGTTCATGGCTGGCATCGTTGGTAAACTGTTTCTCCATGGCGAAACTGTCTTCGATCCTGTCCAGCATAAGATCGAATTCCGCGGCAGTCCTGCGGATCTCATCGGAATCTCCCGGATCCCCCAGACCGATCCTCCTGTCCGGTTTTCCGCTCTCCCGGATTCCCCGGGCGGTATCGATGATCTTCCCCAGGGGGGCGAAAGCCTGCCGGGTCAGCCACCAGCCTCCTGCGAAAGCGATGAGGACAAGCAGCGGAAGGATGATCAGAAAAAGATTGAGTATCCTGGCCGCCAAAGGATCGATATCCCTGATCCGGGCAGAAGCGATCCCTCTGACCCATATCTTCCCGGTGTGGGAATTCTCGATCAGCCGGTCATAGACAAAGACCGCACTTTCCCCCTCACTGAACTTTCGTACCCGGTCTGCCTCAAAAGGCATCTCCGGCAGAGGATATTCAGGGAGCAGACCGGAGAGCCGGGTACCGTCATCCCGGTAGAGAAGGATGGAGACCCCGTCACGGTAATAGACCATATCCCTGTCAATGACAAGCCGGCCTTCCACGACCCTGACGTCATTCAAAGTATCATCGACAGCATAAACCAGGGTATTTTTCTGTTCCCCCAGGATAAGCCTGTCTCCCGCCAGGATCAACAGGAATCCCGCCACCGCCAGGATGGCCATCAGAGAGCATGTATACCAGAGTGCGACCCTGGCCCTTATGGATAATCTGCTCATGGCTCCTCCTTCATCACATAACCTGTGCCTCTTACGGTGTGGATCAGTTTCCGGTCAAACCCCTGGTCGATCTTCTTCCGCAGGTGCCGGATATATACATCGATCATATTCGATGATCCTTCATAATCATAATCCCAGAGATGGTTCAGCATCTTTTCTCTGGAAAGGACAATGTTGGGGTGGGTGATCATATATTCCAGCATGGAGAACTCCTTGCCGGACAGAATGATTTCCCTGCCTCCTCTGGTGACCCTCCGGCTGTCACAGTCCACCGACAGATCTGCCAGGGTATAGACATTACTGCGGCTGCCGTGCCGCTTCCTGGTGACCAGACGGATCCTGGCCAGAAGCTCTTCCAGAGCAAAGGGTTTTGTCAGGTAATCGTCTGCTCCGCCGTCAAGCCCCCTCACTTTATCTTCCGTGGAATCCAGGGCAGTCAGCATCAGAACGGACGTATCCGTATCCCGGGCACGGATCTTCTTCAGGATCTCCCACCCGTTCATGCCGGGAAGAAGCACATCCAGGATGACCAGGTCGTACTCAGTCACCTCTATATATTCCAGGGCTTCTCTCCCGTCCAGACAGGAATCCACGCTGTAACCTTTATTCTTCAGGTGTTTGGTCAGAACACGGTTCAGGTTGTGTTCATCTTCTACGATCAGTATTCTCATGAGAAATTCCCTCCTGCCTTCCGGCCGGAACCGGCAAGATTTAAAACAGACCTTTTTTGATCTGTATCTAATATATATCACAGAAAAATGAAAGAAAAATGAATGAGAACACATTTCTTTCACATTTTTTACACAGGCCATTCACACTTTTCATTTATATTGTTCATCGTGAAGCAAAGCAATACAGAATTCTTTTTCATTAAATTTCTCCAAAAAAAAACAGACGGCATCAAACCGTCTGTTTTTTGTCTTTCATTATTCAGAATTCAGATTTACATTTATTTGATCACCCTGATCTTGTAGACTCCCTCGATGGAAGCCAGGGTTTCCCTGCTCTCCTCCGAGATTCCGGAATCAAGGTCAAGTATGGTCACCGCATAGCCGTTCCTGGACCGGTTGGTCATCTCGGCCACGTTGATCCCCTCGTCACCGATGATGTGGGAGAGTTTCTTGATCATTCCGGGGATATTTTTATGAAGGATGAGGACACGGGTATCGTAGATACATTTCCCGGCATCCACATTGGGGAAATTCACACTGTTGGTGATATTTCCGTTCTCCAGGTAATCCTTCAGCTCGTTGCAGGCCATCACGGCACAGTTTTTCTCTGCTTCCTCCGTGGATGCTCCGAGATGGGGAATGGTTATACAGTTTTTATGGCCGGCTACCGTGGCGTTGGGGAAGTCGGATACATAGTAGCGTACCTTCCCTGCATCAAGTGCCTCGAGGACCGCGTTCTCATCGATCAGGACGTCCCTGGCCATATTCAGGATCACAACGCCGTCCTTCATCTCGCGGACCGCGTCCGCATCGATGTAGCCTTTGGTGGACTCCATGGCAGGCACATGAATGGTGATGTAATCACAATTCCTGTAGATCTCATCCAGGTCGGTAAGATAATTCATTTTCTTGTTGATCTTAAGTGCCTTCTCGGCATCGATAAAGGGGTCGAACCCGAATACGTCCATGCCCAGGGAGACCGCTGCCTTGGACACCTTGGCGCCGATGGCTCCCAGACCGATGACACCGAGCTTCTTTCCTTTGATCTCGGTCCCGGCAAACTGTTTCTTCTCCTTCTCCACCTGGGCGGCGATATCCGGATTATCCATGTGGGCGCGCACCCAGTTGATCCCGTCGATAATATTGCGGGAAGCAAGGATCAGAACAGCGATCACCAGCTCCTTCACCGCGTTGGAATTGGCACCGGGTGTATTGAAAACGACGATGCCTTTCTCTGCAAGATCTTTTACGGGGATATTATTCACACCGGCACCTGCGCGGGCTACGGCAAGAAGATTATCGGAAAAATCCATGTCATGCATCTTGGCGGAACGCACAAGGATACCCTCTGCTTCATGAGCGTCTTTAACCTCCACGAAGTTTTCTCCCAGACGTTCAAGTCCGTCCTGAGCGATATTGTTCAACATGGCGTATCTGAATGTTGTCATACTTAGTCTCCTCTCCAGTTATTCACAGAAATACATTATACCCCAGCACCGTAGGAATATGCAATCATTTTTTGCAATTCTCCGGGATCATCCTGAATAATTATGCAGGTATCACACCAGGTCAGCCGTCCTGCAGCGGATGAGCCTGATCAGGTCCGCAGGATCAAGTTCGATCTGGGCCCCCACCCTTCCTGCACTGACGAAGATGCGGGGACAGTCCTTCACGGTCTCATGGATGAAGGTGGGAAACTGCTTTTTCATCCCCACGGGAGAACATCCCCCGTGGACATATCCGGTGAGGGGAAGAAGTTCTTTCTGCCTGATCATGGAAACAGATTTCTCCCCAGCTGCTTTGGCTGCTTTTTTCAGGTCCAGTTCGCATTCCACCGGGATCACAAAGACGTAATATTTTCCTGATTTCCCGCCGGCTACCAGGGTCTTGAAAACCTGCCTCGTATCTTCACCCAGGATCCCGGCGATCTGCTCACCGGTCAAAGTGGGATCAGCCACATAGCTGTGGCCGGTGTAAGTGATCTTTTTCTGGTCCAGGACCCTCATTACATTGGTTTTATCTTCTTTTTTCATTCTTACTCCGTACCCTGATCTTCCTTCCGGCAAAAGCCGGTCTTCTTTTCTTATTCGTCTTTCCGCACCGCTGCGGCTTTCCGGGAACCTTCCCGGAGCAAAAAGCCATCACCAGGGGCAGAAAATCTTTCGCTTCCTCATACAGCCCGTGGCTCAGGCCATCATACATATGAAGGACACTTCCCGGGATCTTCTCCGCCAGTTCCACGGAAGCCTGACCTGTGACGATCCCGTCTTCCGTCCCTCCGATCACCAGGGTGGGGCAGGTGATCCTGTCCAGATCATCCCACGCGTCATGAGTCAGGCAGGACTGTGCCTGGACCAGAAAACGGCCGAAGGATTTCGGTTTCCCGACGTTGCCGAGAAGACTGTACATCCCTCTGATTTTTTTCAGCCGGGAAGGGGTGTAGGAACGCCGGGCGGTATCCAGCATGATCTTCTTGTATTCCCCTTTCTCCGCCATGGTCATCCAGCGGCCGATGACCCTTCTGACCTTGGGATTCGGTCTTCCCAGTGTCACCGCAAGCACCAGTCTTTCCACTTTATCCGGATGATCCACCGCCAGCCACTGGGCGATCATTCCCCCCTGGGATATCCCCATAACCGATGCGGTCCGGATGCCAAGCATCTCCATGGCCCGGTCAAGATCCTCTGCCATCTCTCGGGTCCCGGTACCGGGAGCCAGCCTGTTTCTCCTGCTGAACATGTAGACCGTAAAATCTTTGGCCAGGATCCTGTATAAAAATGCGAAGGGAAGAGCCATTCCCCTGACGGTCTTCAGTCCGTCCCCCACACCCGGGATCAGGACCATGACCCTACTTCCGGAGCCGAAACGTATGTAATCCATGGTGTCATTATCCAGATAAATCTGCCCGTTCACTACTTTCAGCATAGAAAAACTCCTTCCTCTCCCAGACTGCCCAGTTCCGTATAGATCATCCCTTTCTTACCTCTTTCCGACTTCATCAGGGATATCCGGTCCACCATTGTCCCCTGACGGGAGGCAGCAGAAGGAAGGACCGGTCTGTCGTGGGAGTAGGATACCTTTCTCACCAGGGTGATGTGGGGTGAAAATTTCTTACGGTCGAAGGGGATGTCATTTCTGCCCAGTGCCCTTCGAAGCTCCCTGACGGTTTTCTCAAGCGGGGGGCAGGGAGAGATATCCGCAAAGATCATGTCCCTGAAATATCTGATGCCCTCCAGACTGACCGTAAATGGTTCAAAAGGTATCCCTTCCAGGATATCCAGTACGGTCCCGGGGTTTTTGTATTCTCCGATAAAGGCCAGGGTGAGATGAAGGTTCTCGGTCCTGGTATAGTTTCCGCGTATCCCCCGGGCCCTGAGTCCCTCCTGCAGGTCCTCAAGGGCATCTTTCATCTTCTGATCAAAATTGATTGCAATAAATAGTCTCATTTTTAAATTACACCTCACTGAGGATGGCAGCACCCAGGATCATTACTGCTCCCAAACCCCCTGCAGGGCTTAAGGATTCATGGAGGATGACTGCGGACAGAAACATGGCGAACACGGGATCAATATAACTGAAGATGGCTACCGTCTGCCCTTTCAGCCCTTCAATGCTTCCGAAATACAAGGTATAAGCAATACCGGTATGGATGATGCCCAGCACAAGGACAAGGACCAGGGCCGATGGAGCAACGGGACCTGTCCTGAATCCTCCGGTAAATATAAGGTAGGGGATCATCACCAGAGCGGCAGACAGGAGCTGGATGATGGTTCTCCAGTAGATGTCAGCCTTTCCCACCTTTTTATTCATGATCACTACCGACGCATATAAAACAGCCGCTCCCAGAGCCAGGGCGATGCCCTTAAGCTGCCCTGCCTGCCCGGCTTCTTCCGGAGAGATTCCGAGTACGCCGGAGACCAGGACCATTCCCATGATCGCCACCAGAGCGCAGATTCCCTTCTTCAGGGTAAGTCTTTCCCTGAGCAGCAGGGGTGAGAGCAGGATGACGATAATGGGTGCCATATAATAGCAGAGGCTCGCTGCGGCAACCGTAGTATAGTTATAGGCTTCAAACATGAGCATCCAGTTAATGCCGATAAACATACCGGTAAGGATAAACAGAAGAACCTTACCGGCCCCCATGGATGCTATCTCTTTCCTCCGGCCTCTTCGGGTCAGTCCCAGATAGACCAGCAGGAAGGTTCCTCCCAGCAGCCCTCTCCAGAAGACCAGCAGCCCCGAGGACAGGGGGATGTTTCTTCTGAATACACCGATGGTGCCGTAGATCAGCATGGCGGTCACCAGCATCAGCAGTGATCTTTCCTCGTTTCTTTTTTCTTCCATATCACACTTTTTCTCCGTATTATTGAATCATCAGTTCTATCATCAGGCCCTGACCAGACACCTCTCTGCAAGACAACAGCACAAAAAAGCCAGGATATCCACGGCGACAATGGTGGACCCCACCGGTGTTCCCGCCAGGATGGAGATCAGTATCCCTGAAAAGGCACAGACAACCGATAAGCCTGCGGAAAATAAGGTGACCATCCTGAAACTTTTGAAAAGCCTCATGGCGGAAAGGGCGGGAAAGATCACCAGGGCTGAGATAAGCAGGGATCCCACCAGGTTCATGGCCAGGACTATGATCACTGCCGTGATTACTGCGATCAGCAGATTATAGGCTTCCGTATTCGTTCCGGTGGCTCTGGAGAAATCCTCGTCAAATGTCACCGCGAAAATCTTATGATAAAAGAGGGCAAAGATGACGATAACCGCCAGGGAAAGAATAATACAGAGGATTACCTCCTTCCCCGTCAGGGTCAGAATGGAGGTGGACCCGAACAGGGTGCTGCAGACGTCCCCGGACAGATTCGGGGATGTTGAAAATATATTCATCAGCAGGTAACCCAGTGCCAGGGCTCCGACAGAGATCATGGCGATGGCCGCGTCTCCTTTTATCCTGGTATTTTTTCCTGTCCTGAGAAGAAGGATCGCGCAAACTACCGTGACAGGAAGCACCAGGAGCATCTCGTTGGTCAGGTTCAGTACCGCCGCGATGGCTATACCGCCGAAGGCTACATGGGACAGTCCGTCTCCGATAAAGGAGAACCTTCTCAGGACCAGGGGCACTCCCAGCAGGGAGGAACAAAGGGCGATCAGTACCCCCACGATCAAGGCATACCTGACAAAGGGATATTCCATGTACATGATCAGTTTACTCATCTTCTGCCTCCTTCCGGATCAGGTCCTGCTGCAGAAAAAGTCTTCCCGCCTTGCTGCCTGTATACTCTTCTTTCGTTCCGAAAAAGACCCGGTCCCCTATGTGCAGGATATGGCTTGCATAATTCAGGGCCGCCTCGATATCATGGGAGATCATGATGATGGTGATCCCCTCCCGGTTCAGATCACGGATCAGCTCATACATCTCGGCGGTGGCCCTGGGATCCAGCCCGGAGACAGGTTCATCCAGAAGAAGAAGCTTTCTCGTGGCACAGAGGGCTCTCGCCAGCAATACCCTCTGCTGCTGTCCGCCGGACAGCTCTCTGTAGCAGCGGTCGGCCAGGTCTGCGATGCCCATCTGTTCCATGTTTTCTTTTGCCTGCATCTTCTCTTCTTTTGTATAGGATGGACGCAGGCCGTGCCTTCCCAGAAAACCGGACATGACGATCTCCCTCACGGAGGCGGGAAAGTCTCTCTGCACCACAGTCTGCTGGGGCAGATAGCCGATCTCACTCCGCTTAAGCCCGTCCCCGGCCAGGATCTCACCGCTGATGGGTTCCTGCAGGCCGAGCAGGGTTTTCATAAAGGTGGATTTTCCGGACCCGTTCTCACCCAGGATACAAAGATAATCCCCGGCATTGATACTGAGGTTCAGATCCTCCACAAGAGCCTGGGCATCATAACCCAAGGAAAGGTTCTTTATGGTAATCAGTGACATGATTATATTTTCCTCCTACTGCAGTGCTTCCTTAAGGACTGCAAGGTTTTCTTTCATGATGGTAAGATAGTCCGCCCCCCGGTCAATGTCTTCCCCGGATACGGACTGCATGGAATTCAGGGTGAGGATCTTCTGATCCCCGGTCTTTGTATTGGAAACGATGGTCTCCGCCATCCTGTGGTCCGTCCCTTCTATGGTCAATACCGCGTTCAGGGAGAGCTCATCTGTTTTTTCCGCAAGAAATGTAATGGTCTCAAAGCTTGCTTCCGTCTCCGCCGAACATCCCGGAAATGCGGCGTAATACTCAAGTCCGTAATCTTCTGTCATGTAGCGGAAAGGGAAGCGGTCGCCGAAGAGCAGGGTCCTGATCCTGGCTGCGGATACCGTGTCCTGATATTCTTTGTCCAGCCGGTCCAGTTCCCCGATATAGGCCGATGCATTTTCCTGATAGACAGCACTGTGTTCCGGGTCGGCTTCCGACATTACCTGACATATTCTATCCGTAAGGGCAGCCGCGTTGCGAAGGGACAGCCAGACATGCTCGTCCCGGGCCGGGGCGGCCTGTTCTTCTTCTGTCTCTTCGGACTGCATCCCCTCCACCGTCTCTTCCTCTTTAGCCGTATCCCCCAATATCTCCAGAAGATTGATCACTCTGGTCTTTTTATCTTTTATATTATTGAGGGTATCTGTGACCCAGGCATCCGATTCCCCTCCCACATAGATGAATA
>JAEIGA010014157.1_pt1 | contig 12134 bp, 16 predicted proteins | sample 9270691 | NCBI WGS metagenome assembly JAEIGA01 (sample SAMN17057246, study PRJNA624740) | gut metagenome | biome: biome; isolation source: fecal sample | host: Bos grunniens | place: China: Xizang | collected 2019
CGTGTAGCTATATGGATCTCTTTAGCGCCATCAAGTTTTCTCTGCCTGGCATCTACAGAGTAATTATTCCATAATTTATCAAGTGTATTCTTATTTAATGCTTCATCAATACCGGAAATCATGTCGTCAACGCACAAGAACTTGCTTGCACGAACTTTACCGGCATTTTTAGAACCAACAGAAGTTGTTTGCAAAGATGGAAACGTTTTGAATTTTCCAACATTTATCTGTTCAAGACCTGCATCTGTTCGTTCAACCTTAAGTTTGGGGAAAATTTTGTTCCATTGATATTCCGTGTCATTCGTTATGATATCCAAACAACCACGGTAGAACATTTTTACAATATCGCCAGAATGAGAATAGAAAAGGTTGAAGTCATTGGGGAACCAACCCATGACACCAGTAAGAAAGAACATCTCGGTAGACGTATTGTGCGTCAGAATATAATTATCAGTGATATACAGATGAGTCGGATCATCAATGTAGATACACTGGCATTCTTCCTTGCCTACATACTGAATATTTTTTATAAACCGCTTTATTACGCTTCTCTTTGGGCTATATTTCTTGGCTTTACGCTTAACTGTAAAGACCGGTTCCATGCTGGACGGAAACTGGATAAACAGACAGTATGCGTCTCTGCACTGTATGTATTCACCATTTTTCTTATATCCTGCCTTCTTGACCCTACGACTTGCATAGCCACCAAGAGAATGCACAAGCTCCATCACATCTTCAGATAGTTGGAAAGAGGCTGTAGAATAACCAATTCCTGAATTTTCAGTCCAGCCATCTGTATCCAAAAGACCACGCAAAAGCCATAATCGTTGCTCATAACTTGCCTTCAGGTAATCCTTCGGAATAAACTTCTCCCAACTTCTTAACATATGAAGCCCATACTTTTTTAAAGCTTTAGTTACCTGACTTCCTGCTTTTGCATTACGACCATCATGCCCGCACACTTGATAATCATAAGCGCATATATGTTTGATTCCATATCCTTCGGGAAGATTAAGACAGAGGTTCACCATTACTTCCACATCATTAATGGATATCTTAGGTGTCCCATGGAAGCAGCCATCGCCAAGCAAAGCCCCCATTACATAAGGATGAAGCGCCAATTTTCTTTCCGGCAAATCAATCTTAGGAACGTATTCAATCGAATAATTCAGACGCTTGCCGTGTTCACAAGTCAAGTGGCCAAGCATTTTCGATAATTCTATCGTCCTACACTTGTTCCTGCGTCTATCATCCCTTGTCTGAACAGTCCACAAATGATTATCTGAGCAACGGCATTTCGAGCCATCATCAAATGTGACTTCATAGATATCTCGCTTTCCCTGCGGATAAACTCCTACGATCGTAGATTCGTGGCCACTGCCGGCAATAACTTTGTCTCCAACCTTCAATTCTCCCATGCACTTAAAGCCATCCGGTGTAAGGACCTTGGAGTACAAAGGCTGCGCTTTTCCCGTTCCAGGAGGAAGCGAAATGGACAAGATATCGAGCTTATCATCAAGAAGATCCTGCATTCCCTGAATAACTCCGTGCTTCCTCAAGCAGACTCGCCGTGGCTCATAGAACCGCTCTTTTTTTGGCCGCGCCCACTCAAGCATGAGCAGGTAAGAATCCAAATTGCGGTTCCTTGCCTCAAGAAGCATTATGTCCAACCAGTTAGCATAAGCCCGCTGAACGTATTCTTCCTCATATATTTTGTAGTTGGCCATTATGTCTTCATACTTGTCTTTCCACTTAGCCGTATGCTTGAATACAGTTCTGTGGTATTCGTCATAATATTCCGCCAGTAGTCGGTCAACCACAATACATATCGCATTTACACTCGCCCGCTCCATGACATCCGTGTGAGTCAGATCGTAAAAACATCTATGAAGTTTACCTTTCGTAAGTTCTTCAGTCGGTTTACGTCCCATTTCAACTCCACATGCAAATTAACGACATAATATAAGAAAGCATAATTATCAAGAGTCCTAAAACTGACTTTGGCTTCATTGGCGTGGTCCCTAAAACGGCCAAGATCGTCAGCAGAACAAAAATATCCATAATTGTAGTAAATATCTGTGTTATGTTAGCAACCATATTTTTTCTCCCTAGGAGCGGCGGGCCATACAGGGGTTTTCTGACCCGCCAGTTATGAGGGGTTATCAGTTTTCCCGCCAAGCACAACGGGAAACGGGGCTGGCGGGAATCGAACCCGCGCATAGTGGAATCAAAATCCAGTGCCTTAACCGCTTGGCGACAGCCCTTTTTTATTTTTCAAAAATTTTCAGGAATCATCTTCTGCGAAGTTCCAATTGCAGGCTTGTAACCAAGTTTTGTATACAAATTGATTGCGGCCACATTGTTTGTGAGATACGAAATCTCCATTCTCACGCAGCCAGCTTCCTTAAAATATTTTTCTGAAGCCGCAATAAGTTTTTGACCGATCCCGTGGCCACGATATTCCTTTGTAACCACAAGATACTCTATTTCGCCCAAAGGACCTTCATGTTTTGTAAAGCCACCAAGAAATTCATCCGCAGAATGTATTTGCAGAACCGCAGCTCCAACAATTCCTCCATTGTATCTGGCAACAAAAGCAATTCGCCAACTAAGCATCTGCTCAAAAGATTCCTTAAGTCTTCGGTTAACCGTAATTTCGTGCAGGCAGTCAATCGACCCCAAATAAGACTGCAATTCCCCAAGCAGATCAGTAACCGCCCGGATATCCTCCTTGCAGGACATTGTATCTACAATCACTTCTTCCGCCAGATTAGCAACCATATTCATTAGTATCCTCCTAAAAATTTCTTTTCCAAGTAATCCGCCAATTCCCGCATTGAGTTCATCCTGACTCGGGAACTAATTCGTTCAAGTATACTATGTACATACTCGTATTCGTCGTAATCAAAATCAGGAATATCGCAAAAAGGATCTTCTATTAGATTCTCGACCGAAGAACCGTGGGTAGACCCGTTCTCCACTTTTATATCTCCTCTATCTATCCCAGCAGCCAGTTCAGTTATTAACTCTCTATGAGTCAAATTATTTGATTTTGCCGTTTTCTCCAGTGTTTCCAAGGCTTCTATAGGTATTCGAACAGCCAGAACTCGTGTCGTTGAACTTGCCATTTTCCCTCTTTCTTAAAAATCGGTGTAACACCATTAACCACGCGCAAAATTGCCATTTTCGAGGTCATTTAACCAACCAACGTGTAACACCACTAACTGTGCGGTTTTTCCCCGATTTTGGGCCTTAAAATATAGGCGAGGTGTAACACTTTTTGTTCGCCGGAATATTTCGGGAGGTAAGTTAAGGCGCTTCGCGCAACCACAAAAAACCCCTACACCCCCTTATAAACAGCGGATTTGCGGCGGATGTACATAAGTGTATACACTAAAGTTATCACTTTATCTCATTTAGTTACTTTTTAGATTATTTTCTACTTTTTGAGCAATTAAAGCGCCTATTTGATCTACAATAGCGTCCGTAGAAGGTTCTGAGCCGGTAATTTTGGCCACTTTCCCGCGATCATCCCAGCCGTGATCGTGATTTGCTAACAAAGCCATTGCAAGTCCGTTACCGCGTGCAGCCGCGTCTGTGGCATAAGAGCGTACACTTTCTTCGCTTGATTCCTTGACTTTTCTGTATACACTCCTTAATTCAGAGTTAGCAAATTGCGCCAGTGAACCCCATTCTAAAATTGTAGTTTGATCAATTCCAAGGAAAACACCCAGCACATAAAAGCTAATTCCTTTATTGTAAGAATCGCATAGATGTATATATATATCTGTATAACGTGAGATTGAGAGTTCATCAAGCCGCCCGCGGTTTCTCATCTGACCCGACAGCCCAAGCGCTTTATTGACCCGTCCGAGCCAGTATGTCCAAGGCTTATTTTTCATTTTTATAATTTCTTCATCTGGTAAGCCACAGAGATCCCGGAGACAATCAAAGACCTCACTTTCGTTTATTAATTCTATATTTGTTACACGTTCCAAATCGTCCCGCGGTTCCTTGAATTCCTGCGGATCCGTTCCCCTGGTTCCCATGATCCACCCCCACTTTAATGTTTTATTAACTCTTTAAAATCAAAAATGCAGCCAGCCGGGAAATTTGACCCCGACAAGCCGCATTTATAGTTACTATTTAATTACAGATTGTCCGCGGTTCCTTGTCTGGATCAACTCCGGATCAGTCACCCAGGAGACCACTTTTAATATATTTTACCAGTTGCACGATCCCTAAAAACAATATCACAGTTTAACAGATTTGCGATTTCTTCCGCGTCTTTGTAGCTCATAGAATCCCGATTTAACTTATTAACAAATGATTGATAGTTGATTCCTAGCCCCGCGGCCATTTGAGCGGTTTTTATATTTTTATCTATCATAACAATTTTAATTTTCTTTTTAACGCCCATATAAAAACCCTCTCAAAAACTCGTTAACTTTGATTATATACTAATATTTGATTATAAAGTTGTCAATAGTTAGTATATTGTATTGGAATAAGTGCATAAAAGTTGCGAAAACCACTTGAAATTAACTCAATATTGAGTATAATAATAGTATAAAGAAACAAAAGAAAAGCCGCTGAACCTCCGCACAAGGTCCAACGGCAAGCCAAAAAACACCAGTCAAAGTATTTATAAGGCCGTTTTTATTTTATCAGATACGGCCGGAAAGGTCAAAATTATGTTATCAGTTCACGAACTTAGAGAAAGAGCTATTGTTTCACTCGCAGAGAGATCAGCCAACTATCAGACAGACCCGGCAACAATCGATAGAGCGCGTCACATTATGAATTGCTTTTATAGACTCGCTGGAATGGATGGCCGCCTTTTAATCCTTGAGAACGACGAAAGGACTTATAATAGGAGATCAACAAAGGAACTCGCAGAAAGGGCCGAAAGATCCCGTAAAAAGCTGCATACCCTTCTTGAAGAGTTTGACGCCGATATTTGTTATTGTGGGGCTTATCCTTCTTTTATTGAAAGAACTAGAAGCGAAGGCGGCGGAGTTACTACTTTAAACCTTGAATATTGGTATCAGTAAATCACCCGCGGCAAATTGACCGAGCACTAAAAGAAAGGAAGTTCCATTATGACAAATTACGATTATAGAGAAGCAGTTAGAGACGACATTAGAGAGTATATAAATAACGAAATAGACTTTAACGACTGGAAAGGCAACCGCGACGGCTTAGAGGAGCATTTAAACGATACTCTTTTTACCTGCGACAGCGTAACCGGCAATGCGTCCGGATCTTATACTTTTAATACTTACAAAGCCGAGGAAAATATCTGTCATAATCTCGACCTTTTAGGGGAAGCCCTTCAAGAGTTCGGTTGTACCCCCGGCTATTTGATCGACAAGGGAGCCGAAGCCGCCGACGTAACTATTAGATGTTATCTTTTATCCGGTGCAATCTCCGATATTTTAGACGAGTTCGAGGAAGAATTGGAAGAAGATCCAGAAGAAGACGACTGACCCCGCGGCCGGTTGAGTAAAGGAGGTCCCAGCATGAAAGATCTAATCGAATGCAAAGCATTGTTTATTGATGTGCACCAACATTATTTACAATGGCACGATGACGAGACCCGAAAACGTTTCGAATTTTGCGCCGATCTTCTTTGTTTTATTTACGGCGACGACTTCAAAACAAAAAAAGCAAACTGGATTCAAGAATCATTAAATGATTTTTTTAGTGATTTGTAATAAAATAATTCTAGCATTTTAGATTTTATTATAAGATTTTGCACCCCGCCACGGAGGAACGACGGCAGAAAGGTTTAATAATGGCTAAAATGGACGTTACAACAAAGATTTATAAAAAAGTATTTAATATTAATCTTGATCAAGGCAATGTTAACAAATTTGTTAAAGCTGTAATAATCAATTTTGGAGACGACAGAGGCGATATCGTTGTAGAAAATGACAACTTTGGAACTCGCAGAAAGTACGCCGATTTTACCGAGGGTAAGAAAAAAGCCGGGTTACATCCATTGCAGATTGTATTTACATCATTAGAAATGGCACATATTAGCGGAGATCGTTACATTGACCCCCAGGGAAATATTAAGACATTCTAACCCGCCCACGGTCAACCGACTATAAGAAAAGGTGATTGTATGAAATCTATCGTTTTAAAAATCGAAAAGAAAGAAGCAGTTTTGAAACTTAAAAACATAAACACCGCTTTAAATTGGGATGAAGGCATAATAAATGTTAATTATTCAAGATCCGGGAATGATACATTGTATATTATGGAAGATTGGGACTTTGAAGAATGCTATAAAAACGCCATTGAAGAAAAAGAAACAACTTTAGACATTGATGCTTTTGCTCGCGAACTATGTAAAAACGCTTTAACTTATATTTTCAACAATGAAGAACTTGTAAACGCCGGCATGGATTGGGAACACCCCGAAAAATTCAAAAAAATGTTGCAAGAAGAGAAAAACAAAATTGTAAAAGACCTTGCAGAAATAGAAGAACTTGCAAAAGAAGCCGAGGAAGATTATTAAATTACTTGCTTATGTTCAACCGAGCAGCCAAGAAAGGAAAAAAATTATGAAAAGATATAACCGAAACAAGTTAATTTATGCTTATGCACGACACCTATTTGATACTTTTGGTGTTGATTGTGGATTGAATCACAATTCAAGTGATTTAGATTTGAATTTTGAAGACTTCGACGCTTGCATTAGAAATACGCCAGAAGATCAATTAAATACAGAGTATTACCGCACCACGATAGAAAATTTTGTTGAAGAATTTCCCTTAATAAAATTTGAAGTGACACTATCAAACAGCCAGTGTATTTTTGATAATAGTACATTTTATGATTTTGATTCTGCAATCGAATTTGCGAAAGGCCGCGGCGACTCATACAACGTGCATATAAATGATTTGCCGCTATCTTGTGACGGTCTTAATTTTGACTATTATAACGGTTTTAACTGGGAGCGCGTCACAATAGAGCAAATCAAAGATTTATTATAAATATCAACCTGCGGAGAGGATCACAAGCCGGAGCGATACCGGCCGCGGGTTTTTCTGACAATCGAAAATTAAAGAAAGGAGAAATAAACATGAAGTTATCACAGATCGAAAAAAGAGTTAACTCTATTTTATCCGGAGCACCTGCGGACATGGTAAAAGTTGAATTTTTGACATATGGAAATGATTATTTTTTACATATGGAGTCGCCAAAGGTCCGCGGTCTTTCGATATCTTTTAATCATTGGGCTTCTAACGGTCCGTGCTGGTTTGAGCAGATCCGAAAATATTATAAAAGCATAGAAAAATATGCACGTCGTTATAACTTGATAATGCAAGATAGAGCTTTTTTTATTGTATTAATGCTCCCAGAAGACCGCGCCGAGCTTGCTTTATATGGTAAATACTCCCATGCATCACATGAGCAATATTGTATTGTTGATCATTATTTGAGAGTCCACCACGGCCGCATGATTACAAATGACGAAGGCCGCCGCATCATGGAGAAGTACGAAAGATTATATCTCAAAGAATTATCAGCAGCAGAAAAAGCCGCATAAAACAAATTAATATTATATAGCCGGGAGCCGTCGCAGGTATCCCGGCACATTTTGACCATTTCCACGGCCGACCGACTGCGCTTAACACTTTGTAAAGGAGTAAAAAAAATATGTATACCGTTGTATTGTACCGCTGGAAACCTGGAAATAAATGGGATCAACCCGAAATTTTAGAGCAAACAAAGCAAGTAACAACCGCCGCCCAATGGTATGAAGATTTTATTTCATGCGGTCAAAAACTTGATCTTAAGCCCAAAGAGGGAGCATTAATAGCAATTTTTTATTATAAATCAAAAATATCAGATTACTTTATCAAACCGTTAAACGATTAAAATCGGCTCTTATTGTCATTGTACACACTTTTAATTCTATCAACGTTTACCGCGGTTAATCGGCTTTATACATGGCCATATGACCATAGTTAAACCAATATTAAACCAATATTAAACCAATGTTAATCCCTGGCACGCTGCGAAAAGGCAGCAAATAAATCTTTATACGCTGCGAAAATGCAGCAGACCGAGCAACCATTATTGCAGATCAGGAGACCCAGCCCCAGCAGATCCACCCGGAGCAACCACAGTAATGTTTTGTTACATGTGTTTCAAGCTGTTTGTAAAGCCCATACAGCCACTTTATAATTTTAGATAGTAATTTGTGCATTGATATGCTGAAACCGTCTAAATGAGGCGCACACGCAACCACACATGCACATTTTAACAATTGGCAGACCACGCAGCCAACCACGACAACCACTTTAGGAACCACTCCCCTTGTACCTGGATTTGTACACAAAAAAAGTCCGCTTGAAAAAAATCAGCTGTTTTTCTGACCGGAGCTAAATTTTATCTTTAGGATCCTAAAATCAAGAGACCCCGGGGGGTATCAAAAAATTTTGCAATATTTTTTAAATTTCAAAAATCGAAACATTTTGTATCACTATCGGCATTCTATATGCAGAAAGGAGCAGATCATGGGTAGATATACTACAGTAGCAATTTCAAAGAATCAGTATCAGGAGATAATAGATCTTGTCCGCGGTGGTTATTATGACGGCGAAGTGGATCACAGACCAAACCCACGGTTAGCCACGGTCCTTATCCTGGAAGCTAATCTCGGATGCAGATTGTCCGATATTATATCTATGACAACAGAATCAGTTATTAAGGACGGCAATCATTACAGACTCAATATCACCGAGCAGAAAACCAAGAAACCGCGGTCCTTTATCGTCCCTGATAAGCTCAAGTCATTTATTGACGACTATATACAGCGCTATTCTATCCCCAAGGGAGAAAAGCTGTTTAAGTTTGGTGAAGCAGCCGTATGGAAGCAGCTCAGATTTGCAACCAACTACTTGAACATGGAGCACGTAAGCAGCCATTCATTCAGGAAGAAGGCCGCCAATGATCTATATGAGCGCAGTAATTACGACATCATGAAAGTGTCGCAGTTTTTACAGCACGCCAGCATTAACACCACAAGAGCATATATAAAGAGATCCGATGCAGATATGGAAGCAGCCATAAATGAAATCGTGGATCTTGCCTGAAAGGAGGGCCTTATGAAGATATGTAAAATGGTTTTTGGTATCCTGAATTGTATATTGTTCGTCTGGATCACCTTCCAGTCATGCACCGTTAACGTGATCAACGCAGTTCAAGACTCAAAAGACACAAGCGGATTAACCGGCATGATGTTTGCTTTTATATTATTAGGCGCATCAATCGCAGCCATAGCCACGCATAACAATACAAACAAGGTCCCTAATATAATCATAGCTATCATATATTGGGTAGCTGGAAATATAGCCAAGAGCGGAGGATCCGGAACCTATAAGGATTTGAATGTATGGGCAATGTGGGCATGGATTTGTGCTGGACAGGTACTATTTACATATGCTTTCGCAGAACTCAAGAAGCAGAAAGAAGCGCCGCCCGCGGTTCCTCCAACGGCTCAGCCCCAGCAGCCCCATGTGGCCCCATCCAACCCCAAACAACCACCCAAGCAACCACAGACGCCAAGAAGATCAACAAGTGGAATTGCCAATATAGCCCACAAAAAGCTAGACGAACTATAGTATAATAACTCCAGGAGGGCTAAAGACATGGCAATAAGAGATATTAAGATCAATGGCGGAATTATACCTATCACGGTGCATGAGGAAAACGGCTTGCATATCATTAAAATCGACGGTGTAAAGTGGGTTGAGACAACAAACCAAATACACGCCGCAGTACTTTTTAACATGTTGGCAGACCATGTGACTGAATACATGCAGTATGAATCTAAATAAAAAAATAAACGGTGACTTTCCACAGGAGGCGGAAAAGTTGCCGTTTATTTTTGTAGGTAAAGATGTGACCAAGCACTAAATCGTTGTAAATTTAGTATATCACTCTACCCCGGGGGATATCAAAATATTTTGCAATATTTTTTAAAATGGAATCGACATTCTTTTTTTCTCAATAGCATGGTTAATATACTCGATTGCCTTCTCCAAGTCCTGATCAGCCGGATTACCATCCTTATTTCCAGCCCTTAAAATATACTTGAGCGCATTGCCAAGATAAAAGTCCAAGCCATAGGCGTCGATTATCTTCCACGGCTCATATACACTCTCCGTTTTGTAGTAGTACGGCTTAATCGGATTCACTTCGCAACTTTTTTCCTTCTCCATACTCAATCCTCCACTATTTTCACAAGGTTCATACTCTCAAGATACTCTGCTCTTTCCGTCCACATGCGTAGTACTTTACCCTTTGGTAGCAGTTCATCGCGCTCCATATCCTTATACTCTGTGATAACCTTAACCCTGACCATCTTTCCGGGCTTATAGTCATGTGTAGGAGTAGTGTTGCCAAGGAGTTTCCGCCATTTGTCCACGGTTTCTCGACTATCCAGCGTTACCTTTTCATACATCATCGAGAAATTCAGCAGTTTGCGACAGTCATAATTCATATCATCCGGCAGTATTAACCCGTATCGCCCATTTTCGAACTTCAATTCCCTTAAAATTGGCATATCTACCGTGAGAACCGGAACTCCCATCTGCAATGCTTCCTGAATGGAATAACAAAAAGCTTCATTGTCGCTCAGCTGCACAAGAAAATCTGCCTTGCTGACAAAATCTCTCACATCCTCAACCGGATCCATTCTGACCATCTCAGCTGGAGCACCACTTAGTTTGTTTTCAGAAAAATATATCCAGACAAACGGTATCTCGTAACGCTTAAGCTGCCGTCCAAGCTTGATCATCCGCTCATCCTGTTTACCCTTATCATCAGAGTTGACTCTTGTAGTACTAACAAGCAGTAAGCTTTTTTTCTCCGGTGTAGTGTTTCCAAGATTATATATTACATGCCCTTTATCCGTATCAAATGATTTCTGTGATGTTTCGGAGACAAAGACGCACTTATCCCACGGCCTTTTGACTTCGTATCCCTTCTGCTTTACGCAATGGACCATCTGAAATATCTGTTTATAGTATATATTCTCCGGCACTTCCGCAGAGATCCGCATTATCAACAAAGTATCGCAGCTAAATGACTTTGACTTGTGGTTCTGCTGAACCCTCACTATTTTTCTCAACCGGTTTATCTGGTTGATAGGCAAACACTCATGCACAATCTCAATGTCATAATACTTACTCATGGTCATGCAGAAGTTGTACATCCATGTTGTCATACCGTCATATTTGTTTGTAGTGTCGATATATATAATGACCTGTGTTTTCCGCGGCGGCTTGATAACCTTGATAAGTGATGTCTTTTCCCCGCGTGCCTCATGCGCCCAAATTCCCTGCGGACTTATAACCCTTGCGTATTTCTCAAGTTCTCTCAATTCGTTGCGATCGGTCATTATATAGACTTCGTGCTTTTGATCCAGTTTTTTGACTTCCGCAACCAGCTCAACCATGTCTTCTGTTATTTCAGGATAATAGTACACAATCTGTTTAGTACGTTTCAGACCACGTTTATATCGCTTTACACCACTGTTTTCCACCTCAGTCCTATAAAAGTACAGGTACTTGCTTACAAAGCCTCTCTTGCCCCGTGAAATGTTCAGATGACGTGTAAAATCTTCGTCTTCTCCTGCATCTTTGTTTTCGTTAAATCTCAAATCACCAATAAAGGATCTCTTAAAGCATCTCGTACACACAGACGGATTTTCAAGACACTCATATTCTGATACTCTGTAAAAATATTCGTTAGTATTCAGAGACCGCCAGGACATCTCTATATAATCCGGTTTTTCTTCTGCTGCCTTGATTATTTTCTCGATATAGTCTTCTGACACAAGATCGTCGGAATCAACAAAAGCCACGTAATCCCCGCGGGCTTTCGACAAACCAAGGTTCCTTGCAGCCGCCACTCCATGATTGCGCTGCCAAAGGACCTTAACCCAGTCATGTTTTGTGCTGTACTCATCCGGGCTGCCATCATCAATCAAAATAACTTCAACGTTGTCATTTACCTGCGGAGCCAGCACATCAAGCAGTTCGTCCGTATAATCCTTAGTGTTATAGTACGGTATCACGATTGACAGTATTAAAGAATCTCTTCCCATTGGC
>JAEIGA010014158.1_pt1 | contig 12134 bp, 8 predicted proteins | sample 9270691 | NCBI WGS metagenome assembly JAEIGA01 (sample SAMN17057246, study PRJNA624740) | gut metagenome | biome: biome; isolation source: fecal sample | host: Bos grunniens | place: China: Xizang | collected 2019
CGTATTGTCGGGGCACGTATTGTCGGGTTGGGGTCGGAGACGCGCTGCGGCACGTCTCTACGTCAGGTATGAAACCATCGGGTATATACATATTATATATGTGGGGAATATATTATTGTCTGTTGTCCGTTGTCTGTTGTTCTCCCTTAAAAACACCCCTTGAAAATCAACAATATACCGGTGGCGTTCCAACACCCCCCTTTTTGCGTCGCAACACCCGGGTGTTGATGTGGCTAACACCCGGGTGTTGACGTGCCAACACCCTCCCGGCCGGACAACAACACCCTCCCGTGTCAACTTTTACACCCCCCTGTTGCGACGACGATACCCCCCTCCACGCAAATAATACATAATATATATAGGGCTTGGATAGGTTGGATGGGTATATATAATATATGTAGAGCATCACTACGCCCCACTATCGGCAATAGTGCCGGCAGTGGGGCGTAGGAGAGGAGCCTGTTATTTTCAAGACTACTCATCATCAAGGTTACAAGTGGGCGAAGTGGTTACTTGTTGAAGCGTTATCTTTATAGAGGCTCAAGTCTCGAATCAAAAAAAAACTTTCTACAATGCAAGTACTTGTTAAAATACTGTTGATAAGTTGGTGAGTAGTGGCCTAGTCTATGTCAGAAAAAAAACGTATTTTTGCACAACGAAATAAAATATCAAAACATAGTATGGCTAACGGAGAAGAAGCTAAGAATCAAGCTAATTACAGTGCCGAGAATATTACGGTATTGGAAGGGTTGGAGGCCGTAAGAATGCGTCCTGCCATGTATATTGGCGATGTAAACGAACGTGGTTTGCACCACTTGGTATATGAGGTGGTGGATAATTCGATAGATGAAGCCTTGGCCGGTCATTGCAACAAGATAAATGTAACCATATATGAGGACAACTCCATATCGGTAGAAGATAATGGTAGAGGTATCCCCGTGGATATGCACGAAAAAGAAAAACGTTCGGCATTGGAAGTGGTAATGACAGTGTTGCATGCCGGAGGTAAGTTTGATAAAGGAAGCTATAAAGTGTCGGGTGGTCTGCATGGCGTTGGTGTGTCGTGTGTCAACGCATTGTCTGACCATTTGGATGTAGAAGTGTATCGCGATGGAAAAATACACCGCCAAGAGTATGAGCGAGGCAAGCCGCTATATGCCGTAAAGGCAGTAGGCGATACCGAAAAGCGTGGTACCCGTGTACACTTCCACCCCGATGCCGAAATATTTTCGGTAACAGAATATAAGTTTGATACCTTGGCAAGCCGCCTTCGCGAGTTGGCTTTCCTGAACAAAGGTATAGAACTTAACCTCGAGGACCGCAGAGAGGTAAATGAAGATGGTTCGTTTTTAAGTATGCACTTCTATTCGGAAAACGGATTGAAGGATTTTATAGGCTATCTTGACGAAACTCGTGAAAAGATAATGCCCGAGCCTATATGTATAGAAGGCGAGAAGCAGAATATACCTATAGAGATAGCAATGCAATACAATACCTCGTATTCGGAAAATCTGCACTCGTATGTAAACAACATCAACACCCACGAGGGGGGTACCCATTTGGCAGGTTTCCGTCGTGGTCTTACCCGTACACTTAAAGCCTATGCCGAAAAGTCGGGTATGTTGGATAAGTTGAAGATAGACATATCGGGCGACGACTTCCGCGAAGGGCTTACAGCCATAATATCGGTAAAGGTGGCCGAACCCCAATTTGAGGGACAGACCAAAACCAAACTTGGCAACACCGAGGTGATGGGTGCCGTAGATGTTATAGTGAGCGAGCTGCTTACCAACTATCTTGAAGAGAATCCCAAAGAGGCCAAGATGATTGTAAACAAGGTGATATTGGCAGCACAAGCGCGCCATGCAGCCCGCAAAGCCCGTGAAATGGTGCAACGTTCCACTGTTTTCAGCGGCGGTGGCCTGCCCGGTAAATTGACCGACTGTTCGGAAGGCGACCCTACTATGTGTGAACTTTACTTGGTGGAAGGTGACTCGGCAGGCGGATCGGCAAAGCAAGGTCGTGACCGCAAGTTCCAAGCAATATTGCCACTTAGAGGTAAGATATTGAACGTGGAGAAAGCTATGCAACATCGTGCTTTCGAAAGCGAAGAGATAAAGAATATATATACCGCCCTAGGTGTATCTATAGGCACTGCCGACGACAGCAAGGCGCTGAACATGGAAAAACTAAGATACCATAAGGTAATAATAATGACCGATGCCGATGTAGATGGTAGCCACATTGCCACACTGATACTTACATTCTTCTTCCGCTATATGCGTGAGCTTATCGAAGGTGGATATGTATATATAGCCACACCTCCTTTATATAAAGTTAAGAAGGGTAAACGCGAAGAATATTGCTGGAACGAAGAACAACGTTTGGCTTTTATCGACGAGATGGGTGGTGGAAAAGAAGGTTCATTGCACGTTCAACGATACAAAGGTTTGGGTGAAATGAAGCCCGAACAGCTATGGGAAACAACAATGAACCCCGAAACACGTATATTGCGACAGGTGCAGATAGAGAATGCTGCCGAAGCCGACCGCATATTCTCCATGCTTATGGGCGACGATGTGCCACCGCGACGTGAGTTTATAGAACAAAATGCCACATACGCCAATATTGATGCTTAGGGCTGTGGTAAACTAATATTATATGAAAAAGAAGCAGATAAGCCACTAGTAAGGTTGTTGCTTCTTTTTCTTTTTTTTGTACTGTTGTAGTATGTCTGTATTATATGTTTTTAATCCCGAACACGATTTGGCCCTAGCCAACGGCAGCCCCTACTTTGATGCACCGCTGTCGGCCAAGCAGTTTGCAACAGACTGCAGAATGCTACTTAAGTGGGCATTGGGTACTGACAATGATATATACTGTTCGAGCCAAATGCTACGCACTAGCGATATATCTTCAACAAAAGCCGTAGTATCTTGGGGTTGGGACAAAGCTGTGGTCAATAGCCTGCTGAAGGCAGGTGTAGCGCCCTCGTTGCTGCCATCGGACCACAGTTTAGATATAATACACCACCTATCCAACCGCAAAGTGGCTATAGACGCTTTGGACTATCTGAAACATAACCTAAACTTGGATATACCGTTGCCACGTATGCTTGCAACGGTAGGTGAGGCCGTGGCACTGATGGAAGAATATGGCAGTGTGGTGTATAAAATGCCATGGTCCGGTAGCGGCAAGGGTATAAGGATATGCCGAGGCAGCCTTACCGACAACGATATAAGATGGTTGGCCAATGTGATAGATAAGCAAAAAGCAGTAATGGGGGAGAGGTATAATACCGTGGTGGCCGATTTCGCAATGGAATTTCATGCCGATGGCGATGTGGACTGTTGTGGTTATTCGCTATTCCAAACTAGTGGCGGTAGCTACAAAAGCAGTATGCTGATGAGCGATCATGCTATAGTAAGCTACCTATCACAGTGGCTGAGCACCAAGCAGCTGAGGCAGTGCCACGATAATGTAACGGCATATATGAGGCAACTGATAGGCAGCAGCTACAAAGGATACTTTGGTGTGGATATGTATGTATATAAAGATGCCGACGGATATAAGCTAAACCCTATGGTGGAGATAAATATGCGTATGACTATGGGACACGTGGCACACGCCTTAAGGCAACGCCTGATGGCCAACGACAGCCAAAAGATGTATGTACACTACAACACCACAGCCGGCTACGCATTGTTGCACCACTGCAATATGCAGCAACAATATAGCTTGGTACGTGATTCGGAAGGTAAAATATTGAAGGGATACCTATCGCTGACACCGCCAACAGAACGGTCGCACTATAATATATATGTGCTATAAGATGTTGATAATATGTAAAGTTTGAAAATAAGAAATAAAAAGTTTTGCCATGTCGGCTAAAAACAGTAATTTTGCATTATAGTATATAAAATAATGGGAGACATACGAAAATGAAAATGTTTTTATTGGTACTGATAGTAACAGTAGTTGTTGTAATGCTGGCTTTTTGGGGTATAGGCATAAAGATGATAGTAAAAAAGAATGGTGAGTTTAAGCGTCACTGTAGTTCGGTGGACCCTCTTACGGGCGACAAACACGGCTGTGTGTGTGGCAAAACAATAATGGACGATTGCGATAATAAAAGATACTCGCCATTAGAAGTAAACCGCGAACTACTGGAAGAGTGTGGCAACCTACCAAAAGTACCAAAGCCTAAGCACAAGGAACAAGACGATGATGAGGAGTAAATACTCCTCTTTTTTATGGCAATTTCTAAAAATTGCTTTGCAAGTGATTTACGGAATTTTGCTAGAAAGATTTCTACTTTCTTTTGATTGAGCATAGCGGGCTATGCTACCCCAAAAGAAATAGGAAGATTTCGGCAAAAAACGTAAAGCGTGCAAAAGTTTAAAGAATAATTCTTCTAATTTACTGAAACGTGGAATTTTTAGAAGTTGCTTTATTTCTATTCCCCAAGCTATATATGAATTTAGGGATTACATTCCCCAAATCTTATATTTTTTGTTGTTATATCAATAATATTATGTATCGTTGCACTGTAAAAACAATAGTGATATGATACATAGAGCAATAGAACAACAGATTAAAATGACATTAATTTAAAAGCTAAGTAGCCCAAACCATTTGCCTATAACTATCCCGATACCGACTTTGAAGTAATTACGTAGTATAATAATGAGGACTATATAGTATAGGATAAAAAAATGCCGAACAATTTTGAAATATCGCATAAAAAACTTATCTTTGTAGGCAGATTATAGAAAAGAGAAATTGTGTATATTGATGATAAATAGTGTGTTACTTTGATGTTAACACAGTTTTGTTGTACACATACCAATGGAGACTATTTTCGACGAAAAAACTAAGGGACAGATTTACTGTTAGTTTGTTTGAGATAGTAACCAAATAGAATAATGTAAAAACAGATAAAAAATAATAGGTTATATGGCTACGAAGAGAGTAATGGTGCTGACCGGTGGCGGCGATTGTCCCGGACTTAATGCAGTGATAAGAGGTATAGTTAAGCGTGCTTCGCAGGAGAAAGATTGGGAAGTGATAGGTTGTATTGAGTCGTTTAACGGCGTGCTACGTGAGCCTACCGAGATAGTGATGCTCGACGAGAGGTCGGTGGCAGGATTGCTGGTAGAGGGCGGTACTATATTGGGTACCACCAATAAGGGTGGCCCCTTTGCATGGCCGGTAAAAAAACAAGATGGCACATGGACAACGGTAGATAGGTCGGACGAGATGATACGTAAGCTACAGTATATGGGTGTAGATGCCGTGATAAACATAGGTGGCGATGGTTCGCAACGAATATCGTTGGCATTGAGCCAAAAGGGCCTGAACATTGTAGGTGTGCCCAAGACCATAGACAACGATTTGTCGCTTACCGATTATACATTTGGATTTCAGACAGCAGTGCAAATATGTACCGAAGCTATAGATAAACTGGTAACTACGGCGGCAAGCCACAATAGGGTGTTTATATTAGAGGTAATGGGACGCGATGCCGGTTGGATAGCACTACATTCGGCTATAGCCGGTGGCGCCGATATATGCCTTATACCCGAGATACCATACGATATAGAGAAGGTGAAAGCCAAGATAGAAGGCCGCTACAACAAACGTAGAGGTTTTTGCAATATAGTGATAGCCGAAGGTGCCAAACCTATAGGTGGCGATGTGGTAGGAAAAGCATCGACCGAGGTGGGATACCAACATATACGATTAGGCGGTGTGGCCGAAAAACTTGCTGCCGACCTCAAGAATATAGGAGTGGAACACGATATAAGATATAGTATATTGGGACATCTGCAACGTGGTGGAATACCTACTGCATACGATCGTATATTGGCAACAGAGTTTGGTGTAAGAGCATTCGAATTTGTAAAAGAAGGTCGCTTTGGCGAGATGGTAGCCTACCGACATCCCGAGATAATAGGAGTGCCACTAGCAGAGGCAGTAAGCAAACCCAACCTAGTAACACCCGACAACAGGTTGTTACATACAGCAAAAGGATTGGGAATAGTGTTTGGCGACTGATATAGAACAATACAACAGAGTGGATAATAATAAAAAAAATATATAATAAAATGGATAGTAAAAAAATAAAAAGTGCATTAGTTTCAGTCTTCTCTAAAGATGGATTGGAAGAGATAGTAAGAGAATTGGATAAACAAGGTGTGGTTATTTATTCAACAGGTGGTACATATGAATATATCAAAGGTTTGGGTATCGACGCAGTAACTGTTGAGTCGTTGACAGGCTACCCTTCTATTTTGGGCGGAAGAGTGAAGACTTTGCACCCCAAGGTGTTTGGAGGAATACTAAGTCGTAGAGATATGTACTCCGATGGCGAACAGCTGAGAGAATACGAAATACCGGAGATAGATCTAGTGATAGTTGACCTATATCCATTCGAAAAAACAGTGGCTTCTAATGCTTCGGAACAAGATATAATAGAAAAGATTGATATTGGAGGTATATCGCTAATACGTGCTGCTGCTAAAAACTTCAACGATGTAGTTATAGTACCATCAATGAATTACTACGGCGAATTTTTGACTATGTATAAGCAAAACAACGGCGAAACAACATTGGCCGACCGTCGTCATTTTGCAGCATACGCTTTCAATGTATCGTCGCATTACGATACTGCCATATTCAACTACTTTAACCGTAAGGAAGAGATACCTGTATTTAAATATAATAGTGAGAGTGGTTGCGGTTTGCGTTATGGCGAAAATCCTCATCAAAAAGGTTTCTACTATGGAAACCTAACCGACTGTTTCGACCAACTGAATGGTAAAGAAATATCGTACAACAATCTTATCGATATTGATGCTGCAATAGCATTGATAGACGATTTCCAAGATCCTGCTTTTGCAATATTGAAACACAACAATGCTTGTGGTATGGCAGTACGTAACGATTTGCTTACAGCTTGGACCGACACTTTGGCAGGCGATCCCGTATCGGCTTTTGGTGGTATAATAGTTACCAACCGTACTATAACCAAAGAAGTGGCCGACGAGATGCACAAAATATTCTTCGAAGTATGTATAGCTCCGGACTACGACGATGATGCATTGGCAGTGTTGAAGGGAAAGAAAAATAGAATAATACTTAAACGCAAAAACTTCCAAAAGAACGATATGATGTTTCGTTCGGCTTTGAATGGTGCTTTGGTACAAGAGAGAGACGAAGTGGTACCTACAGTGGCAGAGATGAAGAGCGTTACATCAACAGCTATCAGCGCCGATATGGCAGAAGACCTTGTATTTGCAACAATATTGGTGAAACATACCAAATCCAACGCTATAGTATTGGCAAAGGGAAAACAACTATTGGCTAGTGGTACAGGCCAAACATCGCGTGTAGATGCTTTGCGTCAGGCTATAGCAAAAGCAAAATCTTTTGGATTTGACTTGAATGGTGCCGTTATGGCATCGGATGCTTTCTTCCCATTTGCCGATTGTGTGGAAATAGCACACGAAGCAGGTATAGTAGGAGTGGTACATCCGGGAGGTTCTATACATGACCAAGACTCTATAGACTACTGCGAAAGTAATGGTATGGCAATGGCTATAACAGGAAAAAGACATTTTAAACACTAATAATATACTTTTGTAATTCAGTTTGTTGATATGTAGTAGTAGAAATAAGTGAAAAAAAATTACTTTTTTTTGTAACGAAAATCGGCAGATTGCGTATTATATGTTTGAAAGTAGATAGAAGATAAAGATAATTTGATATATGGGATTATTTTCATTGTTTAACGCAGAAGTTGCAATGGACTTGGGAACAGCCAACTCCATTGTTATACATAACGACCAGATTGTAATTGATGAGCCATCGATTGTTGCAGTGGACAAGACTACCAATAAGATTGTAGCTGTAGGAAAACGAGCTCAGCAAATGCAAGGTAGAGAAAATCGTAATATCGAAACAATACGCCCTTTGCGTGGCGGTGTTATTGCCGATTTCGAGATGGCTCAACACTTGATACGTGAGTTTATCAAGATGACCAACGCTACTCGTTCTGTGTTTCCTCCTGCTCTAAGAATGGTAATATGTATCCCTTCGGGTATCACCAACGTGGAAGAGCGTGCCGTAAGAGAATCGGCAGAGCAAGCAGGTGCCAAAGAAATACGTATGATTCACGAGCCAATGGCAGCAGCAATAGGTATAGGAATAGACGTATTGGAACCTATCGGACATATGGTGGTAGATATTGGAGGTGGTACTGCCGAAATAGCAGTAATATCGTTGGGCGGTATTGTGTGCAACAAGTCGATACGTGTGGCAGGTGATGAGTTTAACGACAACATCTGCGAATATATGAAGAAGCAACATAATATGATTATAGGTGAGCGTACTGCCGAAAGAGTGAAGATAGAAGTAGGTTCGGCTGTTTCGGAATTGGAAAATCCACCTGAGGATTTCCCAACATTGGGACGCGACATAGTGTCGGGTATTCCTTGCGAAAAGTATGTGAACTATAAGGAGATTGCTCATGCTTTGGATAAATCCATCGCTCGAATAGAGAGTGCCATTATGGAAACTCTTGCTGATACTCCGCCGGAATTGGCAGCCGATATATACAAGACCGGTATATACTTGGCAGGTGGTGGCTCGTTGCTTAGAGGCTTGGATAGCCGCTTGTCGTCCAAAACAAAACTTCAGGTTCATGTAGCCGACGACCCATTGAGAGCTGTGGCTCGTGGTACAGGTACAGCACTTAAGAACTTCGACAAGTTTGCATTTTTAATAAGATAAATTGTACCCTTAATAATGTTTTTGTTTTCGCCTGCATCCCCAATGCAGGCGTTTTTTTTGTTGATAGTTATTAGTGCTCAATCAAAAGAAAGTAGAAATATTTCTAACAATTTGCGCCAATTACCTACAAAGCAATTTTTAGAAATTCCATAAAAGTAAATAGCTGTTATATACACCAAATATCATTAGGGTTAATAGGCAACTTCTAAAAATTCCTTATTCAATAATATCAAAATACAATCGTAAAATAACTGTGTAAAAAAAGCCTCATAGTTTGAAATACTATGAGGCTTTTCTATTAGGTAACTACTAATTATTAATATACCATGCTTTCGTCGGCTTCCATTTCCATGTTTTCTTGTTGGCGTTTGTTCATCTTCAATCCATTGTTGATTTTGTACGAGAAGCCAACGGTTACGTATGGGCTTAAGCGTTTGCTCGACGATATTCGGTTCATTTGTTCGGTGTATGTTTCGTGTCCCCATCCACCGGTGCAAAGTACGTCACTTACACGTATGCTTATGGTACCACGTTTGTTCAATACATCTTTCTTCATGGCAAGGTCAACCCAATAGCTTGCATACATACGGGTTTGAAGGTCGAGCCATGGAGCACGATATTGTCCCGATAGTTGTACGGTCCAGTTCTTGGGTAATGTCATATAGCTCGATAGTTTACCACTCCACAAAAAGTCTTCGTAACTCTCGTTGTTGAGTAGTTCGGTGCCTTCTATTTTGCTGTTGTATAGGTTTATGCTAGCGTTAACTTTCCACCATTTGGTTATTTGGTAATCAACAATAAATTCCAATCCGTAGTTCAATCCTGTGCTTAGGTTTTGCCATGTGCTTGCCCAATATCCGTCGTATTCGGGATTGTAAGGCATCCAAGGCGAGTAATGTTCGGCACTGGCAGCGTCCCACACAAAGCCGTAGCGAGTCATCATATTGTTGGTTTGACGGAAGTAGGCTGATGAGAATATGTTTACATTTTTTATGCCCAAATTGTAGCTTAGCTCTATGGCGTTGGTAAATTCGGGGTCAAGGTTTGGGTTACCAAACGATAGTTGTTGTCCTTCGCGTACATCAAGGTAGGGGTTTAGGTCCCAGAAGTGTGGGCGACGTACACGACGCGAGTACGAAAGTTGTACACTTTGATCCTTGTTGATGTCGTACGATAGGTGTAGGGTAGGGTATAGTTCCCAATATTGTTTTACTATTTCTGCTGTTTGTGGGTGGTTGATGTCTTTACCATTCATATCGGTATATTCAAGTCTAAGACCTCCTTGTATGGTGAAACCTTCAAACACTGTACCTCCCATAGTGGCGTATGCAGCATGTATATGTTGTGCATAGTTGAAGTGTGTCGATGATATATCGTCGCGGAATCGGTGTAATGATCCTGTGCTATCGTATTCTGTGCGGAAGTATTCGGCATTCTGGTCGGGCCAATCCATACGGCCTTCGTAGCCTGTTTCCAACAGCCAACCAAACTCAAAGGGGTGTACATAGTTAAGCTTTATGTTTAGTGCTTGGTGTTGGTTTAGGGTTATAGCTTCTCTCAAGTAGTAGTTTTCGAGGCTTGCCATTGGGTCGGGATATATTTGTTCTTGCAATCCATCGCCTTTGCGTTGGCGTGTGCTGAAGGTAGCATCGAGGGTAAGCAAGCGGTCTTTTTCGTCAAACTTCTTGGTATAGTTAATACTGAAAGAGTTGTTGATGTTAGAATTATTGTTGGTGTCAGTTTGTGTGTAGTCCATAAGCATATTGTCGTCCAATATATCGTTCGATATAATGTTGCTCATGCGAGTACGTTTCCCACCACGTATTTGGTATGAGAACAGTATGCTGTTTTGCTTGTTGATATAGTATTCCATACCTATTTTCATTGAACCCATATAGTTGCGGTTTACATTGTAGTTGTCAATACTGTCGTAGCTTATGGGTTGTCCGTTTCTTAGGCGTTCCACTTCCGAGTGACCCATATTTCCGCGACTACGCATACCGGCGTCGGCCGAGAAGAAGATGTTGTATTTTTCGGTGCTGTAGTTTAGGTTTACCGATCCCATGGTGGTGGGTATTATCGAAGGAAGAATGTCTCTGGGATAGCTACTACCAAGGAAAGCAAATGGTGTACCGGCGTTGAGGTTTACTACACCATTCAATCCCAACGCTGCTGATGAGCGTTCTTTCAATTTGATGTTTATAATACCGCTCATACCTTCGGGGTCGTATTTGGCCGAGGGATTGGTTATCACCTCTACATTTTCGATAGTGGTGGCAGGTATCTGTTCCAATAGTGACGATAGGTCACTACCCATAAGTTCATAAGGTTTGCCATCGATAAGTACTTTTACGTTGGAGCTTCCACGCAGACTTACGTTGCCATCGTTATCCACTGTTACACTAGGAACATTTTCCAATACATCGGTAGCGGTACCGCCTCCTGTAACTATATTCTTGTCAACATTCACCACACGTTTGTCTAGTTTGTATTCAACCATCGAACGTTCGGCCACTATAGTAGCTTCTTTCAGAGTGGTGGCGTTGGTTTTTATTTTTATTTTGCCAACATTTATTGTAGGTTTGTTTTGGGTAAATTGTATTGTCTGTGGGTGGTAGTAGGTTTCGTATCCCATAAAAGATATTCGCAACAGATATTTGCCCAAAGGGATATTGTCTATAGCAAAGTTGCCGTTTGTCCCTGTAATTGTACCGTTCACCAACGACGAATCCGTTGGTTTAAGCAATGCCACAGTGGCATATTCTACTGCTTGTCCATTGGAAGCGTCTATTACCTTTCCGTTGATTTTTCCCGGAGCTGCCTTTTTGGCTTGTCCATACACATTGCCTATGGCTAGGCATAGTGCCAAACTTAATAATAATGTAATTCGTTTTTGCATTTTTTTGATATATCAATTTTAAATGTTTTACATAAAACTATTAGTACAAAAAAAATGGAAATCTTTTACTTTTCAATATAAAAAAATGCTTTTTTTTGTCTCTTTCAAAAAAAAATAATTACTTGTTGGTGCTTTGGCTAAAGTTTAGGGTAAACATTATTCCTTAAGCTCATCTATCTTGCTGTTTAATGCATCTATTTTTTCGTGCAGGCGTTCCACCTCTTTGGTAAGCTCGTCGTTGTTGTCGCTTACCATTGCATCGACAAATACAGAGTTGACCAACGACAAACCCAATATTCCACCCACTATAAGCAGTAGCGAAAAATATAACTTCACCACATGGTTTACAAACAACGAATTGGAATAATACGAGGCTATTACATCGGGTATCTCGTACCAACCCTCAACGGTGAACAGCTTAAAAACAGTATAGATAGAATCC
>JAEIGA010014159.1_pt1 | contig 12134 bp, 10 predicted proteins | sample 9270691 | NCBI WGS metagenome assembly JAEIGA01 (sample SAMN17057246, study PRJNA624740) | gut metagenome | biome: biome; isolation source: fecal sample | host: Bos grunniens | place: China: Xizang | collected 2019
TAAGGGCTTGAATGAACGTCAATTAGAGTTTATTGGTGATAGCTATACTTGTGGTTATGGTATTGACGCTCCTAGTAGAAAAGATAGATTCTCACCTGAGACTGAGAATGCTTCACGTTCATATGCTGGCATTGTATCACGCTATTTTGGTGCAGATTATGTAGCTATTGCTCACTCTGGTATGGGTATTGCTCGTAACTATAATTCAAAATTCAAAGGTTGGTGGATGCCTGATCGTTATCTACAAACATTTGATGAGGATTCTACACAAGTCAATCGTTGGGATGCAACAAAATCCGATTTCCACCCTGCAATGACTATCGTTTACTTAGGCGCAAACGACTTCTCTACTGCTTTGGCTCCTAAGTATGAAGACTTCCGCAAGCATTATTATCGCCTCTTTACATATATTAAGGCCAACTATGGTGAAGATCATCCCATCTTATGTGTTGCTACTAAGACGCACGAATACCTATTTAATTATGTGCGCGATTTAGTCAACAATTGCAATATGCCGAATGTACACTATTTGGGTTATTGTCCTGCACAGCATTTGCATACTGACGAGGATCTTGGTGCGGATGTACATCCTAACTACAACGGACAACAAAAGAAAGCTTACTCTATCATCCCTTATATCGCTACTATCACAGGCTGGGGATTGCAAGATATGCCAGTGAAATAAATTAAGTGCTGATTTTTATGAAGAAGTTTCTTTTTCTCGCAGCTACTATATTGCTGACAATCAATCTGTTTGCAGAGAAAGTTCCTGCCACAGATAACCGAATTACTTTTGTAGGACGCTCTTTTGTAGAGAATGGTTCTTATCGTTTTGATTGGCCATCTACTTATTTCCGTGTGGCATTTACAGGTAAGACTTTATCTATGCGAGTGACAGATACTAAGCGCAATTTTTATGCTGTATGGCTTGATGCGCCTACTTCTGCTGAACCTACCCATATTATTGAAGTGAAGGGCAATGATACAATCATTGATCTTATCACTTTGGAGGATACAAAAAAATCGAAAATCAAACAGCATCAGGTAGTTATCCAACGACGTACTGAGGCTAATTGTGGAACTACCACTGTTTCTGAGTTTATCACTGATGGTAAATTTCTGCCAGCGGAGCCTCTTAAAACGCGTCAAATCGAGTTCATTGGCGATAGTTATACCTGTGGATATGGCGTTGATGCACCTGGTCGTAGAGATCCATTCAAGGATGAGACAGAGAATGCTTCGCGCACCTATGCGAGTATCGTTGCGCGCTATTTTAATGCGGATTATTTCACTATCGCCCACTCTGGACGTGGTATCACGCGCAATGCAGGATCAAATATCCCATGGGAAGTGATGACTGATATCTATCAATACACTCTTGATCGTGATTCTACTTCACGTTGGAATGTTGCTAACTCAGATTTTCGTCCGGCTATTACTGTTATCTATCTGGGAACCAATGATTTCTCGTCTTCTATGATGCCTGACTACAACAAGTTCCGCAAGGATTACATGCGTTTGTTAGGCTATGTAAAGGCCAACTATGGTGACAATCATCCCGTCCTTTGTGTGGCATCTAAATCCAATGAGTATCAGTTCCGTTATATACGTAATGTAGTTAACAATTGCGGATTGAAGAATGTACATTACCTTGGCTATTTCCCTTCCCAACACCTCTCTACCGACGAGGATCTTGGAGCTGGATGGCATCCTAACTATAATGGTCAACAAAAAATTGCATATTCAATCATTCCTTACATTGCTACTATCACAGGTTGGGGATTGCAGGATATGCCTGTAAAATAATAGGACTAATTAAATTTGTATGAAAAGATTTCTTTTTAGTGCAGTTGTTATACTGCTGAGTTTCAATGCTTTTGCAGAGATTATGCCTGCTAGTGACTCTCGCGTTACCTATGTGGGACGTACTTTAGTAGAAGGTAATAATGTATCTTTTGATTGGACGGGTGTCTATTTCCGTGTCGCTTTTACAGGCAAATCGCTGAGCATGCGTGTCTCTGATACCAAATGGGACGCTACACCTGAGATGGCAGCTACGCGCCATAATTATTTCAATGTTTGGATTGATGCGCCTATGAGTGCCGAACCACACCGAATTATTGAGGTTGCTAGTTTGGATACTATTATCGAGCTGATTGATCCTGCATATTTGAAGGCTTCCAAAATTAAGGAGCATAAGGTAATCGTACAAAAACGTACTGAAGGTGAGCAGGGTAAAACAACTGTTCATGAGTTCATAACAGACGCGAAGGGCGTCTTTCATCAAGCAGAACCTATTCGCAAACGTCAATTAGAGTTCATTGGTGCAAGTTATGATTGTGGATATGGTGTAGATGACACTTGTCGATTGGCTAAGTTCACGCCTGAAACGGAGAATGCTTCGCGCTCGTTCCCTGCGATCATCTCTCGTTATTTCGATGCAGATTATGTAGTGATTGCTCACTCGGGTATGGGTGCTGCGCGCAATTACAATTCTAAGTTTGCGGGATATCATATGCCTGATAGATATCTTCAAACATTTGATATGGATTCTACGCAGGCTACTCGATGGAATGCGGCTGAGTCTGACATTCGTCCTGCCCTTACGCTTATCTATTTGGGTGGTAATGACTTTTCGGTTTCATTGCAACCATCTTATGAGAAGTTCCGTGATGGATATTATCGTTTGATTCGTTCTATCAAGGACTATTATGGCGAGGATCACCCTGTCTTGTGTGTCTCTTCTAAAGCGCATAGTACCTTGCTAGATTATATGCGTGATATGGTCAAGTTCTGTCCAATGCCTAATGTTCATTTTATGGCATGTTGTCCTGCACTCCATCTATCTACTAATGAGGATTTAGGCGCAGCAATGCACCCTAACTATATCGGACACCAGAAATTCTCATATGCATATATCCCTTATGTAGCTACAATTACAGGTTGGGGATTGCAAGATGCTCCCGTGAAGTAAAAACGAATAAACTTAATGATAGAAATTACCGCATACAACTATGCGGTAATTTTTTTATGCTGCTACTTTTTGCCTGCATGCCATAATTGCCATGAGTTGAAAAGGTTCTGCCAGATGATATATGCTGCTGGACCGATGGCTGCTAGAGGGTTTAGGTATATTTGTGCCATCCATATGCCGAGTGCTGTGTTTTTTTGTCCGAATGCTTGTCCTGCTGTGATGCTACTTTTCTGCTCAATGCTGTAGTGTGCGGCTTGTGGGTTGATCAGTACATCGCAATAGTCGCTACTGCTATGTGGTGCGGGGAAACGCTTGCCTATCCATCTACCCAATATGAATTGAAGTAGGCAAATAAATAATGCACCTGCACATAGTATTCCGATACTGCTCCCTGAATATTCCTCCACCACTAGCGTATGGGTTATTTTGCCCATTAGAACAATCAGTAGCGCTACCCATAGATAAAATGGCATGGATGCCCATGATGTTGGTAAGTTAAAATTGCGTGGAGAACCCTTATGAATGTAGTATTTTTCGTACCCTAAACGTAGCAACCAGGCTGCGGCGAAAGGACCTAACAATAATGGACCTACGCGACATAGAATATGCCACATGGCTGGCAAGAAAGCGATGTCTTGCGATGGGTTAGCGAGGGGGAAAAATAGGGGTACTATCACAGCTGTTGCGATATTGCTGATAAGACTAAAGGTGGTTAGGTTCTGTATGCTACCGCCTAATTTTCCTGCGATTATTGGTGCTGCTGTCGCTGTGGGCATGATGACGCAGACCATCAGTCCTTGTGAGATAATATCTATGTCAATTTGGTGTAATTTCCATACTTCGGCATTCGTTTGTAATAGATGAAGTAATCCGTAATAGACCGCTATTGTCAGTACAATCTGTGTGGCGAGTACTACCCAATGCCAGGTGCGAAGGCGCAAAGCGAGGGGATTGACTTTGCAGAATGTGAAAAAGAGCATCATGAAAATCAGCGGTGGCATACAGGCGCCAAGACGATGAAATATGGGATAACCTACTGCACCGATTATCATAGAAATAATCAGAGCATAGCGGTCAAATATACGGCGAAAATTCATAAATGTTACTTCTATAAATATTAAATAGTACCACTGTACTATTAAATTGTACCATTGTACTATTAAATTGTACTTGTACTACTATAATAAATACTACTATCTATAATGTAATGGACTGCAAAGGTACAATATTTTTTTTATTCGTGCAAATTATTTTTCTGTCCATGATTTTCTGTCCTTGATTTTCTATCCTTGATTTTTCTCCCCTCTATTTTTATCCTTTGTCTTTTCTCTCCTTTGTTTTTCTGCTGTATCCATCATTACCACTTCATCACCATCTGCTACTTTTTCTATAGTGATTGCATCTGTTTTGCACCTTTTTTTGTGCTATATTTGCATATTTGATAAAAAAGTTGTACCTTTGCAAATTGAAATTGTATGTATATATATAAACGAGTTGGAATATGAATAGAAATATACGAAAATATATCGTATTCAGTATAGTCGTCTTGTTGTTATCTGCTTGCAATTTCTTTGAAGTTCCTGATAATGGACCAATTATTAAGGGTGTGCAAGTAGAAAATATTGATTTTACCAAGGATGACTACGACGCTTTACAGCAGATTTTTACGCTGAAGAATCCCATTATGAAAGAGCTAGTTTACTCCTATGAGAAACTCAGCGAGGAGGTATTATTGATTGGTTCGCAAGCAGAATTGCAGAAACTTTGTCCTGATAGTGTGCAGGTTCCTGTGATTGACTTCGAGCATCATTGTTTTATATTTGCGCTAGTTGCTACACCTTCAACACAGAGCGAAGTTCGCAAGGTGGAACTTTATCTCCAGGATACTGGTGAGGCTACCTTATATACCGAGATCCTCTCTACTTCTATGGATGGTAAAGTGGGGCTAGCTATGCCATATGCTGTTTTTAACCTGCATGCAGATAGGATTAAGAATTTGAAGATACTATCTAAAAATAGATTTTATTAAGCTATGTGCCAAAAGAAGCCGTGTTATAATATCGCCATGCGTGCCTTGTTTGCAGGTATATGTATAGGTATAGCGGGGTGGGGATTTCTAGTGGATAAAGTGGCAGGTATGTTCCTCTTTATCTTTGGTTTGGCTACTGTTGTTTCCTATGGAGCCAAATTATTCACAGGTATGGCAGGCTATGTAGGGTCTAAAAAGGATTTTTGGGAATTGCTTTTGATTATTTTACCCTGTAATATTTTGGGATGTTTGTTAGTGGCTTTACTTACTCGTTTTACCCACTTGCCTATTCACGAAGCAGCGTATAGACTGCTCCAATCGCGCTTGGATGTAGGTCCTTTGGCATGTGGTTTGTTGGCGATAGGTTGTGGCATTCTAATGACTAGTGCAGTACATTTTGCTAGACAAGGAAAGGAGTTTGGGCATTGGGTTCCGTTGTTATTTGCTGTGCCACTCTTTATTCATTGTGGTTTTCCGCACTGTGTAGCTGATGCTTTTTATTATTTGACGGCATCTGATTTTATAGTGGATAACCCACAGGTTTTGTATTGCTATTTGTGCTCCGTGATAGGAAATTTTATAGGGTGTAACATACCCAGGGCATTAGTTGTTGAACGTTAATTTTTAGGAGGAATGTATGATACAAAAGTTGTTTAGAAAATATCTACCTACTTGTCTATTGTTGACAATGGCGATGTCTTTGATGTCGTTTACAGTGGTAATAGATGCTGGACATGGCGGACATGATGCTGGGGCCGTGGGGCTTAAAATGAAAGTACAAGAGAAGGATCTCAATCTTACGGTGGCAAAGCAACTTGCTGCAAAAATCCAAGGACAATATCCAGAAGTCAACGTAGTGTTAACACGCAATACGGATGTATTTTTGCCTTTGCAACAGCGTGCGGATATAGCTAATAAGAATCATGCTAATCTGTTTATTAGCATCCATACAAACGCTGCTGAGAATCGTAATGCATGTGGTGCGGAGACGTTTTTCTTGGGTGTGGATCGTATGGAGGACAATTTGGATGTAGCGATGCGTGAGAACTCGGTGATGACACTTGAGGAGGATCAAACTGTTTATCAGGGATTTGACCCTAATTCCATTGATAGTTATATTATTTTCGAACTGATGCAGAGTCAATATGTAGATCAGAGTTTGCAATTTGCCGAATTGGTTCAGGATCAGTTTGCCGGTACGCTCCAACGTGCCAATAGAGGAGTGCGACAGGCTGCTTTTTGGGTGCTCTTGAAGTCGGCGTGTCCTAGCGTGTTGGTAGAAATGGGATTTTTGAGCAATGCTGAAGAAGAGAAATGGCTTGCTAGTGCAGATGGTAAAACGGGGATTGTGAATGGAATATTCCATGCTTTTGAAGTGTATTATAATAGTAATAAGTAAGGTAATAATAATAAAAGAAGTAAGTTAAAATTATCTTTGATATGAAAAGAACTAGAGAACTCAAAGTAGGTATTTTGGCCATCATTTGTTTGGTCATATTGTATTTTGGATTTAATTTCTTAAAAGGAATCAACATCTTTTCGCCTACAAAAGTCTATGTAGGTCAGTTTCAACGTGCTAATGGTTTGACCGAGCAAGCGCCTGTATATATTAAAGGATACAAGGTGGGATTGGTTGAGACTATTGCGTATGATTTCAACTCAGTTGATGCTTTCACAGTATCTGTTTCCATTGACAAGAACATCTCTTTGCCTCGTGGTACACAGATGGCTTTGGTAGCTGATGGATTGCTTGGAGGTGGCGCCATTGAGTTGCAATTGCCTCTGCTGAATAATCGTGCTATGCCATATCAAGCGGGAGATACTTTGCCTACACATATCGAAGCGGGATTGATTGAGAATCTGCAGACGGGATTGTTGGCTAACGTTGATAGCCTGTTGTCAGAAGCCAATCAGTTGTTGGCAATCTTGAATAATGAGATAGGAGAGGGTAGTTTGAATGCTACTTTGCAAAATATTGAAAAGATCACACGTGACTTGACGATTAGCAGCAACGATATTCGCCAACTTACCCACAAGCAACTTCCATCTATTGTGGAGCAAGTTGATTCTACCCTCTGTGGATTGAACGCAATCGTTAATGATGTACAAGATGCTAATATCAAGCAAACAATTCAATCACTGGATACAACTATCCATTCCGTTAATGAAATCTTACATTCCACAGATGGCACTTTAGGACTCTTGCTCAATGATCAAGCACTCTATGACAACCTCAACGGAGCACTACAAAATCTGAATCAAGCGGTGCTAAACGTGGATACCATTGTAATGTCTATAAAATCACGTCCATTTATTCAAAAGAAATTGCCTAAGAAAAACTAATTTTTCGATTGTCTAATTTAGATAAAATAAAAGAAAGTCCCTAATCGGTTAAAAAACAATTGATTAGGGATTTTTTGTGAAACATGATTTTGTGGAACAAGACTGCGTATGAGTTATGAGTTTCAGCGAGTTGTATGTTGATAAACTCTCTAATTCGTAGAAAATCAATAATGTGTGCGTAAGTCGCTGAATTTTTGCAAAATATAAAAAATCTTAATAAGCATATTTAGCCAACTTTTGCTCATCTCAAAAAAAAGCAGTACCTTTGCACCAGATTTCGAAAAGGAGTCGCTTTTTTTTGCCCCTTTTCTTACACTATTTAGATAATTCCAATGATGCAAGATGTCAACATATTATGGGCTCAATGCCAACAGGTGCTGCGCGACAATCTATCGCAGACTGCATACCAAACTTGGTTTGCACCTGTTTGTGCGTTGCAGTATGAGAATGATGTGTTGGTGCTTCAGGTTAAGAGCCAATTCATTGTAGAATATATCGAGGAGAACTACCTGAATTTGTTATCGCGCGTATTAAGAAAGGTGTTTGGCCCTCAGATTCGTCTGGAGTACCGCATCATGGTAGCGGGAAGCAGTATTGATGTTCCTAGCGAACCTTTGCGCGAAACGATGGTTCAGCGTGATGAGGTATATGCACCTCAGCAAGAGGTCATGAATGATTGGGATAGCCAACTGAATCCTCAATATACTTTTGACAATTTTATCAAGGGTGAGCCTAATAAATTGGCACGAGCTGCTGCCATTGAGATCGCTAAAAGTCCTGGAAAGACTTTGTTCAATCCATTGTTCTTGTTTGGTGGTAGCGGAGTAGGAAAGACACACTTGGCATATGCTATTGGTAATGAGGTTGTTCGTCTCAATCCTAATGCACGTGTACTCTATGTCACAGCTAATACTTTCAAGTTGCAGTTCCAAGATGCTGTAAATAGAAATCAAGTGCCTGACTTCTTAATGTTCTATCAATCGGTTGATTTGCTGATTGTGGACGATATTCAGTATTTTTCTGACCTTAAGGGTACGCAAGACACTTTCTTCCAAATATTCAACTATCTGCAACAGAGTCACAAGCAATTGATTCTCACTTCGGATCGTAGTCCTATGGAGTTGCGTGGTATTCAAGATCGTTTGCTCTCACGCTTCAAATGGGGACTCGCGGCTGAGATCTTGCGACCTGACTATCCTTTGCGAAAGGATATCCTACTATATCATATCAAGAGAGATGGCATCAAGCTTACGGATGATATCATTGAGTACGTGGCTTCTAATGTCTCTGATAATGTGCGTGACTTAGAAGGTGTATTAGCAAGTTTGTTAGCTTATTCTACTCTGACTGACAATGCTATTGATATGGCTTTGACGGAGACTGTGGTTGGGCGTCTAGTACAATTACATCCCAAAACCTTTCTTCCTGCGGATATTATTGCTGCTGTATGTCAGTCACTTAACATGCCTGAGGCGGTCATTACTGCCCGTACTCGTCAGCGTGATGCTGTCAAGGCGCGAAACATCGTGATGTACCTAATCAAGAAATTCACCAATAGTTCTTTAGGTGAGATTGGTAAGTATGTGCACCGTGATCATGCTACTGTGGCTCACTCACTCAATCTAATGGACGACCTAATGAGTTACGATGTAGTCCTTCGCCAAGATGTTGCTAAGATTGAGAGGCTGCTAGGTAGATAACTACTCATACAATATACAAGTACCCTGCAAATGTTTGCAGGGTATTTTTTTGCTAAAAATGCCGTAAATATTTGTGTATGTGACAAAAAAGTAGTAATTTTGTGCACTAATTTGATATAAAAGTATGAATCGTATTTTTCTATTTGTTTTGTGCAGTTTCTTCGCGCTGGCGATGACTGCGAAAACCGTTACGCCAGCTGCTTCGTTGCCTGCGTATTATGTGAGCATTGATGGTAAATCAGGTAAAACGCTCTTTGATGCAGTACAAAAGGTAACTAAAGAAGGATATACCTCTCTTGGATACGATGGTCTATGGGGAGCATTTAAGACTACAGACAAGAAGAGCAATGGCAAGGTGTGGGACATGTATAGCGATTGCAGCTGGACTTTTGGTTCTGATCAATGCGGCAGTTACAGTAGCGAATGTGATTGCTACAATCGCGAACACTCTATTCCTAAATCATGGTTTGGTGGCTCTACCAGCGGACCTGGCTGTGATATTTTCCACCTTGTTCCTACAGATGGCAAGGTAAATGGTATGCGTAGCAATTATGCATTTGGCGAAGTATCAAGCGCAAACTATACCTATGATGGCGCTAAGAGAGGATCTGCTAAAAGTATTACTATTACTGGCGGAAACACCATCGCTGGTAATAATGGTACGACAATATCGTGCTCTGGTACCGTCTTTGAACCTCGTGACGAATACAAAGGTGACTTCGCTCGTGGTTATATGGGATCGCTGCTCAAATGGGCAGGAGACAAGGCCTTCAACACTGGAGATGGTTCTAAAATATTTACTACCACTTTTTCTACAGGCTCTTTTGGCTTGACTAAATATGGTATCGCACTCCTTATGAAATGGCACCGCCAAGACCCTGTGTCACAAAAAGAAGTGGATCGAAACAATGGCATCCAACAAACCCAAGGCAACCGCAACCCATTTATCGACTATCCTTATCTTGCAGAGTATATTTGGGGTGAGAAAGCCGGCGAGAGTATCAATCTAAACGATTTGATCACTTCATCTGATTCCCGCTTTATTCTTGGCGAGAGCAATGGATATCTCAAGGGAGGTACTACCGTTGACCCTGTCAAACAGTGCACCATCACTTGGTTTGTCAATGGAGAAGAATATAAACTAGGTAATCCTACTACCACTGTCAACGAGGGTGGAGTAGTATCTGTGCTTCCTACTGCCCCTAAGTCTTGCGATGAGATTAGTAATCAGTTTGTTGGCTGGTCTGAGTTCGAGATTTCGGGCACTACAGACGATGTCCCAACCGACCTCTTCTCTACAGCTGATGACGCTCCTGATATCATACAAAATACTACTTTCCATGCAGTCTTCGCTAAATTAGAGGAAGTAACCTCATTTGCTGAGACCGACGCCATGACATATCAATTGACGCTCAATGATACAGAGGGTTGGACACTCTCTGGATTGCAAAAACAGACTAAATACTGGAAGATGATTAAGCAATCATATGTTGAGTCGCCTTCTTTGGATGCTTCCCAAATTCATAGCATTACAATTAATATGCGTACATGGGGAGGGGCTTCCTATAAGACAATTGAGTTTTCTGTTGCAGGTAAAAAACTAGGTGAATTAAATGCTAGCAACAATAATCTCAATGATTACGTATGGACTCCAAACGCAACTACCGATGCTGTTGGACCTATCCGTTTTTCTAGCCCAATTTCTACCGAAAATGAAGGGCCTGCTTTTAGCAGCATTATAATTGATATGAAAGGTCCTTCTACCACTTATTATTACTCTCGCTTCATCACTTCGTGTGAGGGAACTGCTGTTGAGATGGTCACCAAACCTGAAAACTCTAAACTCGGCAACAAGATCCTACGAGACGGACAACTTCTTATCGAGTATAACGGAATGTATTACAATACTTTAGGCGTCCAACTCTAAACCACACTACACCACACTACACTATGAACATAACTGACGAAATACGCGCGCTTTGTCGCGAGAAGAACGCCATCATTATGGCGCACTATTATCAACGTCCTGAGATTCAGGATATTGCTGACTTCGTTGGCGACTCGCTTGCTTTAGCGCAACTGGCAGCGAAAACGGATGCCGACATCATTGTCATGTGCGGTGTACATTTCATGGCTGAAACGGCTAAAATTCTATGTCCAAATAAGAAGGTACTCATCCCAGAACCTGCTGCTGGTTGTTCATTGGCTGATAGTTGCAAGGCTGCTGACCTCGCCGCTTGGAAAGCAGAACATCCTAAACATCTAGTAGTTTCCTATGTCAACACCAGTGCGGCTGTTAAAGCGCTAACTGATGTCGTTGTTACCAGTAGTAATGCTCTCAAGATTGTCAATCAACTTCCTGATAATCAACCTATTCTTTTTGGACCTGATCAAAATCTAGGAGCTTATATCAATCGAATGACAGGGCGCCAAATGGAACTATGGAATGGCGGTTGTCATGTGCATGCACGTTTCTCCGAGGAGGCTTTGCTCCAATTAAAGCTGCAATATCCTGCTGCCAAAGTCCTTGCGCACCCCGAGTGTAAGCAAGCCATTTTGCAGCATGCAGATGTTATTGGTTCCACACAAGCACTGCTTGACTATGCCAAGAAATCCTTAGCAGAAACAAAAAACTCTCTTACATCTCCTGATGTGATAAAGCCAAGTTTACAATTCATTGTCGTAACAGAAAGTGGCATACTACATGAGATGCAAAAGGCTTGCCCTGAGATTGGTTTTATCTCAGTACCCGCAGAAATAGACAATTCTACGCCATCCTCCACAACGCCACACCATTCTACACCACATATTGCTTGTCAAACCACCTGTAATGAGTGTGAGTATATGCGAATGAATACACTGGAAAAGCTTTACAAGTGTCTTCGCAATGAATCGAACGAAATTTTCGTAGATGAACAGGTAGCTAAGGATGCAATCTTGCCTATTCAGCGAATGTTAGAGATGAGTTAATTTTAGGTCTATTACGGGGTCATGACGGGTTCTTAACCTAGGATTGCCGTAAGTCTACTATGTGATTACTATGAGATTACTATGTGATTAGTATGAGATTCTTATGCCATTGAGCATA
>JAEIGA010014160.1_pt1 | contig 12134 bp, 8 predicted proteins | sample 9270691 | NCBI WGS metagenome assembly JAEIGA01 (sample SAMN17057246, study PRJNA624740) | gut metagenome | biome: biome; isolation source: fecal sample | host: Bos grunniens | place: China: Xizang | collected 2019
ATTTACAACACTTGAACCTAATTTAGGTATTGTCTCGTATCGTGATGGAAAGTCGTTTGTGATGGCCGATATACCGGGCATCATCGAGGGGGCTAGTGCTGGTAAGGGACTTGGCTTGCGATTCCTTCGACATATTGAGCGTAACTCGCTGCTCCTGTTTATGGTGCCTGGCGATGCTGAAGATATACGCAAGGAGTATGACATTCTACTCAATGAGTTGGCTACCTTCAATCCTGATATGTTGGACAAGCAACGAGTGCTGGCAATCACGAAATGTGACCTCCTTGACGAGGAACTTATAGATATGCTTGAAGAGACCTTGCCCGATGACTTGCCTCATGTGTTTATCTCATCTGTTACAGGATTTGGCGTTTCGGTTCTCAAGGATATCTTATGGAATGAACTCAACAAAGAGAATATCCATGCAGAACTTAGCAAGGACAACATGGTTCATCGTGCCAAAGATATGAATAAGCTACAGGATGAGTTGCGTGCCATGGGACAAGATGATGACATCTCTGTTGAATATGAGGATGTCGACGAGGTGGATGACTTTGAGTATGAGTTTGATGATGACTATGAATATGATGACGAAGAAGATTAATGAATGGTATGAATAGCGAAGAAATTTTCACCAAAGGTATCATGTTCAAGAAGGTGGCATCGGATCGTCCCAAAGAGGAAAAAGTGAAAACCAAGGCCAAGAAGAAAGCATACATCACGGGACAGCACCACTCGGCATCAGCAAAGATGAAAGCTGAGATTCGTCGTAAACGTGCTAACCGACATAAATGAATTCTTCTGTTGAGCATGATAGATAGGCTTTAAATCATACGCCTCGCGTCGAATTTGTTGGCGTGGGGCGTTGAGTTTTTTAAAAGGAAATTTAGGCTGATAGTTTTCCTGAAACGCTTCAATTATTTATGATATATCCTGGACGGATTTTGCTCTAGGGAAAGTTTGAATTGGTCGAAATTGATAAAAGTACATGAAACGATTAGAAGACATAATTGCTGAACGCATACTTATCCTTGATGGTGCTATGGGCACTATGATACAACGCCTTAATCTCACTGAGGATGATTTTCGGGGAATGGACTTTTCCGGTCTACCTGGTTTGCAGAAGGGAAACAATGATTTGCTTTGTTTGACCCGCCCCGATGTGATAGCGGGCATCCATGATCAATATCTCAGTGTGGGGGTCGACATCATCGAGACATGCTCGTTCAATGCGCAACGCATTTCCATGGCCGACTATGGATGTGAACACTTATGTCGTGAGATTAACCTTGCGGCTGCACGCATTGCTCGCCAATGTGCTGATGCGATGAGCACACTCGACAAGCCGCGTTTTGTGGCAGGCTCTATAGGTCCGACGAATAAAACATGTTCCATAAGTCCTGATGTGAACGACCCAGCCATGCGAAGCGTGACGTATGACGAATTGGTGGTAGCCTACGATGAACAGATAGAGGCGCTGATCGAGGGTGGGGTAGATGCTTTGCTTATTGAGACAATATTCGATACACTGAATGCTAAAGCTGCCATCTATGCCTCCGAGCAGGTGATGCAACGCATGGGAAAACAACTACCCATCATGCTCTCGGTCACCATATCAGATGCGGCTGGACGTACACTCTCAGGACAAACGCTCGATGCCTTCCTTGCTTCCATTGGGCATGCCAATATCTTTTCTGTAGGCCTTAACTGTTCGTTCGGGGCGGCTCAGATGAAGCCCTACCTGAAGGCATTGGCCTTGCATGCTCCTTACTATATCTCTTGCTATCCCAATGCCGGGCTACCGAATAGTCTCGGAGGATATGACCAAACACCCGCCCAAATGGCTGAGCAGGTGAAAGAATATATTGATGAAGGTTTGGTAAACATCATTGGTGGTTGTTGTGGTACCACTGATGCATACATTGCAGAGTATGCGGTATTGGTGGAACATGCCAAACCGCATATCCCTGTAGCTGTTCCCGATGCTCTATGGCTCTCAGGACTTGAACTATGCGAGGTGAAGCCCGAACGCAATTTTATTAATGTGGGCGAACGTTGCAATGTAGCCGGTTCGCGCAAGTTTCTCCGTCTGATTAGTGAGAAAAAGTATGACGAGGCCCTCTCGATAGCTCGTTGTCAGGTTGAGGATGGTGCACAAATTCTCGATGTCAATATGGACGATGGCCTCCTCGACGTTTCACAAGAGATGGTTCATTTCCTCAATCGCATGGCCTCAGAACCTGACATCGCACGTGTGCCCATCATGGTGGACTCTTCTGATTGGGGAGTCATCACTGCGGCCGTCAAGTGCATCCAAGGTAAGTGTGTGGTCAACTCCATATCGCTCAAGGAGGGAGAGCAGCGTTTTGTTGAACATGCCCACGAGATACGTCGCTTGGGAGCGGCTGTTGTGGTAATGGCATTTGATGAACAAGGGCAAGCTGACACGTATGAACGCCGAATCACCATTTGTGAACGGGCTTATCGCCTATTGGTTGATGTGGTGGGCATGCCTCCACAAGATATCATCTTCGATCCAAATATCCTTGCGGTAGCTACCGGCATTGAAGCACATAACACCTATGCCCTCGACTTTATTCGTGCCACGGAGTGGATACGCACTCATCTCCCTGGAGCCCATGTGAGCGGTGGTGTCAGCAACCTCTCCTTTGCCTTTCGTGGCAACAACTATTTACGCGAAGCCATGCATGCCGTCTTCCTATACCATGCCATCAAGGCTGGCATGGATATGGGTATTGTGAATCCTGCCACGTCAGTACGCTACGATGACATCCCGTCAGAGCTGCTCACAGCCATCGAGGACGTGATATTGAATCGAAAACCCGATGCTGCTGACCGGTTGACACAGATGGCCTCGTTGCATTGCGAGTCATCACTAAACTCAGATAAGAGGACAGAGGATAACTTTACCCTTGAAGAGCGTCTGCAACGAGCTCTTGTTAAAGGAACGAGCGAAACCCTTGAAGATGACCTTGTCGAGGCACTGGCTACATATCCTTCAATGGTGTCTATCATTGAGGGCCCTCTGATGGCAGGAATGCAGCATGTCGGTAAGTTGTTTGGTGAAGGCCGTATGTTCCTTCCTCAAGTGGTCAAGACTGCACGCACAATGAAACGTGCGGTGGAGATTTTGACGAATAGAAATGCACAATATGCGGTTGACAATGCTGGGTCAGATCATACGGATGATAAATCTCCTTTGTCCATTGTCAATTCTCAATTAAAAACGGTTCTTCTTGCCACCGTGAAGGGGGATGTGCATGACATTGGAAAGAATATTGTCAGCGTAGTGATGGGTTGTAACGGCTATCGCATCATTGATATGGGTGTGATGGTGCCTGCTGAAGATATCGTGCGCAAGGCTATAGAGTGTCGTCCCGACATCATTGGTCTCAGTGGGCTCATTACCCCCTCGCTGGCTGAAATGGTTGCTACGGCTGAGGCTCTTTGCCAAGCAGGCATATCTGTGCCTCTATTAATAGGTGGTGCCACCACAAGTGCGTTGCACACCGCTCTGCGTATTGCTCCCGTGTATGATGGTCCAGTCGTGTATGTGAAAGATGCTTCGCAGAATTCGGGTATAGCGGCTTCGTTGCTCAATGCAGACACGCGTGATGCTTTCATCGCTCAATTGTTGAGTGAGCAAGAGGCGCTCCGACTGAAGTTTGAGGCAAAGAGTTCAAAGCCCCTGTTGGCATTGGATGAAGCGCGGAAGAAGAGGATGAATCTCTTTGGATAGAATAAAAAAGTTATGCACATTTTTGTGTGAGTGGCTTCAATTACTTAACTTTGCAATTAATAATATTTGAAACAATAAAATTGTATGTTTATGCGAATCAGACTATCTGTGTTGCTTGCGCTAGTGGCGTTTGCAAGTGTTTGCTCGGCTGTGGATATTATTCCTTATCCCCAGTCTGTGTCGATGACCGATGTGGCTTTTGATAAGGCCAATCTTGAAAACGTGAAGTATAAGAAAGACAAGAAACTCGCTCCCGAGGCTTATGAACTTCATGTGAAAGAGAAGGGGATTGTGATTAAGTATGCAACTGAGGCTGGACGTTTTTATGCTGAGCAATCGCTCAAGCAGTTGGCCGACGATGTGGTGATGTATTGTGGTGTTATCAAGGATGAGCCCCATCTCCCTTGGCGAGGTCTCATGTTGGACGAGTCGCGCCATTTCTTCGGTAAGCAAGAGGTGTTCCGTATTCTTGACCTGATGGCGCGCTATAAGCTCAACCGTTTCCATTGGCATCTTTCAGATGATCAAGGATGGAGAGTTGAGATTAAGGCTTACCCCGATCTCACTACCGTGGGTGGTATAGGATGCAATACTGATAGAAATGCTCCAGCAAAGTTCTATACGCAGGATGAGATTCGAGAGATTGTGGCTTATGCTGCTGAGCGCCACATCGAGGTGATTCCCGAGATTGATATGCCTGGCCATGCTTCGGCCTTTGTGAAGGTGTTTTCTCAATTTGATGGTAAGAATCGCACCGTGAACCCTGCTGATGAAAAACTTTACGAGGTGCTGAGTACTATATATGGCGAGCTGGCAACACTCTTTCCTGGACGTTACCTCCACATTGGTGGCGATGAGGTGAACAAGCATGGATGGGGTGAGCTCGCAGGTATGAAGGAACTCATGGCTAAGGAGAACCTTAAGACAATGGATGAAGTGGAAGACTATTTCGGTCGTCGTTTGAGCGATATCGTCACGGCTAAAGGCAAGAACGTAGTGGCATGGGACGACCTCATAGATAGTGGTACTTCGCCCGAGGGTAAGGTGGTTATGTGGTGGCGTAGCGACCAGCCTCAACTTCTGGCTGAGGGTGTAGAGGCGGGATTCGACATGATTGTGTGTCCCGACGGACCTTTCTACCTCGACTATGTGCAGGATATCAGAGACAAGGTCGGCCACTTGGTACACAGACAATGGGTGAATGAGATGAAGGAAATCTACGAGTACGATCTCATGGAGAATTCCAAGGTGATTGGTGTGCAATCCAATATCTGGACGGAGAAGGTAGTTACTACCGAGCGCTTGGAGTATATGATTTTCCCTCGCCTTATTGCTTTGGCCGAGAAGGGATGGACGAAGGCTGAGAATTTGAACTATGATAATTTTGTCAAGCGCTTAGCACGCGAGTACTCTTTCCTTGACACCTATAGTCTATACTATTACGATTGTCGCGAGGGTATGCGTCGCGTTGAACCGCAGAGATAATTTATGTTAGCAGAAAGCTAATCACGCATAGTTAAAGCCCCATCGGTTATCGGTGGGGCTTTAACTTTTTTGACTTTTAAATTGTAATTGACAATCGTTGTCAATTTGCTTCTTCTTGCGATAGAAACCTGTATAAAGGGGGGAGTAGAGAACAAAAATAGGGTAAAACTTACAATGTGTAAGGAAAAATGCTTTAAAAGTCCCAAATTATGTTGTACGACATAAAAAAATGTTTTGTAAGTCGGAAAAAATGTTAGACCTTTGCAACCGTTATCCTAAAAACAATCTTTTTACCTTAAAGACTAATACCTATTGAATCTAATAAGGGCCTCTGTGAAGAGCCCCTTATTAGTTTCTAGGTACGTCTTGACCTCCTTGCCTGAGATGGCAGTAATAGCCCAATTTATAGACGAAGAATAAGTAAAGTGATGGGGTGGAACTCATGAGTCTATAGGTTAGCACTTGTTCCTTGCGGGCAAACCATCGGCCGAAATGATGACTTAACCCTATGGTTCGTAACAGATTGTAAGCACGTAGTAGTGCTGAATGCCCTTGCATGGCCTGTTCCATGGTGGAGAGATTGTTAAGGGCGGCACGTGTTTTCTTCAGAAACGTTTCATTGCTTTCGAGGCCTGTGTGTAGCAAAGCGTTGTCGATGTGCCGTATGTTTGCTCTCTTTTTGCTCAATGCTATGCCGAAGAGTGTGTCCTCATGACCGTACTCGGTGAGGCGTTCGTCGAAGCGGATGCTTTGGAAGGTTGTATGGCGTATCATGAAGTTGAAGGGGGTGAAGTGTTCGTAGGGCCTGCGAGTGCGATAGCAAGCAGCACGATGCTTGTCGGCACGTTTCTCGTAGATGTAGCGTAAGCTCACTTCGGTTGAAGGTAGCTCATCGGCATGGCGTAAACCTCCACATATCACCTCGGCATCGGTGTGGCTTAGGTAGTTGGTGATGAACTCTTTATTGATGACCTCGGCATCACAGTCCATGAAGAGGAGCCATTCGCCCTGTGCCTCATCGGCCAACAGGTTGCGGATACGGGCGCGTCCTACGTTGGTGCCCAGCTCGATGAAACGGCAGTGGGGGAGGCTATTGACTGTTCTGTTTACCTTTTTATACTTATCCATAGGTGAGGCATCGTCGGCTACGATGATTTCGTAGTCGATGGAGGCACTCGTCGCTTGGCGATGCAACTCGAGCACTAGTTGAGTGCAATCATAGTTGTATGTAGGAATCAGAATGGAGAGCATAGGTCTCGGGATTTGTTTTTGCAAAGATACAACCTCAGAAACGCAATGTCAAGTGTTGTGGGATTTTTATCGCTATTTTTTCATAAAAGTGGTCAATAATCAATTCCTGCTTTAGTCTCTATGATTATAAAAGAAAAAAAACTACCTTTGCAATGTGAATTACAAATTGCATTCTTCAGGAAAATCTGACATATATGGAACCATTGGCCGAACGGTTGCGTCCCTCGACGCTCGATAATTACATAGGACAGAAGCATCTTGTGGGACAGGGTGCTGTGTTGCGTCGCATGATTGAGAGCGAGCGCATATCATCGTTTATCCTGTGGGGACCTCCTGGGACGGGAAAGACGACGCTGGCAGGCATTATTGCTAAGCGACTCGACGTTCCGTTCTATACGCTCAATGCGGTGTCGTCAGGTGTGAAGGATGTGCGGGAGGTAATAGAGAGTGCACAGAAGAACCGTCTCTTCATGAAGAACAGTCCCATACTCTTCATCGATGAGATACACCGCTTCAATAAGTCGCAGCAGGACTCGTTGCTCGGTGCCGTGGAGCGCGGTATCGTGACGCTGATTGGTGCCACCACAGAAAATCCTTCGTTTGAAATCATACGTCCGTTACTTTCGCGATGTCAACTTTATATACTTAAGTCGTTGGATAAAGAAGATCTGTTGGAACTGCTTCACCGAGCGGTCACGGAGGATTATTACCTGAAGACGCGCCGTATTAGTATACGTGAAACGGATGCCTTGCTGCGCTTCTCGGGAGGTGATGCACGCAAACTGCTCAATACGCTCGAACTCGTTGTAGAGGCTGACAATGGCGAAGAGGTCATTATCACCAATGAGGTGGTGACAGAACGTTTGCAGCAGAACCCCTTGGCGTATGACAAGGATGGTGAGATGCACTATGATATTGTGTCGGCTTACATCAAGTCAATCCGTGGTAGTGACCCCGACGGTGCACTCTATTGGCTGGCCCGTATGATACAGGGGGGTGAGGATCCCTCCTTTATTGCCCGTCGATTGGTCATCTCGGCATCGGAAGATATAGGCCTTGCCAATCCTAATGCACTGCTCATCGCAAATGCTGCCTTTGATGCGGTGATGAAGATAGGTTGGCCTGAAGGACGTATCCCCTTGGCAGAGGCTACGGTATACCTTGCCACTAGTCCCAAGAGTAACTCGGCATATATGGGTATCAATACGGCACTCGCTCTAGTGGAGCAGACAGGTAACTTGCCTGTGCCGCTGCATCTGCGCAATGCTCCCACAAAGCTGATGAAGGAGCTGGGCTATAGCGAGGGTTACAAATATGCCCACGACTATGCGAATCACTTTGTGGAGCAGCAGTTCCTTCCTGATGAGCTTACGGATACCCGCATGTGGACTCCCCAACCCAATGCTGCCGAGGAAAAGATGAAGGAGCGCATGCGATGTCTTTGGAAAGACAGGTATTGATGAGAAAAATCGTATTGCTCGGAATGTTCTGATAAATAATCTTAACGCTTACTCCTATGAACATTGTTATCCTTGACGGCTATGCCCTCAATCCTGGTGATCTCTCATATGATTCTCTTCGTCAGTATGGTGAACTGACCGTTTATGACCGTACGGCTCCCGGGGAGCTGATAGCACGGGCTATTGATGCAGATGTCGTGCTCACCAATAAGGTGGTTCTCGGTGAACGTGAAATGGCGCAATTGCCTCGCCTTCGCTACATCGGAGTGCAAGCCACGGGCTATAATATAATCGATGCGGAGGCGGCTCGTCGGTATGGCATTACGGTGACTAATATTCCAGCATACAGTACCGAGTCGGTGGCGCAGATGGTGATGGCACACTTGTTGAATATAACTCAACGTGTGGGATACTATGCTGATCAGTGTCGTGCAGGACGATGGGGCGCTAATCCAGACTTTTGCTTTTGGGATACTCCCCTCATTGAGTTGAAGGGGAAGCAGATGGGTATCGTTGGCTTAGGACGTACGGGTGGTGCGGTGGCACGTCTTGCCCTGGCATTTGGCATGACGGTGGCGGCCTATACGTCGAAGGCGCAAGCTGAACTCCCTGAAGGGGTGACGAAAGTGTCGCTTCATGAACTCTTTAGCACTTCCGATGTGGTGAGTCTACATTGTCCGCTCACACCCGAGACGACGTGTCTCGTCGATGCTCAATGCTTGGCACTGATGAAGCCCACCGCCATACTCATCAATACGGCCAGAGGGCCTGTGGTGGACGAGCAGGCTTTAGCAGATGCTCTCAATGCAAAGAAGATATATGCGGCCGGCATAGACGTGCTCACCGAGGAAGCCCCGCGGAGTGGTTCTCCTTTGTTTGGTGCGCATAACTGCTTTGTCACGCCTCATATCGCATGGGCTACGCTCGAGGCGCGTATGCGTCTTCTTGCTATCAGTGAAGAGAATCTCCGTGCGTTCATCGAGGGGAATCCACAGAATGTTGTTTCGTGAACAGTCTAAACGTAAAAGATTACTACGATGTCGCTTCTGAATCTACGTAAATTATTTTTTATCGTTTGTGCGCTGATGCCTTCCTTATATATTGGTGCGTATCCTGATGGTATTGAGCTTTATGTGGCCTATTCGGACAATACAAAGGTGGGGCTCGATTTGGCTCACCTGCGTAGCATTAGTTTTTCTTACAAGGAACGTATCATGATGGTTCACTATGCGGATGGAAGCAACCGTACGCACGACTACTCACGCGTGGCTAAAATGTATTTTGGTGATACGACAAATGGTATTAGCTATGCGCAATCCGAAGATTTACCTTATGTGTTGAAGGGAACGTTGTTGTATCTCGATGACGAAGTTGACCATGCGACCCTATATTATGCCAATGGAGTATTGGCTTTAAAGATAATAGATAGGGTGACATCGCTAGAAGGATTGCCGGCGGGTGTCTATATATTGCGTGTTGAACACCAAAATACAAAGCTATGTGTGCGATAAGAAGATGGGTGATGATGACGCTTTCTGTCTGTGTGACACTGAAGGTTTGTACCCAGTCCATCCCCGAAAAGATTTATATCAACCGGTATGCTAAGGACAAGACGGTGTCGGTTGTTCATGGAGCCTATGTGGATAGCCTGACGATGCGTCTAGCTGCCGTGTCGATGCTTGATGAGTTGTGCTTTAGTCTTACAGACGGTACGGAACGTTCATTTCCGGTACGCTCAATCGATAGCATTACTCTGGACGAACCCCGCGATGTGCTATGTAAGGAGCTGGACTATTATAATAAGGTCTCCAACAAACGTATACCTACCTATGCCGATAGTTATGCCTATATGTCTGATTGGAATAGCCGTGCTCAGTGGAACCTTGCTAATGTGCATGACCCCACAGTGATGAAGGCAGCCGATGGCTATTATTATATGTATCAGACGGATGCATCGTATGGCAACGTGCATATGGGACATGGACATTTTCATGGTCGACGATCGCACGATCTCGTCAACTGGGAGTATTTGGGTGCTACACTCATGGAGGATCAGCCTCAATGGGCGCTAGACTCGGTGAATGCCTACTTTGCTCGCATGGGGCGGAGTGCGGTGGACAAGCTGACCAACATGGGGTATTGGGCTCCCGTGGTGCGTAAGATAAATGATAATCTTTACCGCATGTATTATTGTCTAGTGCCCGACCAATGGTCGTTCATTGGTATGATGGAAACTACAGACCCGGCATCAAACCAGTGGGAAGATAAAGGGTACGTTATCAGTAGCAGCTCTGATAAAGGGACTTCGTCTTATGGCACGGGAAGCCAGTGGGGTGGGTGGTTTTGTTTCAATGCTATTGATCCAACCTATGAAGTTACACCGGATGGGAGGCATTGGCTTATCTACGGTTCGTGGCATACGGGCATCGCGGCCATTGAACTGAATCCCGAAACCGGTAAGTTGATGGTAGAGCCTGGCAATCCGTGGAATATTGGTTCTGTAACACCAGGGGCTACAACGCGGTATGGCAAGCGCATCTATACCCGTCGGGCAGGTGAGCGCTGGCAAGCTTCGGAAGGACCTGAAGTAATTTACAATCCCGAAACGGAGTTCTACTACATGTTTCTTGCCTACGATGAGTTGTCGGTAGCCTACAATACACGTGTATGCCGTTCTCGTCATATCACAGGACCATATTATGGTATGGACGGTACGAATGTGACCAACGGTGGCGATTGCTATCCTGTGGTGACGCATCCCTATAAGTTTAATCCTCAAGTAGCTGCTGATAGCATTAGTGGATGGGTAGGCATTGCCCATTGTGGGGTGTTCAATGATGGTGAGGGTAACTGGTATTACACATCTCAGGGACGTCTGCCCGAAGGTGCACGTGGCAATGCACATGCCAATGCCATCATGCACGGTCATGTACGCCGTATCTTGTGGACAGAGAGTGGTTGGCCCGTAGTGCTCCCTGAACGCTATGCGGCGGTACCCCAACCCTCTATCACGGAAGACGAATTGGTGGGGGAATGGGAACATATACTCCTACAATATAACTATCAGAAGCAGTGCACGCCATCAAAGCTTGTGCTCCATGCTGATGGTACCATGGAGGGTATGGTGGGCAAGTGGAGCTACGATGCGCGAACAAGTATGCTCCGTCTAGGAAATTATAGTCTATGTGTGGCTCGCGAACTGGACTGGGAGGCATCGCCTCGCAAGAGTACCATCGTGTATGCAGGCTATAGCAACGATGGAAAGCGCACTTTTTGGGGAAAGAAAGTCGGCGAATAGCCTCTTTGCGCTTGTCTCAGTGTGTAGATAAAATTAACAGTTAATTTTGTTAATTTCTTTATTATCGTTTGTTGTTTTGGAAAAAGGTGCTAAATTTGCATGTTTTAATCAAACTCGTTAGGAAAACAACAGATTATTAACATATTTATTAACTAAAAAAAATCGCAAATGAAACAGACATTACGTATGTTTTGCATGGGTCTTGCTGCTACAGCATCGCTTGGTAGCTTTGCGCAGGAGGCTCAGGATTTCACACAGAAGTTGTGGAATTATGATTTTGAGAAGGGCCCTCACGGTTGGACGGTTAACGGTGAGAGCACAGACCAAAATTTTAGTGTTTGGATGCCCCAGATTAAGGGTGATGTAAAGTCTCCTGGTTATTATGGCCACAACAACATCGCTCTTGAAATTTGGCAGAGCAGCGGTAAACTGAAAGACAACTCTTTGTCACAGACTGTTACCGATCTCCCTAACGGTACTTATGTGTTCGGTGCATATATGATGGCTACCGACCAATCTAATACCGAAAACAGAGAACTGATTGAGGGTGTGTACATGTTTGCTAATGGTGACTCGATTCCCGTAGCTACCAATCGTGTTGAAGGAGGTCCCGATACTATTTGGTCTCACTCTGCAAAATTTAATGTAGCTACTGTTGTAGAGGATGGTACATTGAAGGTTGGTGTGAAGTGTATTGCTACCAACATCAATTTCACCACTATCGACAATGCTACTCTCTACTACTTCGGTGATATGGATGCAGCTACCGCTCTTAATGAGATGGCTAAGATTGACATCCAGCGCTCACTCGCTATTGCCGACACTTGTCTTAGCTTGAAGGCTGCCGTTGACTCAGTGGCTTACTTGAACGAGAAAATCG
>JAEIGA010014161.1_pt1 | contig 12133 bp, 9 predicted proteins | sample 9270691 | NCBI WGS metagenome assembly JAEIGA01 (sample SAMN17057246, study PRJNA624740) | gut metagenome | biome: biome; isolation source: fecal sample | host: Bos grunniens | place: China: Xizang | collected 2019
CGATAGGCGCTTGGGCGTGGGGGAACTCACGCGTTATGGACTGGATTGAGACTGTCCCCGAACTCGACGCCTCGCGCGTTGCCGTCGTCGGACACAGCAGGGGCGGCAAGACTGCTCTATGGACCGCCGCTCAAGATGAGCGTTTTGCGATGGCCGTCTCTAACGGTTCAGGTTGCGGTGGGGCGCGTCTTGGTAGAAAAGCCGACGCGAAGGCCGAGAAGTTCAAAGATATTCTGACGAATTTTCCGAATTGGTTTTGTCCGGCCATGCGCAAATGGATCGGGCGCGATGAAGAAGTTGAGTGTGACGCAGACGATCTTATGCGTCTTGTTGCGCCGCGTCTTCTGTATGTTGCAAGCGGAAGTACCGACTTGTGGGCCGGTCCTAAAGCCGAGAAGGCCGCAACTGATTCCGCGCGCGATCTTTACAAGGCGTATGGTCTTGAAGAGAGAATTGGGTATCATTGCCATGAAGGGCCTCACAAGTTGCGCAGCGACGATTGGGAGAAATTTATGGATTTCGCCGATCAGCACTTGAAAAAGCCGTGTCAGATGGATTCCGAGGAAATCGAAAAGCGTATTCGCGCAGCATGCAAGGATGGTTCACGCCAAGTTGTGCTTGGAAGGAATTGTCGCTCTTATGATGGAGTTTGGCGTCTTGCAAGAGCGATTTTGCTTCCCGACGATTTTACGCTTATACTCGATGGCTCTCGCATTGAGCTTGCCGACAGAGTGCAAGACAATATCATACGCAATCTTTTTGCTGCGGAGGGATCTTGCGATACAAACAGGAATATTCGCATCTTAGGCCGCAACGGCGCGAGATTGAGCGGAGGAAAGAGAAATCATTATCTGCCGCGACGCTCTGGAGATCCCAACGGTTGGAGGTCTGTAGGAATACTCTTCTCATGTGTCGTAGGCTACGAGATAGGCGGCTTTTCAATTGATGAGACGCAATGTTGGGCAATATCGCAAGAGCGTTGCAGCGGAGGAAAATTGCACGACATTCATTTTAACTCCAGTAATGCGATGTTCAATCAGGACGGTATAGATCTTCGCAAGGGCTGTCATGATATTGTTATCGAAAACATTTCAGGCATGACAGGTGATGATACTGTGGCTTTGACGGCTCTTCGCGATGCGCCGGGTGTGAAGAGTCCTGCGGGAATGCAAATAGGAGGCAACGGCTATTTAGGCGAGAGCGACGACATTTACAATGTGACGATAAGAAATATCAGCAGCATGTGTTCTGGCGGACACAGTATCGTAAGGCTCCTGTGCGCCGACGGGATAAAGATTTATAATGTGAAGATAGAAAATATCGTTGAAACGAAAAAGGGGAATAAAAAGCATTCCAAGTCAGTTATCCGCATAGGAGACTCGCATTATAGCCGTATGCGCCCGGCGAGGCTTGGAGAGATGTTCAACATAAATGTCAAAAACGTCAAATCGGCGGGCGGTGCGGCAGTTTACGTTAACGGTCCGATTTCAGAGAGTATCTTTGAAAGTATTGAGGCGGAGGGAAACCTTAAGCCCGTCAAAGTTCTTTCGGCGACAAAAAATGTGGAATTTAAATAACGATAAAGATCTCGCTTGGGGAAGGGGTATCTCACAGTGATATGATATAATACATATTATGAAAATTTACGGTATTATTCCGAGCCGCTATGGCTCAAGCAGATTTCCAGGGAAACCATTGGCGATTCTTGCCGGCAAACCGCTCGTCGCGTGGGTCGTCGATGCTGTTGCAAAGGCTAACGGCCTTGATCAAATCCTTGTCGCAACTGACGATGAGCGCATCGCCTCGGCAGTGCGCGAACATGGCGGAATTGCAGTTATGACTCCAAGCGAACTTCCGAGTGGAACTGATAGAATCGCCTGTGCTGCGCGCGAGTTTCTCGGCCGCGATTTTGACGATGATGATATTCTCGTCAATATTCAAGGCGATGAGCCTCTTATCGATCCGTCTCTTATTGAATCGCTCGTAAACAGGCTTAAAAGTGATGAGAAGTGGTCGATGGCAACTGCCGTAACTTCCATTAAGAGCGTAGAAGATCTTAACGCCAAAACGGTGGTGAAGGTCGTGCTCGATAACGACGACGGCGCACTCTATTTCTCGCGCGCCCCAATTCCGTGCGATCGTGACTCAGAGGCGGATATTTCTTCCGGCCTTTACGTTCGCCATCTTGGCATATACGCATACAGGGGGCACTTCCTTAAAAAGTATGTCACTGAGAGTCCTTGCGCGCTAGAACAGACTGAAAAGCTTGAACAGTTAAGAGCCCTTTGGATGGGCGCTAAAATAGCTGTCGTGCGCACGGACGATGAGGGTGTAGGCGTTGACACTCCGGAGGATGCCGAACGTGTCGCCAAGATTCTGGAGAGTCGCGGTGCGTGAATTTTCCGCCATAAAAAGCGATGACAGGCGGCAGATAATCCGTACCGCCTTCATCGCGTCTCTTCCTGTACTTGCCGGCTATTCGACGATGGGCTTTGCTTCCGGCGTCTTGATGGCTGTCAAAGGAGGCGTTCCGTGTCCGCCTTTCTGGGCGGCGCTTCTCGCTCTTTCTGCGGTATCGGGCACGCTCTCGTTTGCCATGGTTCCTCTTATGGCTTCTGGCGCGTCGGCTCTTTCGGCGGCGCTTCTCACTCTCTGCGTGAACTTCAGGTATGTTTTCTACGGTTTTTCCATGCGCGAGAGGTGGAGGGGTGTTCCTTTCTTTCAGAAATGGTTTCTCGTTCATTCGCTTGCCGATGAAATATTTGCGCTTGATCTTGCCCATCGCGAAGAAGATCCGCTCAAGAATAGGTATTACTGTCTCTGGAATCACTTTTTCAACGTTTCATATTGGATTTTTGGAACTACTGCAGGCGCGGCAGTCGGCGCGGCGTTTCAATTGCCTTCGAAAGGCATTGAATTTGCTATGCCCGCGCTTTTTCTCGTTATTCTCACCGATCAAGTGAGAGATCTTTTGGCACGTTACAAGAAGGGGCGTGAGAATGGATGATAGAATTTTTAAGCTCTTTGCGATAATCTTTATCGGTTGGGCTGTCACCTTTGCTATAAGAGCATTTCCTTTTGTTCTGCCACATTCTAAAAAGGCGCTCACGTCTAAGTTCACGTCTCTTTACAACGATATCGCAGCGCCTCTGATTATCGCAGCGCTTATCGTTTATTCTTATTCGGATCTTGAATGGAAAAGTGTTTATCCATATCTTGCTGGGCTTATTACCGTTCTTATTCATGTCTTCAAGCGTAAGCCGCTTTTTTCAATTCTCGCAGGCACAGTGTTTTATATGTGCGCTCTTTCATACGGCTGCGCTACGCGGGAGGTTGATATTTCTAATTCAAGCACCGAACTTGAACTTCATGCAGACGGTCTAAGGTTTAGGGATAAGTCTGTTACGCCGATAGAAGTTGTTAAGATATTGAAAAGCGAAGGCGTTCCTCGAAACAGGACGATTCATGTGCTTGTGGACGGTTCCGTCAGAGATCTTTCTCTCGGGAGAAGGCTTTTGTCGTCTTTGACGAAAGCCGGATACACCCGCTCAATACTCGTCACGAAAAAGCATTTTTCTTCAAAGGCGGTAGGCCAGCCTAAACCAGTCATGAAATGGTCTCGTGATGAGACTCCTCAGACGCGACGGCAGAGATTAGAAAGGTATTGACGATGACCGATTTAGAGGCGAAAAGCCGAGCGGCCGAGCTTAGGGCGCTTATAGAGAAGGCAAACCACGATTACTACGATCTTCATCGTCCGACGGTAGGTGACCGCGATTATGACATGTGGGAGAGAGAGCTTCTTCAATTGGAAGATGCCTTCCCGTTTCTGAAAAGCGAAGATTCTCCCGTCCGTCGCGTGGCGGGAGGCCTGCAGGATGGCTTTAAAAAAGTTCGCCACGATCCGCCCATGCAGTCTCTTGATAAGACTCACGCAAAAGGGGAGCTCGTGGAGTTTGATTCCTTTATCGGCAAATCTGTTTCAGGCTTTTCGTATGTGATTGAGCCGAAAGTCGACGGCGTTTCTCTCTCTTTGAAATATTCTGACAGAGTTCTTGTCACGGCAGCGACACGCGGAAACGGTACGGTAGGTGACGATATAACTGCAAATGTCTTGACGATAGCATCAATTCCGCGTCGTCTGCCGCCGTCGGCGCCGTCAGAACTTGAGGTGCGCGGAGAAGCTTATATGACGAGAGAGGGGTTTCTCGCTCTCAATGCAAGGCAGGCGGCCGAGGGACTTGAAGAGTTTGCGAATCCGCGCAACGCCTGTGCAGGCTCTTTAAAGCAGCTCGATCCTAGCGTGACGGCGTCGCGTCCGCTCGATGTTGTCATATACAATGCCGGCGGCGTAGGATGCGATGGTTTTTCAAGCCATACGGAGATGATAAAAGCATTCGCCGAATGGGGTTTTCCAACGACGCCATGGATAAAAACGGCAGATAACATCAATGGTGTCCTTTCTGCGATTGACGAACTTGAAAATCTTCGACACACGTTTGCGTTTGAAATAGATGGCGCCGTAGTGAAAATAAACGAGAGGAGCCTTTACGATATTCTCGGCTCTACTGCTCACGGTCCGCGTTGGGCGCGCGCATACAAGTATGCGCCTGAACGGGCGGAAACTGTTGTTGAAGATATCACCGTTCAAGTCGGTCGTACGGGAATACTTACGCCCGTAGCTGAATTAAAAAGCGTTTTTCTCGCAGGCTCCACAATTTCCCGCTCCACTCTCCACAATGAAGACCAGATTCTCCGTCAGGATATCAGGATAGGAGATCATGTGTGGATCGTTAAGGCAGGAGACGTAATTCCTGCTGTGGATTCTGTCATCGTTGAAAAGAGAACAGGTGCTGAGCGTGTTTTTAAGATGCCTTCAAAGTGTCCCGTCTGCGGCGGCGATGTGCGGCGCGAGGAGGGTGAGGTCGCTTTGCGGTGCGTAAATCCCGGCTGCAGCGCTCAACTTTGCAGACGCCTTGAGCATTTCGCTTCGCGCAACGCGCTCGACATTAAAGCTCTTGGAGAGCGAGTTTCCGAAGCGCTCGTAAATTCAGGGCTCGTCAAAGACGTTCTTGATGTTTTTTCTCTTGAGCTTTCAACGCTTGAAAATCTTGATCTTGCAGAGAGCGGTGCGGAAGAATCCGAAAGTGCAAAAATAAAGGAATGCGAGCTTCCCGGGCTTTTCAGTAAGCCCGTCCGGAAATTTGGGCGTAATGCGCAGAATCTTCTTAAGGCGCTTGATCAGTCGCGCAATCTTCCTCTTCATAGATGGCTTTACGCGATGGGGATTTCTGGTATCGGAGTTTCTGTCGCAAAGGAGATTGCTTCAGCTCACGAAAAATTCACCGATCTTCCTGATAGCGCAGTTTTGAAAAATGTGCTTGAGAATGATCTTAAGAAGGGTAAGGAGAGGCTTATTCTTCCTATTAAGGTTGAGGCGGCAAAATCGCTTCTTTCCTTTTTCGAGAGTGAGTACGGGAGAAAGTTCCTCTCAAGAATGGAAAGCCTCTCGCTGAATCCTAAATCCGAGAAGAAAGCTTTGCCTGCATCTACCGGTCCCTTGGCTGGTGCTGGTTGTGTGCTAACAGGTTCTTTAAGTCGTCCTCGTCAGGAGTATGCATTGTTGATTGAAAAAGCAGGCGGAATCGTCCAAAGCGCAGTCTCATCGAAGACAAAGTATCTTATTGCAGGCGAAAAAGTCGGAGCGACAAAAACTGAAAAAGCAAGAAAACTCGGCACGATCGTCATAGATGAATCTCAGCTGATAGAAATGCTATCTCTTCAGTAAAATATCAAAAGTAGGCCTGATCAACTTTTGATGTCTTGAAAAAAAGAAAAATCACATAATCATGTGATTTCTATAAGGAATTGATTGGTCGGACCGACGAGATTTGAACTCGTGACCTTTTGCACCCCAAGCAAACGCGCTACCAGGCTGCGCTACGGTCCGCTGGAAACCAGATAATTTTTGGTAGCGGGGGCTGGATTTGAACCAACGACCTTCAGGTTATGAGCCTGACGAGCTACCAGGCTGCTCCACCCCGCAATCTGGGCCTTCGGAACTTGGCGGGGCTGGCGGGAGTCGAACCCACAACCCTCAGATTCGTAGTCTGATGCTCTATCCAGTTGAGCTACAGCCCCATGTACCGAAAACGTTGCGTAGTATATCATTTTTTTTTTACCGATGCAAGGGGGTGCTTAAAATTTGTCGCTCAGGCTCGCATTTAGGGCTGACGAAGTGCTTTTTTGAGCGGCGAAAATTAGCCGAAGATATTCCTCTTTGTGTGGGAAATGTGATATAATACGCATTAGCGAAAAATAAAAGGAAAAAAGAAAGTTATGAAAGAACAGAAGAAGTATGTCTATTTCTTTGGTGCTGGTGCGACCGAAGGTAATGCGTCAATGAGGGAAGTGCTTGGCGGAAAGGGCGCCAATCTTGCGGAAATGGCCGGGCTTGGTCTTCCGGTGCCGCAGGGCTTTACAATCTCCACAGAAGCGTGCACTCGTTACTATGACGACGGCAAAGTTATCGGGGAAGATATCATGGCGCAAGTCATGGAATATATTGATAAGCTCGAAAAGTCTGCCGGAAAGAAGTTCGGCGACCGCACGAATCCTCTTCTCGTTTCCGTCCGTTCCGGCGCTCGCGCTTCTATGCCTGGCATGATGGATACGATTCTCAACCTCGGTCTCAATGAGGATGTTGTTGAGTCTCTCGCAGAACAGACAAAGAACCCGCGTTGGGCTTGGGACTGCTACCGCCGCTTCATTCAGATGTTCTCTGACGTTGTTATGGAAGTGGGCAAAAAGTATTTCGAAAAACTCATCGACGAGATGAAGGAGAAGAAGGGCGTTACTCTTGATGTCGACCTTACGGCTGATGACCTTAAGGAGCTCGCTTCCCAGTTCAAGGCTGAATACAAGTCGAAAATCGGCAAGGACTTCCCCTCCGACGCGAAGGAGCAGCTTGTCGAGGCAATCAAGGCCGTCTTCCGCAGCTGGGACAACCCCCGCGCTAACATTTACCGCCGCGACAACGATATTCCTTACAGCTGGGGCACGGCAGTCAACGTTCAGATGATGGCGTTCGGCAACCTCAACGACCAGTCGGGAACAGGCGTTGCCTTCACGCGCGATCCTGCGACGGGTGAGAAGAAGCTTATGGGCGAGTTCCTTATGAACGCGCAGGGCGAAGATGTCGTCGCAGGCGTCCGCACGCCAATGCCGATTGCAAAGATGGCAGAGGTTATGCCCAAGTGCTTCGAGCAGTTCCAGCAGATATGCCAGACTCTTGAAAGCCACTACCGCGATATGCAGGATATGGAGTTCACCATTGAGAACGAGAAGCTCTTCATGCTCCAGACCCGCAACGGCAAGCGCACGGCTAAGGCCGCGCTTAAAATCGCTTGCGATCTCGTAGATGAGGGTATGCGCACAGAGGAGGAGGCCGTTCTTATGATTGAGCCTCGTAACCTCGATACGCTTCTCCATCCGCAGTTCGATACGGCTTCCCTTAAGAAGGGCAAGGTTATGGGGCGCGGCCTTCCCGCGTCTCCCGGAGCTGCCTGCGGCAAAATCGTGTTCACGGCCGACGACGCGAAGGAGTGGAAGAAGCGCGGCGAGAAGGTCGTTCTTGTGCGTCTCGAAACTTCTCCTGAAGATATTGAGGGCATGAAGTCCGCGCAGGGCATTCTCACTGTTCGCGGCGGAATGACATCCCACGCTGCCGTCGTTGCGCGCGGTATGGGAACTTGCTGCGTCTCCGGTTGTCAGGATATCGCCATGGACGAGGAGAATAAGAAGTTCACCTTGAACGGCAAGACTTACCGCGAGGGCGATTGGCTTTCAATCGACGGTTCTACCGGCAATATTTATGACGGCGTCATTACCACGGTTGATGCTACGATTGCAGGTGAGTTCGGCCGCATTATGGGCTGGGCAGACAAGTTCCGCAAGCTTAAAGTGCGTACCAACGCCGATACTCCGCGTGATGCGAAGAAGGCTCGTGAGCTTGGCGCAGAGGGCATCGGCCTTTGCCGTACTGAACACATGTTCTTCGAGGCAAGCCGCATCGCCGCGTTCCGTGAGATGATCTGCTCCGACACTATTGAAGAGCGTCGTCTCGCGCTTGCGAAGATTCTTCCTTATCAGCAGGACGACTTTGAGCAGCTTTATGAGGCTCTTGAAGGTAATCCCGTTACGATTCGCTTCCTCGATCCGCCGCTTCACGAGTTTGTGCCGCACACCGAGGATGAAATCCAACTTCTTGCCAAGACGCAGAACAAGCCTGTTTCCAGGATTAAGGACATCATTGATTCTCTCCATGAGTTCAATCCCATGATGGGTCATCGCGGTTGCCGTCTGGCGGTAACGTATCCTGAAATCGCCGTTATGCAGACACGCGCCGTCATCCGTGCGGCGATCAACGTTCAGAAGCGCCATCCAGAATGGAATGTGAAGCCTGAGATCATGATTCCGCTTACTGGCGAAATGAAGGAACTTAAATACGTTAAGGACATTGTCGTCAAGGCTGCCGATGCTGAGATTTCCGAGTCTGGCGTCAAGATTGATTATGAAGTCGGCACGATGATTGAAATTCCGCGCGCCGCTCTCACGGCTGATGAGATGGCGAAGGAGGCTGAGTTCTTCTGCTTTGGCACGAACGACCTTACGCAGATGACTTATGGCTTCTCGCGTGACGACTCCGGCAAGTTCCTTAACGCTTACTACGATGCTAAGATTTTCGAGAACGATCCGTTCGCGAAGCTCGATCAGACTGGTGTCGGCAAGCTTCTGGAAATGGCAATCAAACTTGGCAAGGCTGTTCGCCCCGAGCTTCACTGCGGAATCGGCGGCGAACACGGCGGCGATCCTTCGTCGGTAGAGTTCTGCCATAAGATTGGGCTTGATTACGTCAGCTGCTCGCCGTACCGCGTACCGATCGCTCGTTTGGCGGCGGCTCAAGCTGCATTGAGGTAAAAATCTTTCCTGCTCCTTCGCTCTTGCGCAAAGGGGCAGGAAATGGTATACTACACAAACAATTTTGAAAGGGAAAGAACCGAAATGAAGAGCGATATTCATCCTAACTACGAAGACGCAACGATTACCTGCGCGTGCGGCAAGGTCATGCACACGCGTTCCACGAAAAAGGCGATGACGGTCAACACATGCTCGTCCTGCCATCCGTATTTCACGGGGGCTAAGACGATGGTTGATACTGAAGGCCGCGTCGATTCGTTCAAGAAGCGCTACGCGAAGTTCGCGAAGTAAGGCTTGATCGACAAAGTCCAGGTCGAAAGCGTTCTGGGTCGCCTGCAGTCCGTGGAAGCGGAACTGGGCGACCCGAATGTTTTAAAGGACAGGAAGAGGTATTTGGAGGTTCTCTCCGAATACAGGTTCCTGAAGAAGCTTGATTATGCTTATGTGGCATGGCAGCTTGGCGAAGCAGGAGAGAGAGAACTTTCGGCCGCGCTCTTAAAGCCAGATCCTTTTGACGATCGCAATGCCGTTATGGAAATCCGCGCAGGGACTGGCGGTGATGAGGCAGCTCTCTTTGCAGGGGATCTCTTTAGGATGTATTCGCGCTATGCCGAATCTGTCGGATGGAAAGTGTCGGTTATGCATTCGGCAGCAACTTCTCTTGACGGCTTTAAGGAAATTGTTTTTACAGTTCAGGGCGAAGGAGCATACGGGGTACTTAGGTTTGAGTCGGGAGCGCACCGCGTGCAGAGAGTGCCTGAAACGGAAACTCAAGGGCGCATACACACTTCTGCTGCCACAGTCGTTGTTTTTCCAGAAGCCGACGAGACTGATGAAATTGATATTCCCGAGAAGGATATTCGAATTGACTTATTCTGTGCCGGGGGCGCAGGCGGACAACACGTAAATAAGACTGAAAGCGCCGTGCGTATGACGCATTTGCCGACAGGGCTTGTCGCTGTATGCCAGGATGAGCGCTCTCAAATACGCAACAAGGAAAAATGTCTTGCTACTCTCAAAGCTCGCATATTAGATTTTCGCCGTCGCGAAGAAGAGGCGAAAATCGGTGCCGATAGGCTTGCTCTCAGGGGCTCAGGAGATAGGTCCGAGAAAATTCGCACTTATAATTTTCCGCAAAATCGCGTGACGGACCACCGCATATCGATGACTCTTTATTCGCTTGACCGTTTTGTTGACGGTGAAATAGCTTCAATGCTGGAGGCGTTGCGTTCTAATTATACCGATCAGCGTTTGAACGCCGCACTTGGCGGCAGGGAGGAGAAAAAATGACGGATGAAAAATGCATTGTGCTGGAGCATGTTGATGTGGGAGGCGGGTACCGTCGGCTTAAGGTGGCCTCACCGGCTATCGTTAAGGAAGTTCAAGCCGGTCAGTTTGTCCATGTGCGCGTCCCTCAGCTTGATGAAAGTTCTCTTCGCCGTCCATTCAGTGTCTTTGATGCGAGTGACGGCGTTTTGACTCTTCTCTACAAAGAGGTCGGCCGCGGAACAAAAGCGCTCGGCCTTGTTTCTGCAGGCGATAAAATAGATATCTTAGGTCCGCTTGGGCATGGTTTCCCCACGGAAGTGAAAGGTACAGCTCTTTTGGTGGGCGGCGGATATGGAGTAGCGCCTCTATATCTCCTTGCAAAAACTCTTCTTAAAAATTCGTCTGAAAAAGTTAAGCTTTTCGTGGGCGGTCGCACTGCGGCCGACATTCTAGCGCTCGACGACTTCCGTGCGCTCGGAATTGAGGTGTTTGCCGCTACAAATGACGGGAGCCTCGGCGAAAAGGGGTTTGTTACGGCCCCGCTTGACAAGGAACTTGCCAATCTTTCGGCCTCTTCCACGCCGTTTGAAATTTTCGCCTGCGGTCCCGATCCCATGCTTAAAGCTGTTTCTGAAAGAGCTATCTCGTCGGGCGCGAAGGGGTGGATTTCAATGGACAGGCACATGATTTGTGGCGTCGGCGCCTGCTATGCGTGCATTCAGAAGACTGTGCGCGGCAATTCGCGTTGCTGCATTGAGGGTCCTGTTTTTGCCGCTGAAGATCTCGTTTGGGAATAAGGAGGGTTTGTCATGGTCGATGTGTCAGTTTCTCTCGGCGCACTTAAGATGCCGTCATTCCTCGCCACTGCGAGCGGAACGTTTGGTTACGGGTTTGAGTATGTAGGAGCTGTCGACTACTCAAAACTTGGAGCGGTTACGGCTAAGGGTATACGCCTCGAGCCTTGGCCGGGCAATCCCATGCCGCGTCATTGTGAAGTTCCTGGCGGTCTTATAAACGCCATCGGCCTTCAAGGAACTGGAGTTGAGCATTTTCTTGAAATTACTGTCCCTTGGTACAGAATGCAAGTTCCGTCCGTTCCTCTCATCGCCAACATCTGGGGCGATTCCATTGAAAGTTATGCGCGCGTCGCGGCGAAGATGGCAGATCATGTCGATGCTTTGGAGATGAATGTAAGCTGCCCGAATGTTAAGGCAGGCGGGCATACTTTCGGGCAGGATCCAAAAGTTCTTGCAGAAGTTGTTGCGGCCGTAAGGAAAGAGACGAAACTTCCTCTTCTTGTAAAGCTCGCTCCGAATGTTCCTTCCATCGCCCCTTATGTCAAAGCTTGCGAAGACTCTGGAGCCGATGCGCTTTCCTTGATAAACACAATTCCTGCGATGGCGATTGATATTGAAAGCCGCCGCCCTGTTCTTGCTAATGTCTCTGGCGGGCTTTCTGGGCGCTGCGTCCATCCGGTGGCGGTCAAGATGGTGTATGAGGCGTATCGCGTGACGAAATTGCCTATTCTTGCTATGGGAGGCGTTTATAACGCGAAAGATGCGATTGAACTCTTTCTTGCAGGTGCTTCGGCCGTGGCTGTCGGAACGTCTCTTTTTACCGATCCTGGAGTCGTCTCGTCTGTCTATGATGGAGTAGTTGACTACTGCTCCCGTCACGGTTTTTCCGCTGTACGCGAGCTTACAGGCGCTCTCGCTTGATAATGGGAAATGCAAATGAACAAAATGAAACGCTTTGAAGGAAAAACAGTTCTCGTTACTGGCGGCAACCGCAATACGGGGCTTGATATTGTAGAACTTTTCGTTCGTGAAGGCGCGAAAGTTTTTATGTGCGGCTCTTCGCAATCATCCACTCTTTTAGGTGCGGA
>JAEIGA010014162.1_pt1 | contig 12133 bp, 11 predicted proteins | sample 9270691 | NCBI WGS metagenome assembly JAEIGA01 (sample SAMN17057246, study PRJNA624740) | gut metagenome | biome: biome; isolation source: fecal sample | host: Bos grunniens | place: China: Xizang | collected 2019
AAATAAGCCCTTTTATCTTTACCCAAATAGGGAAAAACAGTACTCCGGAGCCTGAGCCGGAAGGAAAGGGAGCTGAGGGGGGTAGGGGGGAGAGGTGTTACTGTCTTAGCTATACCTCAGAGTGAAAGCCCTCTGTGTGTTCCTCCTCCATGATCTACCCCCGCTTGAGATATTTGTCCGCTCATCTGTGTGTATTCCTGAGAGTGAAACTCCTACTTTTCCCCCTCTGTGAGTGTTATTTCTGCTATCTTTGCTTGAAAAAACGGAAAAATATACCCCCTTTTTGCCTATTTTTATTTTGAGTTATCTTATAATTACGGGGTAAAGTAACGAAAGGGGAAAAAACGGGATTCCCAAAAATTGCTGTGTTAACAGAAGGTAGGGCAAGAGGATTTCGGAAGTTAAGCCCCCCGAAATAAAAAAGGGGTACGGGGGAGTTTTCCTAGGTAGTGGGGCTAGAGGTGGGAGCCGTGAGTGTCTAGTCCTGAGTGTCCTCCCGTCTGCCCCATTCCTGGGAGCCTACAAGTAACTTCCTTATAGGGTTGTTACTAGGTTCCGGAAGCGGGTAGGGGCTCGCCTGAAAGAGGCGAGAGAGCCCCTTCCCGCTCTTCTAAAATTTCATATAAATATATTATGAAATTTATAAGGAAAGTCCGGAGGTATGCTAACTAACTGATATTAAGCATTATAACGAAATAGCAAAATAACACTTTACCTCTAGCAAAATAACACTTTACCCGAAGGAAATAACACTTTACCCGAAGGAAAATAACACTTTACCTGAGAGGGTAGAAGCTAGGGCTTCCCGTGAGCCTCAGCAAAGTAACTACTTTCCTCTCTACGGGGTTTGTTTGTGCTTACCCTACTGTTATCCGTCCGGAGAAAGAACGGGCTTCTACGGGGCTTCTGTGCCCTATTTAGGGCTATTCTCTGAGAGTAACACTTTACCTGAATATCGTATTATAATAGTTTTCAGCGTTACCGTATTCGTATAATACTAGTAACGCTGAAAAACAAAATAACACTTTACCCGAAAGAAATAACACTTTACCCGAAGGAAGTACTCTACTTCTTTTTCCTATACTTCTCCTTGAGCTTTCCCGTTTCTTCGTAAGGGTTCTCAGCCCATACTCCCCCCGGAGTGATAGCGTTCTCCCTGGGGCTATTATATTCCTCATTGAATACAAGTATTATAGTTTCGCTATCGAAGTCTATACGGGTCTTTTCTGACAGTATTCCCTCACTTATAAGAGCCCATGCTGCTTCCCATATCTTATACTTAAAACGCTGCTTCTGTGAGGTCTTTTCCATTTTAACGTATAGCCTCTCCTTGAAACTGTCGAAGGTAATAGGAGCGTGAGTAAGGGCTTCCGTAATAGCTTTCTCCCTCCTCTCAGGATCTACTATCTCATCTATCTTGCTTTTCTTCTTCTTTAAGGTCTGGTAGTGTCCCCATGATAGGTTAATAGCGAGAGAAGCAAGCGTAATAAATTCGTCTGTCTTGATACGCTTCCCCTTGCTAGTCTTAGCCTCCCAAAAGGTTTGCTTAGGTAGGAAGTATCTATTATTTACTTTGTCTAGGAATATTCTAGAAAACTCCACTACTACCCCTATAGAAGTTAAGCCTCCTTCCTCCTCTATGTGAACTTCTTCCCCCGTAAGGTTTATATACGGCTTGAAGTGCTTTACTCTCCCGTGCTTCTTCTCCCCGTCCCTCTCGAAGTCTAGCTCATAGATTTGTAGCCTCTTTATCTCTGAGAGGTTCTTAAGCTCTGCTTTTAGGATATTCTGATATTCTTCCCTTCCGTTCTCCTTCTCTCCGTAAACCTTCTTACATAGCTCCCTGAGATTAACAGTAGCGGAAAGAGCGTTCTTAGGGGTTATTCCCTTCGCTAGTTGGTCGCTATACTCCTTTATTTCCGGTTCGTCTAGCTGCTGAGTAAGTCCGGATTGAAGGGCTAGAAGGATCTTCTTTTGCTGAGGTGTGAAGCGGGGTAACTGTCCGTTTTCGTCTATAGCCTCTATAATTACGCTATCCTTTTCGTCTAGGTTATATTTCTTCTTGATAGCCCCTATAGTAGATACAATATTTTCAGCGAAGGAGGAAGTAATCTTCTCAGGGAGTGAGGTTTTCCCTCCGTCCTTGATTCCCTTCTCCGTGTACCCTATACCCGTAGTAGGTAGAAACTCCTCCGGGTTCTCTACGGTGGCTACTTGCTCCTCAGAGCGTAACTTATTCTTATCTTCTTCCATATATTCTAGTAATTGAATAGGCTCTTATAGTGATCTGCCCAAAGGTTGTTTTCCCCGAATATATCTACAGTACGGGGAAGTTCTTCATAGTTAATAGAGAGGTACACTTTCTCCGCTTCGGTTACTGTATTGAATAGCGGGTGTTCGCTATCTTCTTTCCTCTTTCTCATCTCTACGGGGTAGTATCTATGTTTGAAGCCTCTTTCCATTTCCGCAAACTCCCTGGGGAATAGTTCCGGAGTACCTACCCATTCTAGAAACTCCCTCAGGGATTCTAGGTAACACTTTAATAGGGATAGTAGCCCCTTGAGCGTTTCTATGATTTTAAGGAGGTCTTTATCTATCTCGCTGAAATTAACTCCAAACTCTCCCCCTTCCTCCTCTATTATCTTCGGAGAGATCATATTAGAGTAGTTATAGGAGCTGAGGCTTTTATCTATCTTCTCTACTTTCTTCTTAGTGTCCCCCTCCTCCATACCTTCTAGAGCCTCAGCCGTGAAGGATCTAGCTCTATTTAGTAGGTCTGCCGTATAACAAAAAGCGTCCTTTTGCCTGAGTGTCGTATCTATGTAGAAGGAGTATATAAACCAATTCCCGTGTATAGCCCTCACTCTGTCCCCGTATTTGTCTATAGCTGAGTATATAGGAGCGTACTTATTAGAAAACTCCTCCTTCTCCTTCCTAGTGAAAGAGTTGTATATAACTCTTTTCTTGATAGCGTCTATATCTCGCTGAAAGGGGGAACAGTCAAAGTACGCTTTAACTCTGTCCTTGAAGTCTAGCTCCTTGAGCTTCTTCTTATATTCTTGTAGCTCCCTGGGAAGCCGTTCCTTCCCGTCTGCTTTCTTTCCCATGCTTCAAAATTATTTCTCAGTACTCACAAATAACTTCGCCCTCACTGTTTAGTATCTCTACCTTAGATACTTTGCCCCCTTCCATGAAGTAAGAGGCTGCTTCCTCAGGGAACAGTCTTATTTCCGTTTCCCTTTCGTACCCGTCCGGGTAGTATATCCGTACTCTAGTATTGGGCTTTTCTATAATAGCCTCCTTGAGTGTAATTATTTGCTTCCCGTCCGTTACTTGTAGAGTTTTGGTATGTCTGTAATACTCCCTTAAACAAGTATCATCTACGGAGCGGAATAGCCCTAGAGCTATCTCTAGGCTCTCGTTACCTTCGTACGGCTTCCCGTCTATTAATATGTCGTAATGTACGTTACTCATAACATCTATTTTTAAACTTCTGTAATGCAAACTTTACGGAAGTATAGCCCTCCTTTATACCCATATAATATTTTTCGCATTATAATAACACTTATATTTCCAATATTGCCAATATTACCAATATTCCCCGTATTATTCCCTTCGGGAGGGCTAGCCTCAGCAAAGTAACAAATACCCGCTTTATTTAGCCCGTGAGAGCGTTTCTCCTCCCCTAGTGGGTATTTACTCACAGAAAGGGAAGAAAAAGCTCCTACGGCTTTTCTAGGGGTGTCCGTGTTTCCTGGTGTAATAGTGAAGGAAGGCTCCCACTATCCACAGTACTACGAATAGAACGTACTTCATACTTGCTGAGGCTAGCCCGTTAGAATAGGTTCTCTATATTGTCCGGCTCATAGTCCACGTTTAGGGCTCCGTGCTTCTCCTCATAGCGGGAAATAATACTCTCTAGAGCGAAGTCTAGTATATCCTTCTGTAAGCGTCCCTCCTTGAGGGCTATAAGCTTGAGCTTCTGTACGTGCTCTGTCTTTACCCTGAAAGTCCGGGATTCGTACCCGTCCTCCCTGGGTCTGCCCTTACCTCTCTTTTCCGGCTGCTGAGAAGCTGCTTCTTCGGGTTCGTTACTTACCTTGGAGGGATTGCTTCCCCCCATGATATTATCAAAGTACTCACTAACATTTTGTTTCTTACTCATATCTAATACTGTTTAATTGTTTGTACTGTCGTTAATTCAAGCCTCCCCCATAGCGAAGGGAAAGTATATACTAGGGCTATTCTTTCTCCTAGAGAGCCTCCTTTCCGTGTCGGCTAGGAACTTATCATATTCCGCTATAAACTTATCCGTTTCGGCTATAAATTCCCTAGTTTCTCTGTCAAATTCCCGCTCTTTCTTCATAAAAGCTTCGTGTTCCGCTCTATCCTTGGCTATTTGTTCGTCTGAAACTTCCTTAATTAGTGGAATAATAGCCCTACTATCTTCCTCGCTGAGGCTGCTTAATAATTGGGAGTGGTCGCTTCTCCTATAGTCTAGGATTTTTCTAGCTATCTCCTTAAGTTCTTCTCTACTCATAGCCTACTTACTTAGTACGTTTTAGTATTTCATCTGTGAGGGCTTTATAGTCCTCCGCTCCGTGAGAGGAAGGGGAATACGTTGCAACATCTTGGAAGGAAGCCGGAGCCTCAGCTATAGCAATATTTTCCCGTATCTTGGTATTGAATACTATTTCCCCGAAGTTCTTCCTTAAGCCCTCCTCCATGATCTTGTTAAGGTTCCTACCTCCCCACCTGGTTATAATGATTCCGGAGAGCTTTAAGTCTGGGTTCTTCCGCTTCCGTATCTCCTCTAGAGTGTCTATAAGCATTTTCAAGCCCCGTACCGGGATAGCCTCAGCCGTTACACAAATATAGAGGTCTGAGGCTGCTACTAGAGCGTTTATAGTAGCCATACTGAGAGAGGGGGGACAGTCTATTAGAATATAGTCGTATTCCTCCTCTATAGGTCTGAGAAGTTCCCGGAGTAGTCCCGTAGTATCTCTGTTATCCGTTATTCTGTCTATACCCGCCATACTCAGAGAGGAAGGAGTTATAAATAGGTTCTTCGCTATCTGTGTAACTTGAAGCGGGGTTATACCCGCCATAGCGTTATAGATACTGTCCTCCGGTCTTTCCTTGAGGAAGTAGTCCGTGAGGTTCGCCTGAGCGTCTAGATCTACTAGAAGAACTTTCTTTCCCTTCTGTGAAAGTATCGCTCCTACGTTTGCTACTGAGGTAGTCTTAGAAACTCCTCCTTTGTGATTTGCGAAAGCTATTATTCTACTCATAAAAACGAAAATTTAAGTTTCCTACTGTGTTCTTAGAACGGGAGCCCGTCCGGGCTTTCCTCCCGCTCCTCCTCTCGCTCTCCCCTGAAAGGTTTCTGAGCCTCAGGATCTATAACTACGTTATTATCGTAAGTAATAGGCTGCTTGCTGAAAGAAGGGGCTTCTAGCTCCTCAAAAGCTTCCGTTTGCTTCGGCTTCGGCTTCGGCTGCTCCTTGAGCTTCTGAGATACTTTGCCCGTGTTACTGTTTATATCTACTAAAGCGGTAGAGTTCTTAGGTATGATTCTAGATTTCGTAAGAAGGAAGTAGAGCTTTCCCGGTGTCCCTATCTTGAAGCCTGGTATTTCCTCCTCTACCTTCTTTTTCTTGTCCTCTATCTCCTTAACGCTCTTTCCCCTTACCTTCTCCGTACTACTCCAAACTAACACAATTTCGGAGGCTTTACGTTCTATCCATGAACTATCCGCTATACATTGGTTATTAAGCTCTAGGGGGCTAGCTGCTTCCCTTGAGAGCTGGGCTCCCATGACTATAGGGAGCTTCGTTTTCTGTGCCATAGTGTCTAGTTCTACCATAGCTTTTTTAAGTTCGTCAGAGCGTGAGTACTGCTTCCAATCCTCTACGTATATTTCTTGTACGTAGTCTATAAGGATCGCTCTTATATTGAAGTGCTTAACGGAGTAGTCTATAAGGGAAATAAGAGTGTCTAGATAGTTGTCCTCAGGCTTTACTATCTTTATCTTTCCGGAGCGTCTAATACTTTTCCATTCTTCTTCCTTCTGTAGGAACTTCTCCTTAGCCTCAGCCCTCATAAAGCGGGTTTCCCCCTTCGTGAGCCAATCCGTTATAGTAGTGAGGTTACTTCCCCTTCCGTACTCAGCCGTTAGCGTATCATTGAAGAAGGAGTTTTCAAACTGTATATTTACATTCTGCTCGTTTTCCTCATAAGTGATAAAGAGTAAAGTTTCTCCTTCGCTGAGGCTTTCCTGAGCGTCTAGGGCTATGCTTTGCAGTATCTTACTCTTTCCGTTTCCGGTGGCTGCTCCGATAATAGAGAGGGCTCCGGAGGGGAAAGTGAGGCTATACGTTACCTCTGAGCCTCCTTCCTGGTGGTATAGCTCAAACTTCGTGCCTAGTGCTTCGGTCTTTTCCTTATAGGAGTTATACAGTTCCTCCGTATTATCCTTGAGAAGGTAGGAGAAGCCCGTTTCCTGGTTCGCTTTCTTGAGCGTCCGTATAGCGTCCTTGAGGGTCTTTACTTCCTCTCTGTACTGTCGAATATCTTCCCTAGTTCCGTTTAGTCCTTCCTCATTCTCTGCTTCCTTAGATACGGAAATAGTTAAGCTTCTGAGAGCGTTAATAGCCCATTTCCTTTCCGTGTCAGAGATAACAGTACCTAGAGCGTCTTGGAAGGTGTCTAGGGGCTCTAGGCTCTCTCCCCTTCCCTTCCCCTCTATTACTGTCGCTGAGGCTTCTTTAAGGGATTCTAGAGCCGTTCCCGGTTCTTCCTCTCCTTCCGTAGCTTTAAGCCGTTTCTCTACGCTCTCCCTGATTCCCTTCTCTATAGCTTCTATATTGCCGGGGAAGTCGCTACGTAGATAGGTAAAGAGTATTTCCCGCTTGTACGGCTCCCTATACTTGCTAGCTAGATCTATATAAACTCCTAGGAACTTGAAAAACTCCCCTTCCGTTGGCTTCTGTAGGAACTTCTCCTTTTCCTTCTTGTAGAGCCATAAGCCCCCGAAGGTGGCATTATCTATAATTCCCCTCAGCTCCTCTACTGTGTGGCTCCTTAGATATTCGTCTGTGTCCTTTGCGCCTGGTATAGTAGCCGTGAGGGAGTTAAGCCCGGCTTCGTCTATAGCCCGAATACTCTCCCCCGTGAACTGTTGCCCGGCTTCGTCAGCGTCTAGGAGTATTACTACATTCTTGTAGCCGTTCTTCCTGATCGCTTCGGCTTGTTCCGGAACTATCTTATTCCCTGAGGTGGCTATTACGTTAGGAAGCCCTAGAGCCGTAGCGTGTAAAGCGTCTAGTTCTCCCTCCATAACTATAACTTGCTCCTTCTTGTTTATGTGGCTCAAGTTATTGGGGAGTATTCCGAAGGGGTTCTTATTCATATCTACCCATTCCGGGAGAGCGTTCCTATACTTCTGTAGCCCGTACTTAGCCTCAGCCTCAGCCGTTATATATCTACACTTGAAGCCTATTACGTGCCCCCTGGTGAAGTAGGCTATAGAGAGAGGGAAGTCCGTAACGTTCCATTTAATATTTAGGTTACATTCCTCCTTAAGGAACTTAGCTTCTTCCGGAGAGATATAGCCTATACCCATGTCCCTAATAAGTTGGTCGTTTTTGTAGCCCCGCTTCTCCCTGAGGTATTGCAGCACTTCTACGGCTCTAGGGTTGCTACTGTCGAAAAGTGCTCTCCTTTGTCTGTCGAAAGAGAGGGCTAGCTGCTCCCGCTGCTTCTGTATCTCCTCCCACTTCTTAGCGTTCTCCCCCTCAGGGAATATAAGCCCTAGAGTAGAGGAAAGCTTCCGTATAGCCTCTATTCTGTCCCCTATGCTACTGTATTCCATGTAGTAGGAAATAATATTCTTACTTCCCCCTCCCCCGTTCTCCGTAACTATTTGGTAGTGGGTTTCGGTTACTACTGTCTTGTCTTTCCTTGGGTGTTTCGGGCTAGTCCCGTCCATATTGAAGGGGCTTCTCCACTTTGTAGAGCCTGAGGGCTTCTCAAACTTCATAGTGGGAAATACCTTGTCTAGATCTAGGAATAGAGCCGGGTATAGTTCTTCATCTACAAATTTACTTAGTTCCATATAACTCAAATTTATATTTTGCTTGCAAATATACTTATTTCTTCTCTCATATCTCTAGGGAGCGGGGTATTTTTGGAATATCTTAACATTAAGAAATATCATAGTACCCATATTTCCCGTAATATATTAGTACCGGAAGTTATAGCCTCCCCTTCCCTATACGTTCCCGTACCTGGGAGGCTATTCCCCGTATATAGTCCATTCTTTCCGTATCATCTGTATAACTCCTACCTCCTACGTTTACCTCCTTAACCGGGGGAAGCTCCTTCACTATCCAATCTAGTTTCTCTCCCTCAGCGTAAACGCATACCTTCGTATAGCCGTTCTTTTCGTAAGGCTCTATAAGTACCTTAGTTTCCTTGCTGAGGCTCTGATAGGAAGCAAGCGAGAGTATTATACTCTTAAAGGTTCCGGAAGCGTAAGGGAGGGAAATAGAATACGTTTCCTTCCCGTCCCTTATATCCATATACCAAAAGGGGGAGTTCTTCCCGTTGAAGGATCGCTCTTTTATCGTTATGTCTGAGAGCGTCCCTTCCACGTTCTTAAAGTATTCTTGCTCCCCTCCCGTGAGGTAGTGTACTACTTTCCCGTGAGAGATACTTAGGAATATCTTCCTTCTGCTATCTGTGTCTATTGTTCCTAGAGCCATAAGATATATAATTTATTGTTTCTACTGTCTGCCTCAGAAAGCGAAGTCTAGAGCGTTCTCCGGAGCGTCCATAAGCCTCAGCTCCCTTTCCTTCTGCTTCGTGTAACGCTGGGTAGTATTTACGCTAGCGTGTCTTAGAACGTGCTGAACGGCTAGGAGTGTCTGCCCGTGTCCTAGGAGTAGGCTAGCCGTTGTGTGCCTCAGGGAGTGAGCCGTGTATTCGTGCCCGTCTAGCCCTATAGCCTTAAGCCCTTCCTTACAGAGCCCGCTAATAGTCCTAGTACTGAGCTGCTCCCCGCTATTCTGTCGGGAGGTGGAAGTAAAGAGAGGCTCCCCGCTTCTTGCTCCCTTCCTGGTTGCTTCTAGATAGTTCTTTATTGGGAGGTAGGCTTTATCCGTAAGCACTACGAAATTATAGTCTTTGCCCTTCTCCGCTTCTGTCTTTCCCTTTCCCCATATCTTGAGTACTCTCTGCTCCCCCATGTAGCAAATGTCGCCCACTTGCAGCCGTGATACTTCTATAGTCCGGAGCCCGGTTCTTAACATAAGATTCACTATAGCAAAGTTCCTGAGGGATTCCCCCTTGAAGTACTCTAATAACTCCCCGCTTTTCTTCTCTGAGAGGTATTGCTTCTCAAATACCTGGGAGCGTTGCGGGGTCTTTATTCCCTTCGCTATATTCTTGTATAGCCCCTCAGCCTCTACCCACTCATAGAACTTCCGGAGGGAAACTATATAACTTCCTACTGTGAGAGGCGAGAGCTTGAGCCGTGTTTCTAGGTAGTTCTTATACTCTGCTATGTCGGCTTTCTTGAGTTCCGGGAGCTGCTTCCCTTCTAGATCTACCCATGCAAAGAACTGCTTAAGCGTTCTTCCGTATAGCCTCCTACTACTCTCCTTAACATCTAGCCCCCTCAGGAAAGCCTCTATTAGGCTCTGAGCGTCCCCGCTAGAGGTTTGGGCTAGTTCGCTAGTTCTCAATACTTGTAACTCCATAACTCAATATATTTTCGTAACATTAATATTTTTGGGTGCAAATATAATATAATATTTCCAATATTACAAGTATTTTCCAAAATTATTTTTATAATTGTGTTATTTTTCCACAAATTACCCCGTTTCCGCTCCCCTGGGAGCCTCTATTTCGTTCTTCCCTACCCTATTACCTCAGGAAGGAGAAAGAGGCTCCTACGGGCTTCTTTTTCAAGTGCTGAGGCTTCCCCGCTAGTCGTACTCCTTGAACTTTAACCTAGGGTAGTACTTAAGCTGCTGCTCCTTCTCATACTCCATACGGTATTTTATATATACCATATTAGGCATAATAAAGCACCTCCTAGGGAGTGAAGTCCATACGTGCCAAAGATAGTCGCAAGGTCTGTGAAGCTTCCGCTTCTTCTTCCGGTATTCCTCAGCACTTAACTTTATTCCCTTGGATTTTAAGCGGGGGTAGGGGAACTTCCCTAGACAGTAATAGCCCTCCCTTACTCCTTCTTCCCGCTCCTCCTCAGGGATCTTTCCTATAAGAGGGCATTTTTCGCACTTGTCCGGCTGCTCCTTCGGGAGCTGAATAGGGGTAAAAATCTTCCTAGGCATAACTCAAAATTTTATAATTACGGGTGCAAAGATAATATAATATTTCTAATATTACAAATATTTGCCCGTGTTATTATATTTTTTCGTGTTATGATAATACGAAAATATAGAGCCTCAGCAAAGAAATACCCCGGAGCTTTAAGGCTTCCGGGGCTTCGTTACTTCTTCTATTGCTTCCTTGGAGAGTGTCCGGGTAGGTTCATTAGAAAGTATTAGAACGTGCTCCGACATATAGCGGGAGAGCCCCTTGTAATACTTCGCCATTTCGTCCGTTTCCGCTACTCCTCCTTCGTCCGGGAGTATTAGCCCTCTGTCGTTATTACTCATCATTAAAAGAACGTCCCTTAACAGTTCCTTTAATGCTTTCGGGTTCGTGTCTATTACCCATTCTAGGAAAGCCGTAAGGGTCGGAAAGTGTGGGATAGGCTTCCTTAGTCGGGATTCCCTCAGGGGAAGTACGTACTTATTGAACATTTCCGAATTTTGGTTTATGCAGTAGAGAAGGTAGTAGTTCTTCTCCGCACTCCACAAACTGTTAAGAGTATCGTACTCAGGATCTAGGAAAATTGCGGGCTTTAAGCCCTTCGGGGTTTCTTCAAATTCCACCTCTCCCCGTCTAGAGGTTGTTACTCCGCTCTCCTGGGGGCTTCGTAACGTGTACTTTTTTTCTTCCATGATTTTAATTTTTTGTGATACTCTACCCGCTAGGAGCTTCGTATCTATTAAACTCGCTGCAAAGATACAAAAAATATCTTTTCACTATTACATTTTTCCCGAAAATTTTTATTTTTCCCTCCTATTCCCCTATAGCTTGCTTCGCTGAGGCTTTGCGGGATTGTGTGCCGTACCTGGTGGGAGAGGTACGTATTAGGCTACGCCCTTCTACCTAAACATATTGCGGGATTCGGTAAACTTAAAACGCTAATTTCGCATAATAGTATATTATCATAATTACAGAATTGAATATAACTCAAATTATATTTTTTCGTACCGGATTCGGCTGCTTGTGAAAGTAGCCGTTTCTTTTTGTACGGCTCTCCATGAAGCCCGGAGGCTCCCTCTTAGGGAAAAATTCCCCTCAGCCATTGGAAGGATCTGCTTCGGAGCTTCCCCCTCCTCAGGGAGGCAAAATATACTTTTGTGGGCACAAAAGTACAACTTGCTAGTATTCCTGAGGGGCTAGCCTCAGCCCTCGGAACATAAGGGAAAATTTCCCCTTAAGTCTGGGTTCCCGTGTAATTACCGAAGGGAAATATTCCCCTCCGATATTTGCAGAATTGTATATTATTATAATTGCATAATTACAGTATCTCAGAATATACGAAATACATAAATTCATAATTTGTAATTATACCATTTTGCCCCATCTGCTTGCAGTCCTCAAGGGGTAGGCTCCCGGAAGTTTTTGAACTTTCCGGGGTATTAGGCTTCCCCACGAAAAAAATGATACACAGAAGGGGCTAGCCCCTGAGCTGCTTCCTACCTGGGGAACTGAAAGCAAAAAGGAGGTAACTTCAAGTTACCCCCTCCCATGATCTGAGCCGGGTAGGGTGTAACGTTTTGTTACTCCCTCCCGTGTGCCTGGTGTCGCTCAATCTTCTAGCCAATATCCTTCTAGGTCTGCCTGAAAAACAAGCCTCCAATATGCTTCCTGGGCTCTCGATCTGTGAAAGTTCTCCCGGAAGTCTATGAACTTATCTACAAGCCCCTCAGAGAGTAAGAAAGCGTAAGCTTCGTTTTTCAGTACTCTTTCCGTTCCTTCGTCTATTACCTTC
>JAEIGA010014163.1_pt1 | contig 12133 bp, 11 predicted proteins | sample 9270691 | NCBI WGS metagenome assembly JAEIGA01 (sample SAMN17057246, study PRJNA624740) | gut metagenome | biome: biome; isolation source: fecal sample | host: Bos grunniens | place: China: Xizang | collected 2019
GATAGCCAAAGAAAACTTATCTGATTTTGACAATATTGAAGTTGTAAACAGTGATGTTTTAGAATATGACTTTACAAAAAAAGCCGATTTGATTGTTTGTGAAATGCTGGATACGGCTTTAATTGACGAAGAGGAGATTCCGGTTTTAAGCTATGCAAAGAAATTCTTGAAAGAGGATGGCAAAATCATACCTCAATCAGTAATCAACACAGTTGAGCTTGTTAATCTGGAAAGACATTATCTTCATTGGGATGAAGGAGTTAATTATGAAACGCTATCGGAACCTCTTGTATATTCCCAATTCAATCTTTTGGATGAAATCAATCCAGAATTTGAGGCTGATTTATCACTAAAGGCGAATAGGAATGGAATGATTAACGGTTTAAAAATAACAACCTATACGAAACTTAATGAAAATCTGATTGTTGGACCACTGCCAATGTTAAATCCACCATTATTAATCCCATTGGATGAAAAACTTGTAAAAGAAAATGATTTAATAAATGTTAAACTAAAATATATAATGGGAGAAGGGATTGAAAGTATTAAAACTGATTATCTTTAAGGTGGTAAATTGTCTTTTAAAAGTGAATTAAATGATTTTTTATCTGATTTTAAGAAATTAATTGTTTTGGGTGTCGGTAACGAGCTTAAATGTGATGATGGTGTTGGGCCTTTTATAATTAATAGATTAATTGATGAAAACATTGAAAAAGACAATTTATTGTTTATTAATGCTGAAACAGTCCCTGAAAATTTCACGGGTAAGATTAGAAAGGAAAACCCGAGTCATGTAATTATTGTTGATGCATGTTTGATGGGGGAAACTCCTGGTGAAATTAAAATAGTCGATAAGGATGATTTTGCAAATATTGGAATTTCAACTCATTCCATGTCTTTATCTTATTTTGTGAAATATTTGGAAAAGGATAATGATTTTAAAGTGATATTTGTTGGAATTGAACCTAGAACAATGGAGTGGGGTGAAAAACCAACATCTGATGTTGAAAAAACAGCTTGCGAATTTGTAGAAATTTTAAAAGGGATTATATTATGAAAATTTTATTCATTGGTTCAAGATTATATGATGACATTGATTGGTATGTCAGAAGTAAAAATATTGAGAGCGTTTTAACTGAATCTAACGAAGAGGCAATTAATTTGGATTTGCCCGATCAAGTTTTTATCGTCCCTCGGGGAATGGATGGTCCAAAACAGGTCGCATTAATGCAAAACGTTGATGCAATTGTTCCATTGATAGGCATTGACCCTCCATTAATCGATGTGGCTCATATGAAAGAGGAAGTTGAGGAGGAATACGGCATTCCAGTAGTTGCAGCGGGCATAAGGGCGGTCGAGTTAACGTCCAATAAAATCAAAACCAAAGCCTTTTATCAGGAAATTGGTGTTGTAACTCCAAATTATCAAATTTTAAATAGTCCTGATGAACTGGAACTAGATTTCCCGGTTGTTTTAAAGCAAGGTGAAGGACAAGGTGGAAAAGACATTAAAATTGCAGAGTCCATGGAAGATGTTAAGGATTATTTCGACGTGTTTGACCAGGCGTTATGTGAAGAATTCATTGAGGGGTCTGAAATTTCTATTGAAGTGCTGGGATTTAATGGCGAGTATGTTGCTTTGCCTCCAATTTATAAAGGAGAAACCACTTTGGAAGGCACACATCCATTAAATAAGGTTAAAACAGGTCCTTGTATGGTTGAAGGGTTAGATAATAATTTAGTTCAACATACAGCATATAAAGTAGCTCGTAATTTGGATTCCGATGGTATTTTTGAGATGGATTTCATGTATTCCGCAAAGAAAGACCAGCTTTATGCTATTGAGGTTAATACCCGTCCGAACGGTACAAGATATCTGACAACTGCCACTTGTGGCGTAAACTCTTTATGTGAATTGGTTAATATGGCGATTGGAGAGTTTAGCCTATCCAATATTTCAGATAAGCTGGATTATTACTATTCAACTGAAATTCCAATTGGTGATTATGAGGGTCCTGCACCAAATGAACCTGCAAAGTCCTTTGAAGTTAATGATTTTGTTGTTCATGGTCCTGCAGGTTATCAAAGGATTACTGCAAGGGCTAATTCAAAAGAGGAACTTCAAAAGTTAGTTGACAAATTAATATAAATCTGTGTTATAAGTTATAATTAAAATTAAATACTACTACTAATAGATATTTTATTAGTTTAAAAGATTTATTGTGTGGTAAGATGAATAATACGGATATGTTAATTCTGTTTTTAATAACATTATGTGCTACCATATTATTTACATGGTATGTTAAAAGAATATTGCTTAAAGCAAGGATTGCTGATAATCCTATAGTAAGTGAACATAGGCATAAGAGCGGTACTCCAACAATGGGGGGTATTGCATTCTTATTTACAATTTCCCTATTAATTGCATTATACTATCAAAATACACCAATCTTAATAGTTTCATATATAATGCTTGCCGGGGGTATTGTAGGTTTAGTGGATGATTTAATTGGTCTAAAAGTTAAAGAAATTCAAAAAATTGTTGTTAACACTTCCGATGAAGTAATTGCACTTGGAAGATTGGATGTTGAACCTGGAGAGGAAGTGCGTGTAGCTACTCCAAAAGCAAAAGCTGAAGTTGATGATTTGCTTAAAGAAGGCAAAGTCAAAGTGATTGGCGAAGTTCCGATTAAAACAGAACCTGAAGAAATTGAGAAAATCATTTGTCAAATTGTTTTAGGACTGTTTTTAGGTTTAACAGGTGTTGTGACAACAATTGGAGGTTTTCAATTAGGTTTATTCGCTATTCCAGTAGTAATTATAGCTATTTTAGGCTGTATTAATTCTGTTAATCTTATTGATGGTATGGACGGCCTTGCTGCAGGTATTGTTGGAATTGCATCTATTGCATGTTGTGTTTATGGTTATTTGTTCGGACCTGCAACTATTATTCCGCCATTTTTAATACTTGTGGGAATATGTCTCGGATTTTTAGTATTTAACAAACATCCGGCTTCAATATTTATGGGAGATACAGGATCATTTGTATTGGGAACAGGTTATGCTGCAGCGGTATTGGTATGTGATTTACCTTACTTCGGCGTTCTTGCATTGGGTGTTCCTATTGTTTCAGTTATTGTAAGCTTACTTCATCGTGCACACATTATTAAATTACCTGTCGAACCGCTTCATCACACTTTAAATCATTATGGAATGTCAGAGCAGAAAATCGTATTTAGTTATTGGGGAATTACAGTATTATTATGTATAATAGGCATTTTAGCTAAGATGTATATATTCTAATTCTCTGTTTTTATTTTTTTGAGGAGATATTATGGAAATTCAAGAATTAGTTAATACTTTGGAAGGAAGACTCATTGGAAATGACGAATATTTTTCTATTGATGGATTTACAGGAAAGTTCACATATTTAAATGATGCACATACAGGAGATATTGTAGTAAGAGATTGGGTTGATGAAAAAGGAGTAATTATTGCATTTAAAAAGAATATTGCATGTTTAATCACTCAAACTCCTAAAGGCTGTGCCATTGAAATGGCTGAAAGACTTAATTTTCCATTAATTATCACCGATAAAATAGAAGTGGCCAAAATGCACATGCATTCAGCTAAAGACGAAAAATTCTCTTTGGATTTAACTGAAATTCAAAATTTGGTCGATGCTGTTGATGGCCAGCTAGTTGGAAATGATGAATATTTTTCTATTGATGGATTTACCGGAAGATTCACATTTTTAAATGATGCGCATACAGGAGATATTGTAATAAGGCATTGGATAAATGATACAGGAATTAAAATGGCATTTAACAAGAATATTGCTTGTTTGATTACTCAAACCCCGAAAGATTGCGCTGTTGAAATGGCCGAAAAGCTTAATTTCCCTTTAATAATCACCGATAAAATCGAACTTGCAAATGCGGTTGCACTTTCAAATACAATCGACAAATATACTCCAAATTCAACAAATGTTGTGATTACAGGAACTAATGGGAAATCAACTACTTCTCATTTAATTTATCATATTTTAAACAATGCAGGCTATCATGTGCTTACAAATACTGATAGCGAATCAGAATTCAATACATTAATTGATCCGATGGTTTCTAAATTAATATCTGATAAGGTTAAGGAAACCGGAGAGCTGGATTATTTGGTAATTGAGGTTTCTGAAGTTCAGGGATGGCTTGGAAAATTAATGAAAAACCATGCCGCATTAATGAGCAAGGCCATAAAGCCAAATGTGGGCGTCATAACAAATATTGCAATGGATCACATAGGTCTTGTAAACTCTATTGAAGAAGTTTATGATGAGATATCAGCAGTTCCGAAAGCTATTGGGGATGGAATTTGCATTTTGAATCATGATGATGAACTAGTCATGAAATTAGATGTTGAACATCCATTTTACACATCAATGTCTAAGCTGGATGAAGAAAATGCGGTCTATTTTGAGGATGGCAAAATCATCTACAACAATAAAGCAATATTAACTAGTGATGACTTGCCGTTTACAGGCAGTCACTTTATTCAAAATATCCTATCTGCTGTTGGAGCATGTATTGCATTGGGTTTAAGAATTGACACTATTGTCAATGGAGTAAAATCTTATAAGGCTTTAAATAGACGTTTTGCAAAGTTAAATGATGAACCTTTAATCTATGATGACTTTGCACACAACCCTGATGGAATTAAAGCAACAATTTCCGAAACTCTTAAATTGCTAGGTGAAAATCAGAAATTGTATGTTGTTTGTGCTATTAGGGGCTCAAGGGGTGTTGAAATTAATCAGTTAAATGTTGAAGCTATTGTCGAATCAATGGATGATAATATTGAACTGTTCTTGTCTTCAAGTAATGATGTTGTCAATGATTTAAATTTTGTTGAAGATGAAGAGCGTGAAGTATTTTTCAATACGTTAAATGAGAATAATGTGGAATACACACATTTTGATAATTTAGAGGACTGTTTAAAGGAAGTTTATGGAAAAGCCGGTAAGGAAGATATCATTTTATTATTGGGTGCTCAAGGAATGGACCCTGCAGAGTCAATATTGAAAAATATAATATAAACTTTAAATATCATATTCAATTAATATATTAAATGTATAAATTTATTCTTGTTCTAAGAATATTGTTGTTAAGAGGATAAACTATGTTTTTAAAAATTAGAAGAGATACATTAATAATTTTATTATTAGCATTTTTGCTGATTCTTTGTGGTCGTTTAATCACATATGTCGCTTTTGCTTCTTCTGATGATATTAATGATGGTATCCCTATTTCTGGAGTGATTGTTAAAGGAAACGACATTGTTCCTGTTGAAACTATTAGGTCAAATGTCATGCAAGCCGGTTTTAGGGATGGTAGTGTAATATATGGAGATATTTTAAAGACTTCCAAAAGGGAAGTTTCGCTGCAAGATGCAATTCAAACGGCTCAGGAATTTGCAACACGGTCAACAGTACCGGGAACTTCTGTAGAGCCTATTACTGCAGCCGATGTTCAGGTAGATAAGAACACTGGTGTAGTTACAGTAACAGTTATAGAAGATTTTTATTCTGTTGAACTGGATAATAAAACGAACGCAGGTGGGTAAATTGAGGAAATTAAAAGTATCACTTGTGTTTTTTGTAATATTGTTATTGACTATGAGTAGCGCAGCAGCTACTTGTAACATAGTTGTTATTACAGATCCGTCCGGTAATGATCCTAATGGTGCAGCTGCAGGAAGTATGTCTTTTGCAGACAATATGTTCCAGTCAACTTTTTTACTTTCTAGAAATAATAATTTTGCTGTACTTTCCGGGGGTACTGGTAGTTCTGATACAAGGCTGGATTCTATTGTTGAAGCTGTTGCTAATTTACAAAATAATGCTTCAGCATCATCTGCCGCTTCAATTGCTTCCCAATATAAGGGGGCTCGTCTTTTGGTTGGAGGTCCCAACATAGGTGCAGCTATTGGGGGTTCTTTTGATGCGTATGTAGTTACTGTAGATGATGCAACTAATCAAATTAAGGTAACTCCTTATACTAGCGGTATAGCTACTTTGCAGCCTGGTCAAAAAGGGGCTATTATTCACTTGAGAAATACTGAAGGAAATCCATATTATGGAACTGCAGATGCTGTAAGAAAAGAAACAGCAATGAATATTGGAAAAATGATTAGGGATGGTTATCCTGCAACCACTATTCTCTCTGAGGCTATGGGTGAAGTAGCAAAAGATTCAGGAGAAAAATACGGTGGTGGGGGAGTAAACCTCGTATCCGGTATTTCAACTTCAGACATGTTCACACCTAAGGAAATGAATGATACCGGTTATCCTATGGATGAAGAGTATTCAAAAGTTTGTGATGATTGTGGATGGGCAATTGGTTATCCTTCTTCTGAAGCGTATGATAAATGTCCGATATGTGGCGCTGATATTAGAACTGTCTTTGCATATGAGGCTTTAGGCAATGCGTTGACTGTCAGTCCTAATGCAGTTAGTGTATCTGTTTATGGAAGTGATAAGCCTGGTTTGGCTTCAACTACTAAAGAAATCGTTGAAGCATCAGTTGCTAAAAATGGATATGATGCATCTACTATTTCCGATTCAATTAATAGAGGTATTGATAATGGTCTTTTAATGGGAGTGGATCATGTTGAGCCTAAAGATATTAATGTAAAACAAGGTTCTAAAGCTGTTGGTGTCTATTATAAGGCACTTCCAGGTGATAGGTCTTCTCCAGCATGGGATTTACCGATTGATGGTAATATTCTGACTGTTTTAGGAAGTATACAAACAGCGGTTGGTATTATTTTAATTCTGCTGGTGATGTTTAGAAGCAGATTACTCAAATCCTTCCAAGAAAGGTGATTTTCACTTTTCTTTTTTTTTTTAATGGGGAATTACTTATGGCATTAATATTAATTAGGGGAGAAAACAATTCAAAATTGCTTAATGCAATTGTCGATATAGAACATCATGGTAATTTGAATTTAGAGTCAAAGCCTAAAATAATCGATTCTAGTTTTGCCGATTCATTAGTGGAAAGCATTTTAAAATCAAAACTTAAAACAAAATCAAATGTTGCCACTGCTTTTTTTGTAAGGGAAGACACTACTTTAAGCATATTGCAAGTTAAAAAAATTCATCCTCCAGCACACGTGGTTGTTGTTAGTGATGAATATGATGGCTATAACAAATTAATTGATTTATTAGATGAATCAGAGCCATTCCAAAGTTATCGTTCACATAAAGCAAAAAATGAGTGTTTAATAGATTATACTATAGAAGGTGAAAACAGGTATATCAAAAATGAAAAATTAAACAGCTATATGAAATAGCTATTTTCTTTTTATTTTCATTATATTTCCAAGGGTACGTTCTCCTGAGGAACTGTTGATAAATTGATTTAAGTCAACACTATCCACTTTTTCAAGAAGTTTTATATCCAAAGCTTTTTCCAGCTTTCTAGTTAATTTTGTGTCAGGAGTCATTTTTCCAGTTTCAATTCTTGTAATGACTGAAACCCTTTCATTGATCTTTTTACCTAAATCTTCACGGGACCAATTTTTAGATTCTCTTGCTTTTCTAATTTCCACTTCAAAATCTTCAATTAACTCGTCTGAAGGTTCATCATTTCTTGAGTAATTGCGATTTCTTGTATTATTTTGTGTTTTTCCTTTTGGTTGTTGTCTAAATTTTGGTTTAGGTGGTGCTTTTTGTATTGTTCCAAGTTTTGAGCACTCTTTACATACAACCATAACAGACCCTTCAATTTTTGCTCTTATAGGATTATTTTCGGGTACTGGTTTTCCACAAATTTCACATTCCATATTGATCAGATTCCTTATGTTAATTTTAATATTATATTTATTATATATCCCTATTAAATATTTGTTAGTATACAATAAAATGAATACCTTTAAATACTTTAAAGTTACAAATTGTTATTAAACTAACATGTTTATGAAAAATTTATTCGCTAACTGGAGATGATTCACATGGATAATTTCGATGACTTGGAAAATTCTTCAAAAGAAGAATTAATTGAAAAAGTAGTAATTCTTCAAGATGAAATTGATTTGTTAAGAGAAGAAAGATCCAAAGCTAAAAGTAACTTAATGTGGAAAGTTAGGAAATTAGAGAAAGATAAAGTCTTAATTGAAAATGAAAAGATTAGACTTGAGAGAGAAACCAAATCTTTACGTTCTGAAGTGGACAGATTTAGGTCTCCACCTTTAGTGTTAGCTACTATTACTGAAGTTTTAGATGATAATAGAATGACTGTTAAAAGTAGTACAGGACCTAGTTTTCTTGTTAATTACTCAAAATTCTTAGATGAAAAGCTATTAGTACCCGGTTCAAGGGTTGCATTAAACCAACAAACATTCGGTATTGTTGAGATATTGCCATCAGAAAAAGATGCTAATGTTTCCGGAATGGAAATTGAAACCAAACCGGATATTACTTATGAGCAAATTGGTGGTTTGGAAGAGCAAATTATTGAAGTTAAAGAGACTGTTGAATTGCCTTTGACTGAACCTGAACTGTTCGAGAAAGTAGGTATCGAACCGCCTAAAGGAATATTGTTATATGGTCCGCCTGGAACCGGTAAAACATTGCTTGCCAAAGCGGTAGCTAATGAAACCAATGCCACTTTCATTAAAATAGTGGCTTCAGAGTTTGTTAAAAAATACATAGGTGAAGGTGCAAGGCTTGTCCGTGAAGTATTTGAACTTGCTAAAGAAAAAGCTCCTGCAATCATATTTATCGATGAACTTGATGCTGTTGCAGCTAAAAGACTTAAAAGTTCCACTAGTGGAGATAGAGAGGTTCAAAGAACTTTAATGCAATTGCTTGCAGAACTTGACGGATTTGAATCCAGAGGAGATATTGGAATTATTGGCGCAACCAATAGGCCGGATATTTTGGATCCTGCTCTCCTACGTCCGGGCCGTTTTGATAGATTTATCGAAGTCCCTCTTCCTAATGTAGATGGCAGACGTGAAATTCTCAAAATCCACACTAAAAACATGTCATTGGATGACGAGGTCAGCATTGATTTGCTTGCTGATATAACAGAAGAGTTATCTGGTGCAGATTTAAAAGCCGTATGTACTGAAGCCGGTATGTTTGCAATTCGTGAAAAACGTGATAAAATTACTGTAGCAGACTTCATGGATGCTATTGATAAAGTAATGAGTAAAACCAAAGAAGATGAATTGTTCAAAACAGAAGCCGGAGTAATGTTCGGTTAATTTAATATATTAATAAGCCTATGATGAACCCTATGAGCTCTGATATGTGATGAATGATGGGCGAGCTGAGGCTTATTATTTTAATCTTTTTTTTGTAAAACTTTATTTAAAAGTAAATTCTAATAGTTAATCATGTTCTTTAATAAAAATGATAGTAAAGTTAATGAAAGAATTCTTTATAAAACAAAACCTAACATGATTTTAGGTTGTAAAAAAGCAATTTTGGGGCTTGTTTTACTAGTCATTGTTTTTATTGTTTCTCCTATGGTAATTCAATTCATTGGTGAGATGCAGGTTTACCTAATTTCTCAAATCAAACTTCCTTTGACTAGATATGCCGCCATAGCTTTCTTTGTGGTCATTCTTATTATTATATTATTTATTATATGGCAACTTATTGGCTGGTATTCCATCGAATATACATTGACTGATTCAAGAATTATCATTAAGTCAGGCGTATTATCAACTAAAAGGACATATATGCCATATTCAACTATTCAAGATGTCAATACTTCCCAAAATTTTCTTGCCAGATTATTCAACGTAGGTTCAGTATCCGTTTTTAGCGCATATGACAATAATGAGATGGAGCTGAAAAACATTTCAAACCCTTTGGAAGTTGAAGAAATAATTTTCTCAAAAATTGTTAATCCTAGAAGCTTCCAGCCACAGCATAGGCGTATTGATCAATATCAACAGCCTCAAGGTGGAAATTATTTTGATGAAGATGAATATTTGGGTAGAAATGAATTTTATGATGAATTTGAGCCGATTACTCCCATAACTCATGAAAGGAATATTTCTCAAAGAAGAGAATATGAGTATTATCCGGAAGATTTTCCTGCTGAAGATAAGTATCCGAAATATGAATATGAACCTTATAACGATAGGTTCACTAATAATGTAAACAGATTTGCCGATGATTTAGGACAAAATAATGTATATTCTGATGATGCTCATTATAATGGAGTAAGGGATGATTATTCTTATAGTAATGATGATTATTATGATGATATTGGAGCTCAAAATCATTATAATGAAGATAGAAAAGATTTATCAAAAAACAGTTCAAATAATGTAGAGGAGTCTACTGAAAAAGTAATCAGAAAACATTTTGATAGATTTAAAAAATAAATTGCTATTAGCTATTTTGATTTTTGGGTGAATTTAATGGAATTGTTATGCATTCAGTCACAGGAACATCCGCAGTTGCCTCTGGCGGAGTTAAGGGCAGTTATGGAATGTGAAGATATTTCTGCAGATATTGATGTAATAACTGAAGGTTTAGTAATATTAAAAAATATTTCTGAAGATAATTTGTATAATTATTATCAGATTTTAACTAAAAGATTAGGTTACACACATGAGATTCATGAAATAATTAAAGAGACAAATGTTGAAAGCTTCGATAAGGATATCTCATCTATTGATTGGTCAGAATATATTGACGAAACATTTGCGGTTCGTGTAAAAAGATTTAATTCGGATATCGATACTGTTGGAACTGAAAGAAAGGCAGGTTCATTAATTCTTAATAATTGTGATAATATTAAAGTCAATCTGACAAAACCGAAATCCCTAGTTCGCATTGTTGCATTTAAAGATGATTTGTTTATAGCTATTGAACGAATTAAATTAAATAAAAAACATTTTGAAGAGAGTAAGCCTCATAAAAGACCTTTCTTTTATCCTGGATCCATGAACCCAAAATTAGCCAGATGCATGGTAAATCTATCAAGGGTTAAAGAAGGGCAATTGGTATTGGACCCATTTTGCGGAACTGGCGGAATACTGATTGAGGCAGGTTTGATTGGCTGTAAGGTTGTCGGTTCAGATATTTACTGGAAAATGAAAAATGGAACATCAATTAATTTAGATTATTATGGAATCACTGATTATAGGACATTCAATCTTGATGTTCGTGAACTTAAAATGTATGAAAAGGTAAATAGTGTTGTCACAGACCCTCCCTACGGTATATCCACATCAACTGGGGATATCGAAGGCAATGATATATTCAGGGAATTTTTTAAGGCAATCTATGACAATATGCTAGATGATGCTTATTTATGCATGGCAAGTCCTCATTATGTTGATTTAAAGCCAATGGCTGATGAAGTCGGCTTTGAAATTGTCGAGCAATATGGAATTAAAATGCATAGGAGTTTGACTAGAATTATTTCAGTAATTCGCAAAAAATTGAATTAATATAGTTACCTTTATATACTAGTTATTTATTTTGCTTTTTTGAAAGCCGTATTACTTCCTAATTTTGTTTTATTTAATTATTTTTAGCTATTTAATTTTTTCATTGGATTTTTTCAAATTTTTTTCAAATTATTTTTTCAGTTAAAATAATAATTATTTATTTTAGATAATAATTTTAATTAAAGCTTATTTTTTAATAAAAACTATTTTTAATTATTATTTATTTTTTATATTATTAATTGCAATATTTTTTAATTGATTTTGTTAATAAAATTTGTCTGTCTATTAGATGTGCTATGTGTTTATGGCGATGACTTAAGTATTATTGTATGGAACAATTTTTACTATGATGGTTGCATTTCCGCATGTAGCTATACATTTGTGAGTACTTGAATTTTCTCAAGTATGATGTTGGTTTTGTAGATGTGGTGAATTAGTTACAATATAATTTGTTTCAAATTTAGTGTATACTCGTCTATGTTTTTTTAGCGTACTTCATAATATCAATTGACTTATTATGATCTGTTATGTGTTCAATTCTGTTTGATCCTGGCAGATGCTACTGCTATTGGGATTCGATTAAGCCATGCAAGTCGAACGAGTTTAGACTCGTGGCGTACGGCTCAGTAACACGTGGATAACCTACCCTTAGGACTGGGATA
>JAEIGA010014164.1_pt1 | contig 12133 bp, 9 predicted proteins | sample 9270691 | NCBI WGS metagenome assembly JAEIGA01 (sample SAMN17057246, study PRJNA624740) | gut metagenome | biome: biome; isolation source: fecal sample | host: Bos grunniens | place: China: Xizang | collected 2019
CACGGTCTTGCGCGAAACAACGGGCTGTTTAAGCCAGTTCTTTGCAGCGGCGCTGATTTTTGTTGTTGAATTCGGGTCAAAGGACGGCGGAGTGCCTGTTTCTTTAAAGCTGTTTTTGATGAATTCAACGTAAACTTCATCGGGGATGGTGTTGCTGTCAGCGCTGAAATTCGCCTTGCGGTGAATGTATCTTCTCAGGAAATTGCAAAAAGGTATCGGAGCAAGCTCATTTTGCAGGAGGTTGATTATCGTCTGCGGATTTGCTTCCCTGAACATTTCAAGGTCTGCGGCGTTATAAAACGCAGATTCTCTTCTCAGGGTATACTGCATAGTATCCGGGATAATGTAATTATCGTTCATTTTGCAACCTCCCTTTAGTTATCAATGCCGCGGAGCAATTCTTCTTCAAGCGGCTCGGTGTTGCTGACTTTTGCGAGGAATACAATCTCTTTGCCGGGGAGCTTTGCGTTGCTGCCGGCATAATAAGACTCTTTATAGACAGTTTCTTCGATTATGCCTTCTTCATTATAATTGATGTGATAAATTTCTTCGTATCCGTCGCGCAGGATATAGCCGTAAATTCCGTTGCCCGCACCTGCGTCACAGAGACTGTCATAATCGTTATAGGCGTAGTCGCTGCACAGCGAGAAATAGTAGTTAGAGGGTGTTTCGTTTATGTTGCTGATACTGTTTTCGTAAGAATGGAAAGAGTAGAAGGTTTTTTCATCGCTTAATATATTGCCCATTACGTCGCCTTCGTCGCTGATAATCAGTTCGGGGCAACCGTCTCCGTTAAGGTCATGGAGAGCGTAGGTTGCGTTCTGACTTTTTGCATTTTCCAGGGCGTCGAGGTGCCTTTCGAGCGTTTTGCGGCGGTTAACTGCGTAAGGCGTGCCGTTGAAAACGCCTATGCCGAACGTTATTTCGGTTGATGGCATTGTGACGTTGCAAAGATTATCGCAGCCGCTGAAAGCTTCGCTGCCGATTTCTTTTATCGAAGATGGCACGTCGATGTTATTTAAGGCGGTGCAGTCGGCGAAAGCTTTTTCGCCGATTGATTCAAGCCCTTCGGGGAGGTTGAGCGTGCGCAGATTTTTGCAGTTGATGAAGGCAAAACTGCCGATTTTCTTCAGGCCTGAAGGCAGGGTGATTTCTTCGCACAATGCGTTTGCAAAAACTTCGCTTCCGATTGAAAAAACGGGCTTGCCGCCGATTTCTTCGGGGATTTCAACGGTTTTTGCATCCGCATCTGAAAAGGAGGTTATTTCAATCCCCGTTGTGTAAATATCATACCCGAATTCTGCGCTTGACTGCGAGGTTTTGATGAGCTCGGGTTCAATTTCGCTATCGTTTACGTTTACGGGCGCTTTGTTTTTGTCTGCAATGAAAACTGCGGAGCAGATAACTGCAATTGCCGCAACGCAGGCGCAGGCAGCGATGATTGCTGCCTTGATTTTTTTGTTGCCGCTTGGTATTTTTACTGCTTTTTGCGGTTTGGATGTCAGGTTTTCGAGCGCTGCGCCCATTTCTTCAACGGAAGCAAAGCGCTTCTTGCTGTCATATTCGCAGGCTTTGAGGATGATTGCGGCGGTAGCCTTGTCCGCGTTGCGGGGTTCGGGCAGAACCTGACCCGAAATACGGCATTTGAATGCGTTCTGCCTGTCCTCAAATTTCACGTTTTCGGGGTAAGGAGGGAAGAAGGGGAAACGGCCGTCGTTCAAAAGGGTATAAAGCAGGATGCCGAGAGAATATATATCGGCTTTTGCGCCGTAGGGTTCGCTTTTTATTACTTCGGGAGCCATGTAAAGAAAAGTTCCCGTTTTTGTGCGGTTATCCTCCGTGCGTTCGATTATTCTCGCCGTTCCGAAGTCGCCGAGCTTATAATCGCCGTTTTCGGAAACAAAGATGTTTTCGCTTTTGACGTCACGGTGAATTATGTTATGTTTGTGCATAATCTCAAGCGCTTTGCAGATATCGACACCGAGCTTTATGCTCTCTTCTTTGCTCAGCCCGTCGCCGATTATACTGCGCAGAGGGGTGAGCAGCTCCATGCGGATAAGGATGGTCCAGCTTTCCGAATCCGCTTCCTCGATAACCTTATGGTCTTCGTAGCTTACGATGTTTGTGTGGCCTTTGAGCTTTGCCATAAGTTCGATTTCACTCACGATTTCGCTGACAAAACTCTTATCGTCGATGCTGTAGGTTATGTTTGTTGCATCTTCTTTTGACGATACTCTGATAAGTTTCAGAGCGGCGTATTGCTCCCTGCCGAAAAATTCCCTCTTGATTTTATATACTTTTCCGAAAGTACCTTCGCCGAGCTTTTCTTCAACCGACCATTCTGGCCAGTTTTCGGCAAGAACTTTTTTTGCATATTCCATGCAAACAACTCCTCTGTTTTATATACATCTCAAAAGCATAGATGTAATGTTATCGGGGCCGCCTCTTTCAAGGGCGGCTTCGATCAGTTTTTGGTTTTTGGCTTCCGGGCTTTCTTTGCCGTCGAGAATTTTCAGAATTTCGCTGCCCGTGACGGTGTCATAGAGCCCGTCGCTGCAAATCAGGAGAATATCGCCTTTTGTGAAACCTTCTATTTCTATAACATCGGGTTCTATCTGCATCTCGCTTTCGGGGATGCCGAGATGCTGGGTCAGGCTGTGGCGCAGCGAAGAGGTAACAGCTTCTTCACGGGTGAGCATGCCTGCGTCAACGTGAAGCTGGGCGAGCGTGTGGTCCGTTGAAATAAGCTGGAGAATTCCGCCCGAATAAAGATATATTCTGCTGTCGCCGATTGTGACGGCGCACAGGCCGTCCTCGCCTGCGCAAACTGCGGCAAGCGTTGCGCCCGCCCCGGGGCTGACGCTGCAGAGAGTTTTGTTAATTGCGCGGACAGCTTCGGTAAGCTGAGCGGCTGAGGGCTTTAGCGGTGACGTGAAATAGCGGCTGAAGCTGCTCACGGTAATCAGAGAAGCGTTTTCGCCGTTTTTTTCACCGCCCATTCCGTCGCTCACGCCTGCGGAAAAAGGCACGTTCAGCGTAACTGCAGAGCTGATGCCCTCATTTGCCTGAGAGAATGAAAGGAAATCGCTGTTAATAAAGTAATTATCCTCGTTATTCTTTCTGATTTTACCTTTATCTGTTGCGGCACAGATTTCGAATTTCATGCTGTTCAAAAAAATCACCCTTTCGTTTCGGTTCCGGTTTACAGGTATTTTACCATTGCAGAACTCTCGGGCGTAGTGTCTTTTTTACATATTATAATCAACTTCTTCCTTTTATTCAAGAGGGGGAATGGGGTCCGTGAAAGGTAAAACGCAAATTACAGGCGTTTTTTTTCGTGCGTTACAATAACGGCAGAAACAAACGAAAGGAAACGATAAATATGAAAGCTTTGAAACCGATAGTACTCGCAGTAATCATACTTGCAACGTCTGCGGCGTTCTGCATCGCCTGCACGGGATTTAACAGCGAGCAAGAAAAAGAAGACACAACACGCTGCACGGTCAGCATTGAAGGTGAATACGATTACGGTGACGGCGATGAAGAAAACGAAGAAGAAACAAAAGTTAAAGACGTTTTCTTTGAATATGAACCTGAACGCGAAGAAGAATACACTGAAAAATCAAAAGAAAAAGAAAAAACAGAAAGAACAACCGAAAAAGCAACGGAAAGAGAAACAACGGCAAAGCCCGAACCCCAGTACGAAGAATCGCCGACTCTCTATGACAAAGAAGATATCAAGCAGAGCCTTATAAACGGTTGCTGGCAGATTGCTCTTTGCGACGGTTCGCTTGCAAACTGCAAGTTCTACGCCAACGGAACGTTCAGCATCTATGACAGCGACGGAAACTTCGTTGAAAGCGGATACTACGTGCTCGACGGTTACGGCATCTGCCTGACGGATGCGGAAGGTGTTACCTTGCTGTATCTTGAATATAATCCCGAAGAAGAATCTTTCGGCGATACATCCGGAACAACGGCGCCCGCAACATCGGATGAGCCCGAACTCAATGCCTATAACGTTCAGGAAATGCTTGAAGATGCGGTTGAATGCTATGACAGATGCGTCAACACAACAACCTTCGGCTTTGAAACGTCTTATTCAGACGGTATCACTTGTCCGCACTGCCTTGAAGAGGGCACGGACGGCCTTGAAGGCTACGAATTAGCCTGGCTGGTTACCAATTTTGACAGCAGAGAAGACATCGAGCAGTATATTAATACTTACCTTTACGGTAACGCCAGGGAAGAAGCCCTGATATATCTTAATGACCTCTTTTATTACGGATTCCTTACCGAAAGCGACGGAAACCTTTATCTTTGTCCCCTTTACAACGAAAGAGGCTATACGCCCCTTGATCCCGACACGATGAAATACCTTGGCCAGACAACAGACGGCAAACACAGAATTGAAATCAGCGACGGAGATTTCACTTACCGCCTTGATTTCATCTACACCGACGGCAGATATAAGATCTGCGACATTATTTATTGATTAAGGAGAAACAAACATGAGAAAAAGTGATTTATTTATCAAAGCAATTGAAAACGATGCAACGGCAGCAGTTGAACTCGGCAAATTATATTATAACGGCGAATACGGAGAAGAAAACAAAGGCAAGGCAGCGGTTCTTTTTATGAAGGCTTTTGAATCCGATGAAAGCAACGCTGATGCCTGCGCAGGTCTTGCCGAGTGCTGCCTTAACGGAATCGGAACGCAGAAAGATTCGGAAAAGGCGCTCGAATGGGCAGTCAGAGCTGCCGCCTGCGGCAACAGCGACGTGCTCAACTCCATCGCCCGGAAACTTTATGAAGAAGAAAAGCCTCATTCCAGAAAAACAATCAAGGCTTTTGAAATCTGGCTCATCGCCGCTTACGCAGGCTGCCCCGATTCAATGACGAAAGCGGGCGTATGTTATATCTGCGGCATCGGCACCGTATGCAACAAGGCGAGGGGAATCGAGCTGCTTGAAAAGGCTGCGGAAAAGGGCTGCGCAGAAGCTTATTATCACATCGGCCATTGCTACAGCGAAGGCAACGGCGTGCCTGAAAACAAAATGAAAGCCAAGGAATATTACCGCAAGGCTTCCGAAATGGGCTATGAAGATGCAGACGCAATGATAGGCATTATTTCAAAGGCGGAAAAGAAGGAAGAACTCATGCCCGAACCCGAAAAAGAAGAAGAACCCGTGACGAAAGATATTTATTCCTTCAGCATCACACAGGCGAAAGAAGAAAAGCAGAAGGATAATCTTGCCCTCGGTCTTGAAATGTTGGAAAACGGCAATCCGTCGGGTGCGGTATTCTATCTTGAACTTGCCGCAGCTGAAAACAGCGCAAAGGCAAAATTTCATCTTGCCGAGCTTTTTATCGGTGAAAACCTCACCGATTACCGCAGAGCGGAAAAATACTTCCTTGAAGTTATTGCGAGCGATGAAGAAAACCTCCATGAAAAGGCACGCTTTAACCTTGCTATGCTTTACTCCAGCGCACTCAGAAACGACGAAAAGGCGTTTGTCATGTGGCGTGCGCTTGCCGATGAGGGCAACGTTGACGCACAGTACAACTGTGGCCTTTGCTACTACAACGCAATCGGCACAACAAAGAACGAAGATGCGGCGCTGCTTCTGTGGCAGACCGCTGCTGCAAGAGGTCACCGTGACGCAAAGTATAACCTTGAAACCGTCATCAATCGCCGCAAGAGAAAGGGAATGGCAGTGTAAAACCGGAATTACAGAACTTTTCTCCGGCAGGTTATAATTTAATCAACAAAACGGAGGAGAGATATAATGTATTTATTTGATTTATTCGCAAACATAATCAGAAAGAAAAACTTCGGCGTTTTAATCTGGTTTATTATCAACACGGCGCTTGTAACGTTTCTTTTCGGGCTGATTCTCAGCGAAGCTATCGTGGAGATTGAACCTTCGCTGGCATATCTGAGCGGATTCCTGATCTATCTTGTTACCATCATTGCGGCGCTTTCGCCCGTCGGCGAGGCAATCGTCAGATGGCAGACGGGATGCAGAAAGATTAAAGACCCTCAGGTGTTGGCAAGGGTTGAATATCTTTTCAACGAAGTGAAGGAAGCTGCAGTTGCCGAAGAACCTGCGCTTGCAAAGAAAATTCGTTTCTTCATCAGTGATGATGAATCCCCCAACGCTTTTGCAACAGGAAGAAAAACCGTTTGCATCACAGAGGGTCTGCTCGGGCTCAGCGATGAAGAAATCAAGGGCGTTCTTGCTCACGAATTCGGTCACCTTGCCCACAAGGACACAGACGTTCTTCTTATGGTGGCTGTCGGTAATATGTTTGTAACGCTTCTTGCGATGATAGCAAGCACAATTATCAGGGCTTTCAACTGGATTTTCGGATTCCTGATAAGCCTTGCGCTGGATGAGGGCGGCTGCATAGTCGGATTCCTTACAAGCCTTGTCAACGGTGCGGTTAACCTTATTTTCGGTGCCGTGATGTGGGTCTGGACGAAGCTCGGCGTACTCATTTGCATGACTTCGTCAAGGCAGAATGAATACTTTGCCGATAAATTTGCTTACGATATCGGATATGGTACAAGACTCAAAGAAGCGCTCATTGCCCTCGAAGGCGAAGATGTTCCCAAGGCAAAGGGACTTTGGGCAACGCTCAACTCCTCGCACCCCGAAACAATCAAAAGAATTGAAAAGCTTGATTCATACACGGCAGATGAACGCGGCGGCTGTCAGAAAGTCAGCGTTGATTATGATGCACCTACCGAATACATCAGGGAGGAAGATTTTATGAACGGCGGATATGAACATACACGCATTTACGGCAAGGCAAAACAGAATTATGACGATGGTGAAACCGTTCTCCTGCTCAGAGGATTCAGCGGCATGCCCAGGGGGCTTTCGGAGGCAGAAGCTGCTCCGGAAAAGAGCGAGCCCGTCAGATTCAACCCTGAGCCTCCCGTAAACGAAGCACCCGAACCCCCTGTATATAAAGCTCCCGAGCCGCAGGCATACAGGGCTCCCGAAGCTCAGGTGAACGCAAATCCTCAGCAGGGATACAGCTCCGTGGGCTTCGGCTACGTCAGGAATGAACCCGTAAACCCTGCTCCTCAGCCGCAGTATGCGGGCGGTTATCAGACGCCTCATGCCCCTGTCAGCGGCGGCATTCCCGGCCTTGCGTTCCACAAGTTCATGCTTTACTTTTCGCTTCCGCTGACCGTTATTATGGGCATCGTTGCTCTTCTCGGTTATTCTCAGGTGCTTTCAACGTACGGAATCAATCCTATCAGAGCGGCAACCGTAGTAATCTGCGTTGCGCAGACGATTCTTGCAATTTGCGCAATTGCCGAATTTATAAAAAGAGATAAAAGAGCGTTCGGTTCTCTGCTGACCGTTTCGGGCCTCGGAATATTGCTTCAGCTTGCGCTTGCAGGCGACAACGTGATGGCTTATGAGCTTGCAGGCTTCAGCGCTGAAGGCGCGGTTGCAGGCACGGTGATTTCGGTAATCATGATGGGAGCGATGTTCTTTGCGCTCTATTTCTACTACTCAAAGCGCAAGACAATACTTTTTGATAATTAACATTAAGACGGCGGAAATTTCTGCCGTCTGTTTTTATTTTTGTGTTGTATTTTGTCTGTAATTAAGCTACAATTAAGTATACTTTCTTTGGAAGGGGATATATGTTATGAAAAACATAGGCAACGCTCAGTGGATAAAATACGGAGCAATTGCGGAAAACGCCTGCATTGATTTTGTTAAAACGTTTAAGGCGGCAAAGACTGTTAAATCAGCAACCCTTGAAGCTACGGCAAAGGGTGTTTACGATATTCACATCAACGGTGAAAGAGTGGGCGATTATATTTTTGCGCCCGGCTGGACTTCCTACAGACACAGGCTGCAGGTTGAAACTTACGACGTTACCGATATGATAAAGGAAAATAACGAAATCGTTATCGGCGTCGGTCCCGGCTGGAAGGCAAGCAACTTCCATTTTGCTTCCAAGGACCTTACAATGTTTCTGGGTGTCGGCGAGCTTGCTGTTCTCTGTGCGCTTGAAATCGAATACGAAGACGGCTCCTCGGAAGTTCTTTTCAGCGATGACAGCTGGTTTTCACGCAGAGGCAAGACGGTTTATTCAAACCTTTATAACGGTTACACTTACGATGCGAATTTTGTTGATGAAAATCCCCGTCAGGTAATTGTTTTTCCCGAAAAGATGGATAACCTCCTCGACCGCCAGGGCGAAAAGATTACCGAGCAGGAACGCCTGCCCGTCAAGGAAATCATAATTACGCCCAAAGGCGAAACCGTGCTCGATTTCGGCCAGAATCTGACAGGTTACGTTGAGTTCAGAATCAAGGGCAACAAGGGCGAAAAAGCCGTTATTTATCACGGTGAAGTTCTTGACGCTCAGGGCAATTTCTATAACGAAAACTACCGCAGCGCAAAAGCTGAAGCTGCGTTTATATGCGACGGCGAAGAGCATATCTGCAAGCCTGCCTACAATTTCTTCGGCTTCCGTTACGTCAAGCTCGAAAACTGGAGCGACGAAGTCAAAAAAGAAAACTTTACCGCAATTGTCGTTCATTCCGAAATGAAGCGCACAGGCTATTTTGAATGCTCTGACCCGAGAGTAAATCAGCTTTTCAGCAACATCATCTGGGGTCAGAAGGGCAACTTCCTCGACGTACCCACGGATTGTCCGCAGCGTGACGAGCGCCTCGGCTGGACGGGCGACGCACAGGTTTTCGTTAAGACCGCTTCCTATAACTTTGATGTTGAGCGCTTCTTTATCAAATGGCTTGCCGACCTGCGTGCGGACCAGCAGAATTGGGGCACAATTCCCCACGTTATCCCCGACGTTTTCGGCCCCGACCCCGATTGTTCCGCAGCGTGGGCGGATGCCGCAACAATCTGCCCCTGGCAGATGTACCTCACCTACGGCAACAAGCAGATTATCGAAGATTCGCTTGAATCAATGACCGATTACGTTGAATATATCATTGAATGCATGATTGATGACCTCTGGCAGAGAAAATGGCATTTCGGCGATTGGCTCAACCTTGACGGCAGCAGCGCAGAGGACTGCTCAAAAGGCACGAACAAGGACCTCATCGCAACGGCGTATTTCATCCTTTCTTCGCAGAATCTTATCAAGTCATACATACTCTGCGGCAAAGAGGAAGAATCAAAGAAATATGCTGACCTTCGCGAAAAGGCAATCAAGGCTTTCCGCAGGACATTCATGGATAACGGCCGCATAAAAGATGAGTTCGCAACGCAGACCGCTTGCGTGCTTGCTCTTCACTTCGGCATAACCGATAACGCAAAGGAAACCGCAAAGCAGCTCAACGAGCTTGTTACCGAATGCGGCCATCTTAAGACGGGCTTTGTCGGCACGCCTTATCTGCTCCATGCACTCAGCGATAATGGCTATACGGAAACCGCATACAGCCTTCTTCTCCGTGACGAATATCCGTCATGGCTCTTCTCCGTCAAGATGGGCGCAACGACTGTCTGGGAGCATTGGGACAGCGTGCGAGAAGACGGAACAATGTGGAGCACGTCGATGAATTCGTTCAACCATTATGCATACGGCGCCGTTGCCGACTGGCTTTACGGCGATGCCGCAGGCATAAATATTGATGAGAGCAAGCCTGCTTTTGAGCATATCGTTTTCAGACCCGTTCTTACCGACAGACTTGATTATGTCAAGGCTTCAATCGACAGCCGCAAGGGCGAAATCAAGGCAGGCTGGAAGAGGGAAAACGGAAAGGTGACATATGAAGTTACCGTTCCCGAAAGCTGCACGGCAACCGTTATTTTCGGCGGCAAGACCGAAGAAATCGGCTCGGGCACACACACATTTGAAGGATAAAAAGAACAGCCACCCTTGGAAGAGCCAAGGGTGGCTATTTGCTTGTTAAATTAACCTCTCTGGTTGTAGTCGGCGTTCAGGTGATTCATAGCCTGGAGAAGCTTATAAACCGCAACAAAGGGACCTACAATGATGAATGAACCGAGAATTGTCCAGAGCCAGAACGTGCCGGCGCTGATGCTGTAATTAACGTTTCTTCTTCTGAGTTCGTTGCCGACTCTTTCGTAGAGCTTGTGCATCCAAACTATGGAGCCGATGCCGAATGTGAGGGGAGTAACGATGAAGAAGAGGAGATAATAGTTCATTGTTTTCTTGCCGTCATATCTTGAGCAGACAAGGTTAACGTCTTCGGAAATCTTTGCCCAGTAAATAATACCGTAAATGCCGAAAGTGATAAGGGAAAGAAGTAACAGTTTGATAAGACCTCTATCTGTCCTGAGCTGAGCGACCGGAGCCTGATTCATGGGCTGCTGGTACTGCTGCTGATAGGGTTGCTGATAAGGCTGCTGGTATTGCTGTTGGTAAGGCTGCTGGTAGGGTTGCTGAGGTTGCTGGGGTTGCTGGGGTGCGTAATAATTATTCTGATCCATTGAAAAACCCTCCTATAATGATATAGTGTGATTTTATTATACAATTCCTGCAAAATGATGTCAATTGTTGCAAATTATAAAAAATTTAACCGCTTTTGGCTATAATAGACAAAAACTATATAAGATTGCGCGGCGCTCGGTTCCGCTGAAGCGGTAAAACCCAAAATACAGCTCATTTCCGTTGAGGGTTATAATCTGACCATTGAAACAACAACGAAAGGGAGAGCGGAATGAGCGCATTGTATCTGGTTCTGATAATATTCGTTATAATCGGCGGAGCATTGGTTGTGGCATAATTGGCGGAAAGAATCATGCACTTAAAAATTTTTCTTGTAATTATTGCGTATTTATTATAAAATGAATATACAATCCAAATTACAGGGGGCTTATTATGCCGACATCAAGCATCACAAAAATAAAAACCAACAGAAGCAACCTTTTTCTCCGTGTTGCAAAGGGTCATTTCGCAACAAACCATGCACACAGTAATTATTATATTGACGTTGCTGCTCAGAAATCCCGTCTTTCGGAAGCAAAGGCGGTTGCTCAGGAGCTTTGCAGCCACAGCAGCTATAAAGTTAAAATTATCGATACGATTCTTTGCCTTGACGGCACAGAGGTTATCGGCGCATGCCTTGCCGATGAGCTTACAAAGAACAATTGGATGAACATCAATGCTCACCAGACGGTTTACGTTGTTACGCCCGAAATGACGAGCAGCTCACAGCTCCTTTTCAGGGACAATATCGTGCCTATGATTAAAGGTAAGCACGTTCTTGTTCTTGCGGTATCGGTTGCAACGGGCGGTACCGTAAGGGCTGCGATGGAGGCGATCAAATACTACGGCGGTGAAGTTGTGGGCGTTGCCTCAATCTTCTCAACCGCAGCGGAATGCGACGGATATGCGGTCAACTCCGTTTTTAACCCCAATGACCTTCCCGGCTATTTCAGCTGCCCTGCGCACGAATGCCCGCTTTGTAAAGAAGGCAAAAAGCTCGATGCGCTCATCAACAGCCACGGATTTTCAAAGCTTTAATCTGAATATAAGGCATCACCGCAGTTGGTACTGTTGTATCAACTGCGGTTTTTGCGTTTTTTTATGTTGATTACGTTCCGGAAATAAAGTATAATGATACTGTAATTTCATATAGGGGGTGAGTGTGCATGAAATGGATTGACGTTCAGGAGTTTTCTGACGACGTTAAAAATCTGTTTAACAGCTACACTCCTGTCAAATCACTGTGTTGATTTTTTAAAATGGATTTGAAGTAAAATCCACAGATATTCGTACCGATTCTGCTTTTTATCAAGCCTCCGTATTCGGAAATTCTGTTTACGGAAACTCATTTTAAAGGCGGTCTGGTTTGTTGTACCAAAAATTCATTTTAAAATACGGTGATTATATGAAAAATAAAAATACTGAAAAATTATCAAAGATAAAATATATTCTGTTTCTCCTTAAGCCCTATTGGAAATATGGAAAAGGTTATATCCTTACCGTTTTGTTAATGTCCCTCGTGCTTCAGCCGATATCGGCATATCTGACAGCCCTGTTGCCCCAAAAAGCAATTGATGCGGTTATTAACGAAACGCCCGGCAAACAAGTTGTTGGCATAATAGTGGTTTTTACGCTGTTTATTGTTTTTGTTTCTGCGTTGGAACAAGTCATTAAAATG
>JAEIGA010014165.1_pt1 | contig 12133 bp, 14 predicted proteins | sample 9270691 | NCBI WGS metagenome assembly JAEIGA01 (sample SAMN17057246, study PRJNA624740) | gut metagenome | biome: biome; isolation source: fecal sample | host: Bos grunniens | place: China: Xizang | collected 2019
CCTCTTTGGCTTCTTTAAGGTTTATTAAAACCAAGTCAAGCCTATCTCTAATTTCTTTTTCCGTTCTCATAACAACCTCCACTTAAAATACATGTTTTATAATGTTATTTGTTATTACTCGTTGTGCCAACCATAATGTTTTTTTAATTCTTTCAGTGTTTTAAATTGTCCTTTTTTCTCTCGGTCAACCCAATCATTTATTCTCCACAATCCGTCATTGCATTTATAAGCGTAATATCCAGCATAGGCTCTGCTTTCGTTTCTGCTTATTTGATATGCTTTACTCCAAGTGCTATAAGTCATTGTTTTTTCCTCCAATATATATTGCGTTAGTCCTCTTGTTCTTCCTCGCTCAAGGGTCTCCAATGCGTAACACGCTCCGCTTTATACCATCCAAATCTATCGTGGATTTCAAAACTTCCTTTAGAATAATAGCAAATTATTTCTTCCTCATTGCAAATGTTTTTAACTGCGTGTAATTTGCACATATACTTTCCACTTTTAGGGGGCATGCTATTTTTTACATTAACCCAAGTTTTCATATTACTTTCCTCCGTTCATCGTGTTGCTTTGTTTTTTGTGTTGTCTGTCGTAATCTCTCTTGATTACATACATATTGTACCATATAAAAGGTGTGATGTCAAGTATTTTTTTATAAATTTATTTATTTTTTTGAAAGTTTTTCGTGGCTTCCGTTGTAAATTATAAAATTGTTATTTTTAAATATTGTATTTTTTTGTAGGTATGGTCTATGCTTTGTAATTTTTAAAAATCTATATTTTTTGTAGCCAATTTTAGTTTTTAATTTAGTTTTTAAAAATGAGAATTTTCTGGTGTTTATCCGTTGCAGATTTTAAAGCTGCTCCGTTATTTGGTTTTGTGGTGAAATATGGCGAAATGTGGTGGAATGTGTGTTAGATGTGTTTGTGATGGAAAGTGGGGATTGGAGGACGATTTTTGGCTGTTTTTGGGGTCAAAGTGGGGGAAGAATGTTGATGGAACGGGGTTTTGGTGGTGGATGGTGGGGTGTGGGAGGGGAAAGTGGTGGTTTTTAAAAATTTAAATTTTTTGTTTAGGGAGTGCGCCTTTTTATAATCAAATCAAAAAAAATATTCGTTCCGCACAAAATGCAACATTAGTCCATATAGATGCAACATTTATCCATATCATCTGTATGCAACATTTGTCCATATAAAAAGCAAAAATATTTCATTTTTAAAAATTAAATTTTCCTGTAATACCGCCAATATAGCCATAAACAAAAAAAAGAGGACGGAATTTCTTCCATCCTCTTTGCAACATTTATCCATATAACTTTACATCTTATCCGCTAATACTAAATCTTCGGCTTATCGTGTTCTTAATATACATATCGTATATATCGGGGTGTTTCATTTTAAATGTGGTACTATCAAAGCGGTCAGTAGAAACAATCGTCCAATGCACAACATATCTTCCTACGCTCATTTGCTCTGTGTTATTCTTGGTCATCTCGGTTTTGATTTCTTCCTTTAATTTGTCCGCCTCTGCTTGCGCTTCTCTAATCAATGCTTCCAGTTCTTTCAATTCTTCAATCTTAGATAGCATTTCCATAACAGACATAGTGTTTTCTCCTTTCCAAATTCTGTAAATAGTCTTGTTGTCTTTTGCTGTCCACATTATAACATATATTACATTATTTGTCAAGTATTTTTTTATAGTTTTTTCCAAATTGAATATGATATTTTTCGGTTATATCACATTGAATTAATCTAGTACAGTTTGTAGTAGTTTTTGAATATTGAAATTATTTGTATCATGCCACATATAAATTTATTATTTTTAAAAATTAATCTTTTCTGGTGCCATCCCATACAATATATTATTATTTTTAAAAACTAGATTTTTTCAAAAAAAGCTTTTTTTGTATATTATAACATATTTTTGCTGATTTGTCAAGTAAAAAGTTTTGCAATATAATAATGTTTTTAAAAATTTGTTTTTTCTGTTTTTCTTTATTTTTAAAAATTTAATTTTTTTGTGCATACAATTTTTCCTTGTTTTTAAAAATTATTTAGTTTTTAAAAATTAGATTTTTTTGCGCAAGCAATTTTAGTTGGTTTTTAAAAATTAGATTTTTTTATTTTTAAAAATCATTATTCTTAGTTTTTAAAGATTAAACTTTTCTGCTGCCCCGCTCACCGTTCCAACAACAAAAGACAAAAAGAATAGAGGGAACATCTCTGCTCCCTCTATCTTATAACCTTATTACTTATTAATCCTCGAACATCTCTCGCATTGCTTCAATGATGATTGCGTTGGTTTCTTCGTCTGCAACATTGTTCCAGTTGTCCTCAAAAGCATCAATCTCGTACATATCACCGATTACCTCATCACCGATAATATAGTAAACCATATTGATTAACTTCTCTGGATTGCTCAAGTCGGTGTAAGTCTCACCAAACTGTTCCTCTTCATAGGTCTGCACAAGTTCAATGGCTTCGAACACATCGTACTCTTTCAAGGCTTCTTTAGCCGCGTATGTGCCGATAATGTAATAGTCGGTATTGAATACCTCGTTGTGTAGGTCGCAGTAGTAACCGCTGTACCCGTTCTCTAGAGTTTCGATGATAGCTTCGATGGCTTCTTGTTTCATTTCTTCGTGCGTGTTGTTGTGTGTCATAGTAGATTCTCCTTTTCTATTTATTAGTGTTTTTGTTGTTAGACCCTTTCTAACTATCTAAAGTATAGCATATATTTAATTACTTGTCAAGTAGTTTTTATAAAATTCTTTCAATATTTTTCCATCCAGACAATCTTTCGGAACACACCCAGAACACAACAGAAAATTTATGTTTTTAAATATTCAACTTTTTTGCAGATACAGCACGAACAACATATAGTTTTTAAAAATTAAGATTTTCCGATTTTGGTAGTTTTTAAAAATTAGGATTTTTTGTAACAGCAAAAAAAGAAGAGGGAATGGATTTCTCCATCCCCTCGTTCTATCAGCCCTCCAGCAAGTAGCAGTAGTCAACCTTCCACGGCTCATCCCCGTGCATATACCAATCAAGCCGCACTCCCAAGTCTCTCTCGTCCAGACAATCCGCAAAGATGGAATTACCTAACTGGTTAGGAAGGAATGCTTTGTTGTCGCTACTGGTCTGGTAGCTCCGCTCCTTCTCCGTGTAGGGTCTGCTGAAGCTGTCCTCCGTGAACACCACAACACCCTCAAGCCGTTCTTTGGTGCCTTTGGTGGTGTAACCACGCTCCTCGTTGAACTTCCGCATTGCCTCACAGAACTCGCTCCAAGTAAGTTTCTTCATGTTGTTTGCTCCTTTTCAATATTATATTGTTGTTGTCCTTTAGGACACTTATATTCTACCACATATTTTCCTATCTGTCAAGTAGTTTTCTGAAAATAGTTATGAATAAATTGTAAATAATTTATGAACAGAATATGAACAAACATATGTTCGTCTTACAATAAATAATAGTTTTTAAATATTAATTTTTTCTGTTTACAGTTTTAAAATTTTCTTTATTTTTAAAAATTTATTTTTTCTGCATCAGACCATACTAATAAATAATGGTTTTTAAAAATTAAACTTTTTTGTTTCCTGCTGCCGTCTGACCATACAATTATTTTTAGTTTTTAAAAATTAAAAAATTCTGTTCCCTGTTTCATCTGATGCTGCTATAATTTCTTGTTTTTAAAAATTAAAAAATTTTGTCCATCAGAGCATCAGAACATCCATATCAGAACATAAAAAATGGGAGCTGGATTTCTCCAACTCCCACAAAAACAAACGGTATACAAAACTCTAACAACAACAAACTGTATTCTCATACAGACAACAACAACACTAAAAGAAAAGAAGCTGTATACCGTTGTTTTATTAACTATATTATAACATATACATTCCTATTTGTCAAGTATTTTTTTAATTCCCTGCAAAACGGGGCAAGAAGCGACTAAATTCGGTAGCAGGGAATTTACTTCTGTCAATGTTGTTTACAATGCCTACAACATCATGTGCAAAGTTAAAGTTATCAGCGTTCAACCAATCTTCCAAACGCATATTGAAAGCCTTATCTGCGCTCTCAATGTCCATTAGCAAGGTGTGGCGTTCTCCGTGATAGATGCCTAATTCCTCCGCTCTTTCTGCGATTTTAACATACATCATAAATTTTTCTTTGGCTGTCATATTGTCCAACTCCTTTATTTATTATGTGTTCCTCTTTATATTCTTATTATAACATATAATTTCTATTTGTCAAGTAGTTATTTAAATATTTTTCTTTTTATTTTCCAGATTGTTTCCGCTCCAGATGCTTATATAATTTTATTTAATTTTTAAAAATTAAGATTTTTTGTTTTGGTCTGGTACAGCATACATAATAAATAATAGTTTTTAAAAATTGATTTTTTTCTGTCTGCAATAAAAACAAACAAAAAAAGAACGGTAAGGGATTTTCCTCACCGCTCTCATTTATTAAATGAATAACACTCTTACTTCAAATTCTTCAAAAGTATTTTTATTCATCAGCTCAATTACCGTTTCAAGTTCTTCTTTCACAAATTTAATTTGTTCTTCTGTTAGTCCAATTGTTTCTCCAGCCTCATCGTGGCTTGCAAAGATGCAATTACCATAGACAATATCAAGAATGTTTCCACGCTTCTCGTCTACGATAGCAATCTCTGCCTTTAGACCCTCAATCAATTTTCCTTCTTCGTTAATAATAACATCAATGCCATTATTAAGGAATTTGTCGCCCAAGAATGGAATCTCGATATATCCGCCGACAATCTTCTGCAAGTCCTCTAGTTCTGTGCCAATCTTTGTTTCTTTCAATTCTCCATTGCTCAATACTAATACTTTCATAAATAACAACTCCTTTTCTTTTATTGTTAAGAATATTCTATCATATTATTAAGGTGTTGTCAAGTAGTTTATTGAGAATTCTTTTTATATAATCTTATCTATTAAGGTTTATTATTTTTAAAAATTAAAGTTTTTAGTCTTTAAAAATAAATATTTATTGTTTATCGATATTTTTAAAAATAAAATTTTTCTGGATAACCAAAACTGGTACACGATAAAAAAATAAGTGGCGGATTTCTCCACCACTTTTGATTTTCTATTTATTTATCAATCACGATAAAGTCTTCTTTGTTGCGTCTGCACCACTTTACAAAATAATCAATGATTTCTTCCACACTTTCAAAGTTTTCCATAATGTTAATTTCTCTAGCGTTTTGAATAGTTCTGTTGTAGTTTTCCTCAGTAGTAACCTTATAGACTCCGTTTTCTTTGTAAATAACCATTTTCATAATCTGTCTTCCTTTCTTTTATTTAGTGTTTGTGTTGTTTTACTATAATCATTATATCACAATAATAATAGTTTGTCAAGTAGTTTTTAGAATATTTTTTAATAATTTTTCCAGTGTATCATAGGCGTTATCGGATACAATTTTATTAAATTTTTAAAAATTATGCTTCCTCAAAAAATCTTTATTTTTAAAAATCATTTTCCGAATAAGCATCTGATACAAAAAGTTTTAGTTTTTAAAAATTAAAATTTTTTGATGTCTGGCTTCTGGCGTAGACAATAAAAAAAGAGAGAGTCTTTCGACTCCCTCTTCGTATATCTTTATGTTTTAATCTTCTTCGTCTTCTTCTTCTCTTTTTACCAATTCTTCAAAGTCCGCATATCCAAGCATTTCAGCAATCCAATCTTCTTCAAACCAAAAAATGTCGTTGATTTTGGTTTCATCCAATCCATCAGGATATTCTTCCTCTAAGATGGCTTCGATAGTGTCTAATTCACTTGGGGTTAGATGTTCTGCGGTATAGACAGCGCCGCTCCAAAATTCAAAGTTTCTAAGTTCCATTTCTGCATAGACTTTCATAATGTTTACTCCCTTTCTTTTGTTGTTGTTCTTTTGTTGTTGTGTTGTTGTAACCCTTTCTTGATTACAATTAAAGTATAGCACACTTTTAATAATATGTCAAGTAGTTTTTAGAAAGTTTTTTTATATTTTTTTATGCAAATATCATCCGCCTCACCCGCTCCAAATACTTATAGTTTTTAAATATAAAGATTTTTTGTCCTCCTGCATCAGACTGCATCTGCTGTATTGTTATTTTTAAAAATTCATTTTTTCTGGACGGTCTGATATATAATTCTTTATTTTTAAATATAAAGATTTTCTGGTACGGTTAATACAAAATTATTTAATTTTTAAAAATTAAAATTCTCCCATCAGAAGCAGCAACAATTCTTTGTTTTTAAATATTAAAATTTTTTGGCATAAAAATAATAAACGCAAAGATAAAAAAAGAAGGTGGAATTTCTTCCACCCTCGTTTTATTTTTTATAATTTTAAATGTTGTACTTTTTCTCCAGCCAATAAAGAAGTGCCATTAAGCCGAGCCAAGCTAAGCAACAGCCACAAATGATTGCGCCGACAATTCCCAGTTCCACCGCACAAGAAAAAACTAATAAACTAATAATTGACAGATAGGTGATTGTCCGTACTGCGTAGCCGCTGATTTTCCACATTGTTTTCTTCATGATGTTTTCCCCTTTTCTTTTTATTGTGTGTTGTTGTTCCTTAGAACATCTTCATTATACCACAATAATATATAGTTGTCAAGTACTTTTTAGAATTTTCTGTAAATATTTTTTATAATTTTTTCCACTAAATTTTCCACAAAGTTTTCAACTTTTCCACATAATTTTCCACCGCACGATAAGTTTATGTTTTTAAATATTAAAATTTTCCGTGTGGCGTAAAGCAAATAATGTTTATATTTAAAAATTATTTTCCGTCGTGGCGTTAGAACAATTTTGTTTAATTTTTAAAAACTATTACAAAAATTTTCCGTGACAGAAAAAGATAATATTTAAAAATTATTCTTCCGCAAAAATATTTAATTTTTAAAAATTATTCTTCCGATATATTCTAATATCAAATATATTTAGTTTTTAAAAATTAAAATTTTCTGCACAGGCAAAAGAATAGAGAGTAGAATTTCTTCCACTCTCCAGTTTCTTAATTAAAATAATAATAATGAATAGCCGAGTAACAATCGCTTCCATCTTCCTCCGTGGTCTGCGTTTGAATACTCCGTATGTCGTATGCTCTTTGCATAAAATAATCCATCCGCAAATGGTCGTGCTTCCAATCGCCCCGTATAATTTCCACCGCAATCATCTTTGTCTGCGTATTATAATCCACGATGTCGCCATTGATATGATTTTCCATCATTACTTCAGTTATCCTTTTTTGCATTGCTAAAATTTCCATAATCTTTTCCTCCGTTTTGTCGTTTGTTGTTGTAATGTTCCTTATTACATATATATTATATCATATATTTATACATATGTCAAGTAGTTTTTATAATATTATATATAATATTCCAGTTTTTCCGTATGGCTCCAATGATTATACATATATATTCCAATAATTATCCATATCAATTTTCCATTGTTTTTAAATATTAAAATTTTCTGGTTCTTCCGTAGAGGCGTTACAATTTTATTTAATATTTAAAAATTATCCACGGTCAAAAAAGCTGTGCAAAAAATTCCGATTTTTAAAAATTATTTTCCTGCCGTCAGATTCTCCAGAAAAATTTAGTTTTTAAATATTCCGATTTTCCGTTTCACCGTCAGAGTTTCATACAAAAATATTTAATTTTTAAAAATTAAAATTTTCCGATTTTCCGTGGTGTCTTCAGATTTTCCGATATATATTCCGCATTATTGAAGCACAAAAAAAAGAGAGCGGGTTTCCTCCGCTCCCTCTTTTCCTATATAACTTTATCTGTTTAATCTTCTACAACCTCTAAGCTATCCCACCAAGCCTTACCGCCTCCGCTAATCCCAAAGGCATTTATGAATGCGTTGATGTGGTTCATGGTGGTCATGCTGTAGCCGCCCCACAATCTTTCAAACTTGCCCTTGCGGATTCTCGCCACAATGGTTTGATAACTTTTCAGTTCGATATCGCCGTTGTCTTTCTCGATTACCTCTGCTTTACCATAAAAGGACTTTCTACCGTTGATGGGTTTCAATTCGTAGATAGTTTTCATAATGTTGACTCCCTTTCTTTATTGTGATGTTGTGTGTTGTGTGTGTTGTGGCTTGTTGCCTTTCAACTGTCTACATTGTATCATAAAAAAGATTACCTGTCAAGTAGTAAAATGATATTTCGGTAAAATAAATTTGTGGTTTGTGGTGTTGGTTTGTTGGTTTGATGTTGTGATTAGATGTGTTGTGTTAGATTATGCGTTTCTCGCCCTCTGGTTAGGCTCTGGTGCCGTTTATTTGATTGAGTAGTGTGTTAGGTCGTCTGTTGACTTCGACGGCTCACAAGCGATTTTAGAGGGTGTTTTTGATGTTTTTAAAAATGGGGATTATTTGGTGTGGTTTGATGGTGTTGCAATGGCGGATATTTGATTTTTGAAAATTACGATTTATTGGCATATCGGATGGTGGATTTTTAGTTTTTAAAAATGCGGAAAAATTGGCGGTTTAACAGAGAAAAAGATAGTTTTTGAAAATACGGATTTTTTGGCGGTCTGGTCTGGCGTGGTACAGAAAAATTTAATTTTTCAAAATTACGATTTTTTGGCGTGGCGATATAGAAGATTTTTATTTTTGAAAATGCGGATTTTTTTGGCGTGGGTATGTAGGATTTTTTATTTTTGAAAATGCGAATTTTTTGGCGAAGCCATATAGAAAAAATAATTTTTAAATATAGCATTTTTTGGCGTGGACAAAAATTTGGGGTATCTATAGGGAAATTTACTTTTCATCGCTGGGACAATTTCAAATCCATATACACAAAAATTTTTAGTTTTTAAAAATTAAAAATTTTTGTGTGTGGTGGACAGAAAAAATAATTTTTAAAAATTCGATTTTTTTGGCGTGAGAAAAAGCACAAAAAAAGAAGGGGCAGGTTTCCCTGCCCCTATAACTTTAGATATTAGCGGTGTACTTTTCGTAAAGTTTCACCATTTTCTGAGCGGTAACTTGCGCCTTGTGCTTGCGGTACGCCGTGCGTGTTTCGTATCGGCGTCTGTCCCACTCGGTATCGTTGAAGTGCTTGATGAAATTCTCGATGATTGCATTGACGCAATCTCTAGCAAATTTCGCTACCGCCATGTATTGCTCAGCGTTTACGAATTTCGGTTGACGGAATTCGATAGTGTAATCGTGTTGCAGGTTGAACATTACGCCGTGCTTCATTCTAGAGCCGTCAAAGTCACCGCTAGTGTCGTGCATCGTGACGGGTTCAGCCCAGTGATTGGACGCTCTACCGAAGAAGCGCTCAGCCTTTGCAGGGTCTGCCATAACCGCTTGGCTTAGCGGTACGAACAGGCTACCATTGAAGCGGCGAAGATAGCGCATCGTTGTCGGGTTGATATACTCAGCATGCCCGACATGGAAGTGTGTACCGCATTCATTGCCGATGGACATCTCGCCGTCAGCAATCAAGCGTTCAATGCTTACGCATTGCTTAGAAAGTGCGTTCAAGCCTTCATAGATGGGAGACTTGAATTCAGCGGATACAGTGCAATCATAGGTCGCTTTGAAGCCAAAGTCAGCAAGTTCGCCTCTAGCCTTTAGGCTAGCCGTACTAGCCTCCACCTCCTTGGAGAAGGTGAACGGCGCTTTTTTACGGCAACCACAGCGGCAGCCATTCTCGACGGCGTAGCCTTCTAACTCACGGGCATGGCGCTCACATAGATAGCCATAACGCCCCCCACGCTTAGCAATCGGGACTTTGACAGTACCAACCGCACCACAACCGTCATACATACATACAGGAATTCTACTCATGATAAATCGCCCCTTTTTTGTTGTTGTTGTTGTTGTTTTGTTGTTGTCTTGCTTATTCACTTGTCAAGGTGCAATGCCTCTGGGGTTGCCCCCTGAGGACATCTACAGTATGCTCCACAAAAAAATACTTGTCAACACTTTTTTTGAATTTTTAAAAATTATTTTTAATATTTTTTTTTGATTTTTGGAAGGGTGTGGGTAGGGGTGTTTTACAATTATTTTTTGTTTCCGATTGTCTAGGACTGTAGGATGTGGTCTATCTATTCCTAACCGTAAAATTACACGACCCGTATACTTTGCCCTCTATCACCCACCCCCTCTATCACCCCTCTCTCTATCATTTACCACTTACATCATCACACACAAAATCTACCGTCGTTCACAACTAGTCAACTAGTAAACTTAACAGCTTAACAACTCGTACAAAAAACCATTTCACAATAAATAAAAAACTTTGAAAAAAATTTTTATTTTTTTAAAAAAAGTACTTGACTTTTTATAAAACATAGCGTATAATAACTTTGGAATAAATCCTCTGTCTAAACAAACTGTCCAAATAAACAATTTTATAACTAATAAAATTATATTGTTTAAAAGTTATTTAATGGTTATTTAAGAAGTTTGAGATATGATATATTCGAAAACATAAAAACAAGACCGTAACAATCCGTTCTTAAGCATAACAATAGTCAAAGCATATGCTTAGCGACTGAGCAAAGCTCAGTAGTATTTTTATATATTTAATATACTTATATGTATGAACGGAAAAATACCGTACAAAATGTACGGTGGTCAAAGTGAGAAATGTGACGAGCACCGTACAAAATGTACGGTGGTCAAACAAAATTAAAAAATAAACTAAGGGGGTGATTAAGATTGATATGAATAACAGACAAGAATCTTATGCATCTGTCAAAAACAAATATGAATATAAAAGAATTCTCTTAGAAGAGCCTCAATCAAAATACATATATGTTCCTCTGTCTGTTATTACAGATACTGAACTTGATATAAGAAGAGTTGGTATATTTTCATATTTAAGAGTACATTGCGGACTAAACAACACGGTTGGTTTCACCATTTCGGATATGGTTGAATGGTGTGGCGGAAAATCAGACAGAAGAACAAATGGCACCAACGACAAAGTGCTGTCTACATTGGACACTTTAAGTAAAGGGGGCTATTTAACATATCTTACTGAAAAAAGTAGAAGTTCTTATATAAAATGTAAATTTGACATAAGCCATTATTACGAAGCGTGTTCAAATGGATATGCTGTAATATATCTAGATGAGTTAGAGAAAATAATGAGTTATCAAAAAGAAAACTTAAAAGATAGTACGCTTAATAATACAACTATACTTCTTGTTTTTACTTATCTTAGAAATAAGATACGACGAAGACCAAATGAGCTTTTGCCAGAAGAAAGAACTCCTGATGGAATTAAGAAAAGAAAAAAAAGATTGCCAGATGCTTATAGTAGCAATATTAATGATATTGCTAATGAATTAGGTATTTCATCAAAAACTGTATCAAAAATAATTGATATTCTTGAATATGAGTTGGAACTAATTGTGACCGACAGAGCTTACAGAGTAAAAAATGAAAATAACGAATTCAGAACTCTGCCTACTATTTTTGCCAATGCTTACAAACGGGAAGATAAATACCTGTTGGATACTGGAGGCAATTATAGTAGAACCGAAATTGAATTAAAGGCTGAGAATATAAGACAACATTATCAAGATTATAAAATTGATAAAAGAAAAAGAAAAAAACAAAACGAAAGGAGTGAACAATGATTATGAGTGACAGATTATTTGATAACAAATCAATCGAAGAATTAGATGAAAAGATTAATTATCTAATAAACAATGATTTTTGTTTAACAGATAGTGATTTTTATCCACCATCTGATAATAGAGTTTGGACAACAAATATTATGGATATAGATGGCGGCGATAATTTCGCAGATTATTGTGAAGATTTTTTTGAAATGCTTGACCAAGAAGAATATTTTTAAAATTAATTAACTAATAAAGTTATATAATTAACAAATTGTATGAAAAAGGTGCAAACAAAATAATGAATGAAAAGAAAAGATTAAAAGATATAACTTGTGTATGCGGGGTGAAATATGAAAAACATACAATATACATTGGTTAAAATCCCTATCAAAGAAATTATTGCCCAAGATTATAATATGATAATCGACAGGGATACTGAAATTAAAAACGAATACCTGATTACACAAGGAACCTCTCTTCTATTTGACCAAGTTGAAAGACTGCGTGGAAAA
>JAEIGA010014166.1_pt1 | contig 12132 bp, 12 predicted proteins | sample 9270691 | NCBI WGS metagenome assembly JAEIGA01 (sample SAMN17057246, study PRJNA624740) | gut metagenome | biome: biome; isolation source: fecal sample | host: Bos grunniens | place: China: Xizang | collected 2019
TCAGAAGCCGTCCGATGAAGGAGCTGATCTGGAATTACTACTTCTTTGTCGAGGCCGAGGGCAACATCAGCACGCAGAGCGGTCAGGACATGCTCCGCGAGCTTTCGGCGGTCTGTGCGCAGATCAAGCTGGTAGGAACCTACCGATAAAATTTGGAGGGAAACATGATACTTCCGGTTAAACATGGCGGCGGTGGCTACGATATCGTTCTGGAGCGCGGTGCGCTCGGACATATCGCCGACTATCTGCCGAGAACGGGCAAGGCGCTTGTCGTAACCGATGACGGCGTGCCGACCGAATACGTCCGCGCGGTGGCGGCGGCGCTGCCTGAGGCAACGGTTTTCACCTTGCCGATGGGAGAAGCAAGCAAAAGCCTGGATCATTTCCGCCGTTTACTTTCGCGGATGCTGGAGCTGGATTTTCACCGAAGCGATGCCGTGATCGCCGTTGGCGGCGGCGTGGTCGGTGACCTTTCGGGTTTTGCCGCCTCGGCGTATATGCGCGGCATTGACTTTTATAACGTTCCGACAACGCTTCTTTCGCAGGTGGATTCCTCGATCGGAGGCAAGGTTGCGGTGGATATGGACGGCGTTAAGAACGTGGTGGGTGCCTTTTATCAGCCAACACGCGTGATCATAGATCCAAACGTGCTTTCGACGCTTGACAGACGTCAGCTTCTTGCCGGGCTTGCCGAGACCATCAAGATGGCGGCTACCTCGGACAAGACGCTGTTTGAAATCATTGAGCGTGGGGACGCACTCGGAGGAGATCTTGAGGCCGTCATTGAGGGAGCCCTTCGCATCAAGCGCGACGTTGTCGAGCGCGATACCAAGGAGCAGAGCCTCAGGCGCGTTCTCAACTTCGGACATACGGTCGGACACGCCATCGAGAGCGAAAAGCAGGGAGAATGGCTCCACGGCGAATGCGTGGCGGTGGGGATGCTTGCGCTTTGTGCGCCGTCAGTGCGGACAAGGCTTGCGGCGGTTTTGGAAACATACGGTCTGCCAACATCAGTAACGTGCGACAAAAAAGCGCTTACGGAATTTATCCGACACGATAAAAAGGCATCGGCAGGCGGCGTGACCGCCGTGTACGTGGGTGAGATCGGAAGCTTTGAATTCCGAAAGCTGACCCTTGATGAGCTTGAAGCATATATGGAGGCAGGTCTGTGAAAAATACATTTGGAAATAGCTTGACCCTTACCCTTTTTGGGGAAAGTCACGGCCCGGCGATCGGCGCCGTGCTGGACGGACTGCCCGGCGGTGTGCCGGTCGATCCCGATATCATCGCATCGCTTTTGGCAAAGCGACGTCCTTCCTCGGCCATCGATACCGGTCGACGTGAAGCGGACGAATTTCAGATCGTGAGCGGTGTGTTTGAGGGGAAAACCACCGGAACGCCGCTTTGCATCCTCATTCCCAATGAGGATAAGCACAGTGCGGATTATCAAAGCCTTTACGGAAAGGCAAGACCTTCCCACGCCGATTATGCCGCGTTTTGCAAATATCACGGCTTTGAGGACTATCGCGGCGGCGGACATTTTTCGGGCCGTATCACGGCGGCACTTGTGGCGGCGGGCGGCATTCTGATCCCGATGCTGGAGGGGCTTGGTATTACGCTGGGCACGCACATCAAGAGCTGTGCAGGTGTTGTCGATCGCGATTTTGAGGATATTCAAAAGGATATTGACGCCTTGAATGCCGGCGATTTTCCCGTGCTCGACAATCAAAGGATCGCCGAGATGACGGCGGAGATCCTTCGTGCCAAGTCCGAGCTTGACAGCGTGGGCGGGGTTGCCGAAACGGCGGTGCTGGGAATGCCGGCAGGCGTTGGCGAGCCTTGGTTTGACAGTGTGGAAGGAATGCTCTCGCACGCGCTGTTTTCGTTGGGCGGCGTGAAGGGTGTTGAGTTTGGAAGCGGATTTTCGATGGCGGACAGCCGCGGAAGCCTTTGCAATGACGCGTTTCGTATGCAAAAGGACAAGATCGTAAGCGAGACCAATCACAATGGCGGTATCAATGGCGGTATCACCAACGGAATGCCACTGGTGTTCCGTTGCGCAGTCAAGCCCACGCCCTCAATTGCCCGTATGCAGAACACGGTGGATTTTCTGAAAAAGGAAAACGTGACTCTGGAAATTATGGGACGGCACGATCCTGCGATCGTTCGTCGCATTTGCCCGGTGATCCGTAGTGTGACGGCGCTGGTGCTTTGTGATCTGCTTTGCACGCGTTACGGGACGGATATTTTCTTGAAGGGAAGGGATGCGCTTTAAGGCGCGGGACATACAATGAAACTTTTGGTGATCAACGGACCCAATCTGAATATGCTGGGGATTCGCGAGCCGGACATTTACGGCAGAAGCACATATGCGGATCTTATGGCTATGATCGAGGCACACGCCAAAAAGCTTGGCGCACAGATCGAGTGCTTTCAGTCCAACCACGAGGGCGCGATCGTCGATAAACTCCAGGAGGCGTATTTTAACGGGGTGGATGGCATCGTCATCAACCCGGCGGCGTATACGCACACCAGCGTAGCCATTGCCGATGCGCTCAAGGCCATTCGGATTCCCACGGTAGAGGTTCACATTTCCAAGGTGGACGAGAGGGAGGCCTTCCGCCGCGTAAGCTACGTGCGAGATATTGCCGTCTCGACGATCAGCGGCAAGGGCTTTGCGGGCTATCTTGAGGCAATGGATCTTTTGGTAAAAAAGGGTTATGAGAGTTGAGATAAAAAAAGGAAGGGCGAGCGGCAGCTTGCGCGTTCCCCCCTCCAAAAGCTGTGCTCATCGGTTGGTTCTCGGCGCGGCGCTTGCCGACGGAACAAGCACTCTTGGCAACGTGGCTCTCAGCGAGGACATCCTTGCTACGCTTGATTGCGTCAAAGCACTTGGCGCAACGGTTGAAAGCAACGGTGGAATGCTGAAAATTGGCGGTTGTGGCTCGTCCTGCCTGACCCCCAAGGAGTCGCTTCCAAGGCTTGCATGCCGCGAAAGCGGCAGTACCCTCCGCTTTTTGATTCCGACCGCTATGCTTGGCGGTGGCGGTATCTTTTGCGGCACAGAGCGTTTGATCGCGCGCGGCATCGGTATTTACGAGGAGCTTTTTGCTCCTTTCGCGGACATCCAAAAAGGAAAGACGGAGATCGATATTCGCGGCCGCCTTTCGGCGGGGCGGTACTGTTTGACGGGCAACGTCAGCAGTCAGTTTATCACCGGGCTTTTGTTCGCGCTTCCGCTTCTTGAGGGAGACAGCACACTGGAGATCCTGCCGCCCTTTGAGAGCCGCGGCTACGTGGATCTGACGGTGGATATTCTTAGGCGCTTTGGTATTGAGATCCGGCAAAAGAGCGAGCTTTGCTTTGCCATTTCGGGCGGTCAGCGATATACGCCGATATGCGAGGAGGTGGAGGGAGACTACTCCCAGGCGGCCTTCTTTTACGGACTCAATTTCCTTGGCGGTGACGTACGGCTGACGGGTCTGGATCCCCACAGCCTTCAGGGGGACCGCGTAGGCGTGGAGTTGTTCGGAAATATGAAAAACGGCTATATGGAGGCCGATCTTTCGGACTGCCCCGATCTGGCGCCCATTCTGTTTGCCATGGCGGCAAGCGGAGAGTGTGGCGCACGCTTTACGGGGACGCGCCGCCTTGCCATCAAGGAGAGCAATCGCGCAGAGGTGATGGCAAAGGAGCTTGCCAAATTCGGCGCGGATGTTAAGGTTTTGGAAAACGAGGTGGAGATCGGCAAGCGCGCACTTCACGCGCCGACCGTTCCGCTTTGCGGCAACAATGACCATCGCATTGTGATGGCGCTTTCGGTTCTCGCTACGCGTTTTGGTGCACAGATCGAGGGCGCTGAGGCCATTGCTAAGAGCTATCCTGCATTTTTTGAGGATATGCGGGGGCTTGGTTTGGAGATATTGGAATATGATACTTGATCAAAAAAAGAAAATTTTAGTGGTGGGATTGGGTCTCATCGGCGGAAGCTACGCCGCAGCTCTCAGTTCCGGGGGCTACGAGGTGGGCGGCATTGACGCCTCCCCCGAGGCCATCGCCTATGCGCGTGCACACGGGTTTATTTCCCACGGGCAGAATGAGGTGACGGCGGATTACGTTGGGGATTTTGACATCCTTGTGTTCGCGCTTTACCCACACGTTCTGCTTTCGTGGATCGAGGAATACGCCGCCTTCATCAAGTCGGGAGCTCTTGTGACCGACGTGACGGGAGTTAAGACCGGTGTGGTCGATCGTGTGCAGGAGATGCTTGGAGAGCGTGCCGAGTTTGTCGGTGCGCACCCGATGGCAGGCCGTGAGGTCAGTGGCGTACAAAACGCCGATCCCTCGCTTTTCCGCGGAGCCAACTACATTGTAACGCCGACGGATACAAACACCGAGCAGGGCATTTTGCTTTGCGAGGCGCTTGGCCGCGCCATCGGCTCCGGCTCGGTCAGCCGACTTTCCCCCAAGGAACACGACGAAATGATCGGCTTTCTTTCCCAGCTTACGCATTGCATTGCCGTGTCGCTTATGACCTGCAAGGAGTCGCGCCAGCTGGTGGACTATACGGGTGACTCCTTCCGCGATCTGACGCGGATCGCCAAGATCAACGAAAAGATGTGGAGTGAGTTGTTTTTACTCAATCGGGAGGAGCTTCTCTCACAGATGGATCTGTTTTTGGAGCGCTTTCGCGAGCTGAGAGAGGCGCTTGCCGCCGGGGATTGCGAGACCATGATGCAGATGATGCGGCTTTCGACCGAACGGAGAAAATACTTTGATAAAAAATAGAAAAATATACGGAAAGGAGCGAATGCTTTATGAATATGGACTTCAAGCTCAAGCTTCCCGAGCCTCGGGAGGTTATGGATATGTATCCGGTGACGGCGGATATGAAGAAACAAAAGCAAAAGAACGACGAGGAGATTCGTCGGGTATTCACGGGTGAGAGCGACAAATTCCTGCTGATCATCGGTCCTTGCTCGGCTGACCGTGAGGATGCGGTGCTGGATTACATTTCCCGTCTTCGCACGGTACAAGAGCGGGTAAAGGACAAAATTGTTATCATTCCCCGTATTTATACCAACAAGCCGCGTACTACGGGAGAGGGCTATAAAGGAATGCTTCATCAGAGTGATCCCAATGCGTCGCCCAATATGCTTCGCGGACTGATGGCTATCCGCCGTCTGCACGTAAAAGCTCTCGCGGAAACCGGCTTTTCCAGCGCGGACGAGATGCTGTACCCCGAGAATCACAGATATCTTGCTGACCTGTTGTCCTACGTGGCGATCGGCGCGCGCTCGGTGGAAAATCAGCAGCACCGCCTGACAGCCAGCGGACTGGATTTGCCTGTCGGCATGAAAAACCCGACCAGCGGCGACCTTTCGGTTATGGTAAACGCCATTAAGGCGGCACAGCAGGGACACGTGTTCAGCTACGGCGGATACGAGGTGGAGAGTCACGGAAACCCGTTGACACACGCGGTGCTTCGAGGCTGGGTGAACAGCCACGGACGTACCTTCCCGAACTACCACTATGAGGATCTGAGCCGTCTGTGCGACATTTACGCGGAAAGCGGACTTGCCGATCCTGCCGTGATCGTGGACACCAACCATTCCAATTCGGGCAAAAAATGGCTGGAGCAGATCCGTATTTCCAAGGAGATCCTTCACAGCACCCGTCATTCGGCGGACATTCACCGTCTGGTCAAGGGGCTTATGATCGAGTCCTACATTGAGGACGGTTGTCAGAAGCCGGAGGAGGGAGTCTACGGCAAGTCGATTACCGATCCCTGTCTTGGCTGGGAAAAAACCGAAAAACTGATTATGGAGATTGCTGATCTTAGGGCATAAAACTATGGAGAATTTGCAAACGAAAAACAAGGAAACCTATGCGGATGATGTGCTCCGCCTGGCGCTTGACGTAGGCGAGGGAATGCTCAAAAACGGCGGTGAGGTCAGCCGCGTAGAGGATACCATCGAGCGTATCTGCCACGCATACGGCGCGGTTCACGTCGAGGTGTTCTGCATCATTTCGCTGATCAACGCCTCCGTGCGTATGGAGGATGACACGTATTCGTCACAGATCCGTCGCGTCAAGAGCACGGGAATGAATTTTTCGCTTCTGGAGGAGCTTAACGGCCTCTCGCGCGAGGTCTGCCGTGATGTGCCGAGTCTGGAATATTTTGACGGGAAGCTGCATGAGCTCAAAAACAAAAAATACGGTTCACACGCACTCTCGATGTTCGCGTGGATGTTGGCCGCGGCCAGCTTTGCCGTCTTTTTCGGCGGCGGCTTCTGGGAGTGCCTTTGGGCGGCGATCGCGGGCGTGGCGATGTTCTGCATCGATACTTACGCTCCAAGACGCGTCAGCACAATAGCCAAAAACGTCATGTCCGCCTTTGTGGCCGCGCTTTTGGCGGCGGTCTCGGAGTTTATTCACGGCGGCGAGGGAAGCGTGATCATTATGGGCTCGCTGATGCTTTTGGTTCCGGGTGTGGCCATCGGTACGGCGATGCGCGATATTTTATGCGGAGAGCTTTTGGCAGGCATGCTCAAGCTTTTGCAGGCTTGTCTGGCGGCACTGATGCTTGCTTTTGGTTACATTTTGGCCGCAACCCTGATGGGAGGTGGCGCAATATGAGCTTTTTTACTATGCAACTTCTGGTGCGTCTTATCACCTCGGCTGCGGGCTCGTGCGCTTTTGCGCTGATCTTCAAGACCCACAGACGGCATCTTTTCCGAATCGGTCTTGCGGGACTTATTACCTACTTCATTTATCATACGGTTATGTACCTTGGCGGTGGATTTTTCGTTGCGTCCTTTGCTTCCACGGTGTTTGCGGCCGCGTTTGGCGAAATGTGCGCACGGCTTTTCCGTGCACCGGCGCTGATCTACAATCTGACCGCACTGATCCCGATCGTGCCGGGCGGCGAGGCGTATTACACGATGCGCTACCTTTTGGAGCGCGATATGCCGAGGGCCAACGAAAAGCTTTTGGCGACGATTGGTGTTGCCCTGGGAATTGCGGGAGGCATTGTTCTGGTTTCGCTTGTAGTGGGTGTGATCGGTGATCGCGTTGCACGAAAGCAGGGAGGAAATCACGGTGGCAAGCATTAAGAAGATATTGGATTTTTCCGCGCCCGAGCTGGACATTTTCGTCCGTCTGACAGGGGCACAGCTTCGCTCACGCCTGGAACCCGAAAAGGGGATCTTCATTGCCGAAAGTCCTACGGTGATCGAGGTGGCACTGGCCTCCGGGCTTGTTCCCGTGGCGCTTTTGACGGATGAGCGGCTTCTCGGTACGCTGGAGAAAACCATTGAAAAATGCGGCGACATTCCGGTTTACTGTGCCGAAAAAGCGGTGCTGGAGCAGCTTACGGGCTTTGCTTTGACACGGGGAGCACTCTGCGCGATGAAGCGGCCCGAGCCAAGGAGCGTAGAGGAGCTACTTCGCGGCGCACACCGCGTAGCGGTGCTTGAGGAGATCGCCGATTCCACCAACATCGGGGCTCTGTTCCGTTCGGCGGCGGCTCTCGGTATGGACGCGGTGCTGGTAACGCCGACCTGTTGTGACCCGCTTTGCCGACGCGCGGTGCGCGTGAGTATGGGCACGGTCTTTCAGGTGCCGTGGACGCGCATTGGCGAGGCACCGTCGGACTGGCCCGGAAGGGGCATTGACCTGCTTCATTCCTTTGGCTTTAAAACCGCGGCCATGGCGCTTTCCGACGATTCGGTGAGCATTGACGACGAGCGGCTTATGGCCGAGGACAAGCTGGCCATTGTTTTGGGTACCGAGGGAGACGGTCTTTCCAAAAGCACCATTGCAGGCTGTGATTATACGGTCAAGATTCCGATGTACCATGGCGTGGATTCGCTTAACGTAGCGGCGGCAGGTGCGGTGGCCTTCTGGCAGCTTTCGAGAAGAAAATAAAAAGCAAGCATTACGGCTTATTCACTCTCATAGGATAGGATATACGATCGGGGAGGGTGAATATGAAAAACGTAATGCTTGTTTTTGGTACACGGCCGGAGGCCATCAAGATGTGTCCGCTTGTGCGGGAGCTTCAGGGGCGCGAGGGAATGCGCACGGTGGTTTGCGTGACCGGTCAGCACCGTCGGATGTTGGATTCAGTACTTTGTGCTTTTGGCGTGGTACCGGACTACGATCTGGACATTATGAAGGAGCGACAGAGCCTTTTTGACATTACCGCAGGTGTTTTAAGCGGAATGCGTGAGGTGTTGGGGAGGGAACGGCCCGACGTGGTTTTGGTGCACGGCGACACCTCCAGTGCTTTTGCCGCGGCGCTTGCCTGCTTTTATGAGCACATCCCCGTGGGGCACGTGGAGGCGGGGCTTCGCACGCACAACGTGTGGCGTCCGTATCCCGAGGAGTTTAACCGCGAGGCAGTTGGGCTTGTGGCGCGGTATCATTTCGCGCCCACAAGGGAGGCCGCGCAAAATCTGCTGGGGGAGGGAAAGGAGGCAAGCACGGTCTACGTGACGGGAAACACCGCCATTGACGCGCTCCGCTTTACCGTGAAGCGGGAGTATGCCCACTCGGAGCTGACGTGGGCGAGGGGAAGCCGCCTGATCCTGATCACGGCGCATCGCCGTGAAAATTTGGGTGAGCCGATGCGTGGGATGCTTCGTGCCATTCGCCGCGTGACCGAGGAGTACCCCGACGTCAAGGTCATCTATCCCGTCCATATGAATCCCCTCGTGCGGGAGATCGCGAGAGCCGAGCTCTCGGGTTGTGAGCGCATTCATCTTATCCGGCCGCTTGACGTGCCGGATTTTCATAATTTTCTGGCTCGGAGCTATCTGGTGCTTACGGATAGCGGCGGGATCCAGGAGGAGGCGCCCTCGCTTGGAAAGCCGGTGCTGGTCATGCGAAGGGAGACCGAACGCCCGGAGGGCGTGCGAGCAGGCACGCTTCGCTTGGTCGGCACCGACGAGGAAACGGTTTACGAGAATTTTAAGCGGCTTTTGGAGGATCGGGCGGCCTACGAGGCTATGGCGAGGGCCACAAACCCGTACGGCGACGGCTTTGCCTGCCGCCGCATCGCGGACATTTTGCAGGCAGAATAAAAAGCGCCCTCCGCAAAAGCGGAGGGCGTTGGCACCCGCAACAGGAATCGAACCTGTAACTATCCCTTAGGAGGGGATTATTATATCCATTTAACTATGCAGGCAAATATTCGGTTGTTTGGCTACATAAGCCGACTGTGATATTGTATCACAGTCGGCTTTAAAAATCAAGAGGATTTTACAAATCAGAGCGAATCGATGATGTCCTTCAGCTCATCGAAGTGCGCCCAGGTCTCTTCTGCCAGACGGAACTGTGTGCGGCAACGAACGAGGTTGTGCTCGGGATAGGCCGTTGCAAAGTACACGTCACCGGCAATGTAGTCGGCCAGGAAGCGCATACCGCACTCCATCATCATAAGATATCCGCTGTAGGGAAGAAGCTCCCTTTCGGCGGGGGTGATGGTGTGCTTTACCGCGCCGTAGAAGCCCTCGGCGTATGCCTTGAAGAGCGAGACCGAGAAATGCACCTTGTCCAGATCCTTCTCATCCTCAGCGGCGGTCGAAGCGCCGAAGCGGATGGAGTCACCGAAGTCGTAAAGCATCGAGCCGGGCATTACGGTGTCAAGGTCGATGATGGCGCGTGCCTCACCGGTCTTAGCATCCATCAGGATGTTGTTAAGCTTGGTGTCGTTGTGCGTTACGCGAAGCGGAATGCTGCCGTCGGCAAGTCCCTTTGTGACCTTATCGAGGGTGTCCTTCCTTGAAAGCACAAAATCGATCTCGGGCTTACAGGTGTCAGCTCTTCCGCTGGCATTGGCCGCGAGCGCCGCCTCAAAATCGCGGAAGCGCTTGGGGGTATCGTGGAATTTGGCAATGGTCTCGTGAAGCACCGAGGCATCAAATTCGGCAAGCGTATTCTGGAACTCACCGAATGCACGGCCGGCATTGCGGAAGACCTTTTCGTCGGTAATGGTCTGATAATATACGGTGTTTTCAATGAAATCATATACGCGAAAGTAGTTCTCTCCCTGGCGCAACAGGTTTCCACCCGTTTTCAGGGGAACCAGGCGAAGCGTTTCCACACCGCGTGCATCAAGAAAGTCGGTAACGTTCTCAATGTTCTGTATCAGTTTTTCAGGTTCGGGGAATACAAAATGGTTGATCTTCTGAAGGATGTAATTTTTCTTTGTGGTCCTGACCAAATGGGTAACACCAATGTGACCGTCGCCGTAGGGCTCGTTGGAAAGGATCTCACCCTCCAGTGCAAACTGTTCAGCGGCAAGCTGAAAAATGTCTTTCATTTGTAAGTACTCCTTTTGCAAACATAATACAATATATATTATTTTATCACGATTTACACAAGTTGTCAACCCATAAAAGGTGACATCTGCGCAAACTTTTATTGCGGATTCGGCTTTTTTCCCCTTTTTCAAGAAGAATCCGAGCAAGGTGGATGTATTTCAGCAGACAAACTTCAAAAATTTGTTTATCCTATTGACATTCATTGTAAAATGATCTATAATAAAAGTAAAGAGGAAAACGGGTAAAAATTCTTTGAAAATAGGTAAATTATGAAAAAAGAAATTCATCGCTGGAAAAAGGTGCCCCTTAGCAGCGGAATTGAACCCATTAGCTTGATTACTGCCTTCACCTCGCGTTATTCGGAGGAATACCGTTTCGCGGGGGAGATGCACGATTTTTGGGAAATCGTTCTGGTGCGGCAGGGGTCGCTATGGGTCGCCGAGGAGCAGAAGATCCAGAACCTGAAAAAGAATATGTTTATTCTCCATAAGCCGATGGCCTTTCACCGTCTTTGGTGTCTCTCGGAAGGGGTGGTGGAGTTCAAGATCCTTACCTTTGAGGCCACGGGAGATATGCTGAAAAGGCTGGAGGGGCTTTCGGGAAGTTGCCCGTGGCAGTTGGCCGACCGTTTGGCTCAGACCATCGATCTGGCGCACTCCTTTTTGCGCGGAGGCGGCGAACAGACCGATCTTCGTGCGCGAATCAAGACGCGTTTGGCCTCCATTCTCTGTGAGCTGATCGAATTCCAGAGCAATGAGGAGGAGATTGCCGAGATGTCCGACGTCTCGCGCATTCTGACCGCCATTGACGAGCATTATCTGGAAGGGCTGACAATGGAAAAGCTAGCTCACTATTGCCGTATGAGTGAGAGTAAGATAAAAAAAGAGTTTCACAGCGTTTATGACGGCGGCGTGATGAAGTATGTCTGCCGCTTGAAGATGCGCGATGCGGCTGCTATGATCGAAAAGGGAATGAGTGCCGACCAGATCTGTGAGGCGCTGGCTATGTGCGATAAAAACTATTTTTCTTTTGTGTTTAAGCGCGAGATCGGTATGACGCCGAGCGAATATCGCAGACTTCACGGTTCGGAACCGTGAAAAAAAGAAAAAAGCCCTTGACAATAAGCGCGTTATATGGTATGATAGATCTATCAATGTTGACGGGAATAAGTAGCGGTTTTTAAGCTTCCTCAGAGAGGTGCCGGGTGGTGCAAGGCATCGGAGAAAAGGCCGTGAAGCTCTCCCCGAGTTCCGCCCCAATCGGCGGTGGTGCGCCCATTATCGCGCAGAGATGCCAAAGGCATCCCACAAAGGCGTTTTCCTGTGAGGGAGCGCATAATAAGGTGGTAACACGAAGCTATGCTCTCGTCCTTATAATGAGGACGAGAGTTTATTTTTTTGAAAGGAATCGAAATCTATGAAATGGACATCTTTAAATGAGCTGAGAGAAAAGTATCTTTCATTCTTTGAGAGCAAGGGACACCTTCGTCTCCCTTCGTTCCCGCTCGTCCCCATCAATGACAAATCGCTGCTTCTGATCAACTCGGGTATGGCACCCATGAAGAAATACTTTACGGGTGAGGAGGAGCCGCCGCGCAACCGTGTGACGACCTGTCAGAAGTGCATCCGTACGCCCGACCTTGAGCGTGTGGGTCACACCGCTCGTCACGGCACATATTTCGAGATGCTCGGAAACTTCTCCTTTGGCGATTATTTCAAAAACGAGGCTATTCCGTGGGCTTGGGACTTTCTCACCGTTTGGCTTGAGATCCCTGCCGACCGTCTCTGGCCCTCTATATACGAAA
>JAEIGA010014167.1_pt1 | contig 12132 bp, 10 predicted proteins | sample 9270691 | NCBI WGS metagenome assembly JAEIGA01 (sample SAMN17057246, study PRJNA624740) | gut metagenome | biome: biome; isolation source: fecal sample | host: Bos grunniens | place: China: Xizang | collected 2019
ATCACCCAAAGTCAGGAAACCATCAATGCTGCCCGTCGGGGTATTTGTTACAACTTTGATATCTTCGGGCGACATACATACTTGGTACCAATCAGATGGCGCAGCCATACCAACAGGCACCGCATAATAATTACCCAATTCATCACCAAAGATATATTCGCCACCGTTTGTCATCAATGGCAAATAAATCCCAGGGTTCGGATAATAATGATTGGACATTTCCAAATTATGTTTGAAAATTTCATACCCAAATGTTGGCGACAGTTTCCATCCACCTATATCCCAGACGTGATGGGCAGAAATACCAAAACGAAAATGATCACTGCGCCCAGATTGGTCGCCCATTGATATTGTAAAAATGCCATAATATGGGTCAGAACCATCAAATGGTTTCAAGTCATAGTCCATAGACAGACCGCCGTGCGACATTTCACCGCGACTGTATTCACCAAAGACAGATAAATCAAATTCACGCAAACTGAAATTATGGCGCGCACCGACATACAATTCGTTCCACACCATATCATCCCATTCCAAAATAGAATTTACACCCGTTTCAAATTCAAAATCCGCAAAACGACGTGAATATCCCGCATACATTGTTGTTGCAGGTTCCGACGCCACCGGCATTGCAATACCATTGGCCGTCATTCCACCCGTATAGCCGGGGACATATTGGGCGCGTGGGACTTGGTACGTTTGTGTGCGCGTTCCAACAACCTGTTTAACACCGGATTTGCCAACGTATTTGGTATAACCTTGGTTAGCATATTGGTCATACGCAACCTGATTTGCGGTTGGTGTGGCAGATGTTTGATAGTACGAAGGCACCCCTTCGTTCGCAGCCAATGCCACAAACGGCGCAAAAATGCCCGACAAAAATAAAACCTTTCCTGCCTTCATAGTAAACTTTGCATTTATTATATCATAAATTTATTGATTAAAAAAGTATTTTCATTTACCACTTGCACATTAGATTTCACGTTGTAAAATGCCAAACATGACACAAAACAGACCCCATAATATATACATACACGTACCTTTTTGCATGTCTAAGTGCAATTATTGCGCGTTTTTTTCACACGCATGCGCCACACCCGATTGGGATAAATATACAGTCGACATATGCGACGAAATTCGTTACTGGGGCGAAAAGTTGGGTCGTATTTCTGTACCAACCATATTCTTTGGGGGTGGCACACCATCTTTGATGCCAATTAAATACTTTGAACGCATTATGTGTCAACTGGGGAAACACTTTGATATATCAAAAACCGATGAAATCACATTGGAATCCAATCCCAAAACCGTTACCCGTGAACAGGTTGCCGACTTTCAGCGTGCCGGAATAACACGTTTATCCATCGGAATACAAAGTTTTAACGATGAAAAATTACGTTTTTTGGGGCGCAAGCACTCTGCATGTGATGCATATGATTTAATTGACAGCGCCAACAAATGCGGACTGCGCGTATCGGGCGATTTTATATATGGTTTACCAAACGAAAATGTCGATGACGTCATTTACACATGCCGACAAATTAACGATATCGGTTTGCAACATTGTTCTATGTACGAATTAACAATCGAACCAGACACACCATTTGGCAAAATGAATTTAGATATGCCAACCAATGAAACAATGGCACAAATGTATGTAGCGATTGCCGAAAACTTAAAATTGCCACGATACGAAGTTTCAAATTATGCAACCAAAGGCAACGAATGCAGACACAACCAAAATGTTTGGGATGGCCAACCATATATCGGTATCGGCCGTGGGGCGGCGGGACGAATTTACGTTGAGAACACTTGGTATGAACAACGTGGCAACAATGCAGAATTCACCCCTTTATCAACCGAAGCACGCGCAACAGAAATGATTATAACCGGTCTGCGTACAATTCGTGGTTGCAGGTTGACAGACACAATAAAAAACGTTATTGATATGGACTGGGTCATTTCAAACCCAGACATGGTAAAAATTCAAAATGAACATATTTGCGCAACCACAACAGGTATGTTGGTCTTGGATGATTTAATCGTTAAATTGGTGAAATAAAAATGGAAGGAAAAACATTAAATATTATCGGAATCATTGCGGTCGCAGGCGCAATTATATTCGCACACAATATCACAAAGGAGAAAACATTGAACGCAGGTATCAAAATTGAAAATATGGATATGTCCGTCAAAGCCGGTGACGACTTTTACAATTATGCAACACGCGGTTGGCAGGTAGCCCACCCTATTCCCGACGACTATTCCAGATTTGGCGCGTTCGAAGTTTTGCGTAACACAAATTTAGAACGCACACGTCAAATTGCCGAAAATGATAATGGCAAAATTGGTATGCTGTACAAAATCGCAATGGATGCAGATAAATTAAATGCAGACGGAATTAAACCTGTTCAAAAATACTTGGACGAAATAGATACATTAACCCACGCAGATTTGCCAAAATATCTGGGTAACGTATTTAAATTTTCTTCTGCTTTCTGGGGCGATGGCGTTGCGTTAGATGAAATGGACAGCGAACATTTCTTGTACAACATCGGTCAAAGCGGATTAGGATTGTCACGCGATTATTACTTTGACACCGACGCCAAGTCCATCGAAGTCAGAAAAAAATACAAAGAATTTATCGCCAAACAAATGAAAAACTTTGGATTGGATGTAGATGTTGAAAAATTATATAAATTAGAAGAACGTATGGCAAAATCGTTCTATCCAAAAGAAAAACTGCGCGACCCACATGCAAACTATCACAAAATGAGTGTCGCAGAATTAAAAGAAAAATTCGCAGGGTTTGATTGGGATACTTTCTTGTCCGAACGCGGTGCAACAGCGGCAGAATTTATCAACATCGCCCAACCCGAAGCAATCACAGAATCAATCGCAATCATAAACGATACAGATATGGAATTAATTAAAACATATTTGAAATATCGCATCATTGGCGCGGCAGATTCTGTATTAGATGATAAAACATACGATATATCATTTGATTTCTATAACCGAACAATGGCGGGACAAAAAGAACCAAAGCCACGTTGGAAACGTGCGGTATCTATGTTGGACGGTTCTTTGGGTGAAGAAATCGGCCGATTGTACGTTGCACAATATTTTTCCGGTGACGCAAAACAACGCATGCAGACATTGGTAAAGAATTTACAGCGCGCGTACGCAGACCGCATTGAAAATTTAGATTGGATGTCCGACGAAACACGCGAAAAAGCATTGGAAAAATTATCCACTTTCCGCGCAAAAATTGGATATCCGGAAAAATGGCGTGACTATGACGCATTGGAAATCAAAGACGATTCTTTGTGGGATAATATGGTGCGCGTTGCACAGTTCGAAGATGAATTTTGGATTAAAAAAATTGGTCAGAAAAAAGATCCAAATATTTGGTATATGAACGCACACGAAGTGAATGCTTATTACGACCCATCCACAAACGAAATCTGTTTTCCGGCCGGAATATTGCAATATCCCTTCTTTGATATGTCGGCAGACGACGCATTTAACTATGGCGCAATCGGCGCAGTTATTGGACACGAAATGACACACGGTTTTGATGATTCCGGACGCCACTTTGATAAAGACGGAAATATGAAAGATTGGTGGACCGCCGAAGACGCAGACGGATTCAATAAACGCGCCAATGTCATGAAGGAATTCTTTGACAAAATCAAAATTAACGACGAAGTTTATGCAAACGGCGAATTTACGTTGGGTGAAAACTTGGCAGATTACGGTGGCGTTACAATATCATTTGATGCGTATAAAAAATATGGCACACCATCCGCAGACATTGCAAATATGACGGCAGATATGCGTTTCTTTGTCGCATATGCAGGCGCATGGGCACAAAACATTCGCGCAGATGAAGAACTGCGATTGACCAAGGTTGATGAACATTCGTTGGGCAAAAACCGTGTTAATGGAATTTTGCCACACGTGACCGCGTGGTACGATGCATTTGGTATTACAAGCGATGACAAAATGTTCATTGATGCCGATGCACGTGTAAAACTGTGGTAATAATAAGGATTCACAAATAATTGCATTCGTGTTTTTTTGTGGTAAGATTGTCCGATAAAAACATAAAAAAGGACAATAAACATGACAATTGGCGAAATAGCCCCAGGAAAATTGCCACCAAAGAAAATGAATGCAATTATTGAAATTCCTGAAAACGGGCACGTTAAATACGAAATCGATAAAGAAACAGGACTGTTAAAAGTAGACAGAATTTTGCACGCACCTATGGCATATCCTGCGAACTATGGATATTTCCCAGGTACATTGGGCGATGATGGTGACCCATTGGATTGTGTTGTGGTATGTAATGCCCCACTGCGCCCTGGCGTTATTATCGAAGTACGCCCAATCGGCGCACTGTTAATGGAAGATCAAGCGGGCGGCGACGAAAAAATCATCTGTGTGCCACGCGATAAAATCGACCCATATTATGAAAACATCGAATTTATTGAACAATTACCAGAAATTCTGCGTTCTAAAATCGAATATTTCTTTCAGCACTATAAAGATTTGCAACCACATTCTTGGTCAAAAATCATCGGTTGGGCCGATCGTGCAGCTGCAGACAAATTAATAATGGAAAGTATCGACAGATATTGGCAACACAAACGTCAAGCGCAATAAACACTTGCGTTTGAACGCTATATCTTTATAATCAAAACGGAAATTCTAAAAGAGGTATAAATATGGCATCATTTATTGCAAACGATATGCGTGTGGGTTGGGTTATTTCACACAATGGAAAAAGATATTCGGTCACATCAATCACAAAAGTTAAACCGGGTAAAGGCGGCGCATTTGTTCAGGCCGACCTGCGTGATATTGATTCCGGCAACAAAGGTGGCGACCGTTGGCGCGCAGAAGACAAAGTTGAAAAATTGATGGTCGAAGATTTCGATTGCCAATATTTGTATGCGGACGGCAGCGATGCATTCTTTATGAATTTGTCTGATTATGAACAATTCACAATGCCTGTTGATTCGTTGGGCGATATGATGAAGTTCTTGGTCCCAGAAATGGTTGTAAAAGCCAACTTTGTAGAAGGCCAACCTGTATCCATTTCTTTGCCAAAAACAGTTGTCGCAACGGTTGAAGAAACAGAACCTGCGTTGAAAGGACAAACCGCAACCAGCAGCGGTGGCAAACCAGCCATCTTGGATAACGGTGTCCGTGTTCAGGTTCCTGTATTTATCGAACAAGGCGAAAGAATTGTCGTTAATACAGAAACATTGGAATATGTAGAACGTGCAAAATAATATAAAACGGGGCAACACCCCGTTTTTTTATTTACATATCGAAACAAGTAAAATAAAAATCCCCCAAACGGGGGATTTTTTATATCGAATATCGATTATTCTGCATCTGCAGTTGCTTCTTCGACAACTGGCGCTTCTTCTGCTGCTTCGGCAACTTCTTCTTCGACTTCTTCTACTTTTTTAGAACCAAAAGTCAAAGATTTGCCAGCAACCAAGGCGTTAATTTCGTCTTGAGATTGTGCAACATAGATTTTAACAGGAACGATAACATCCGGATGCAAAGCAATAGATGTTTCGAATACACCAACAGATTTAATTGGTGCACCCAACATAACCTGAGCAGATTCAACAGATACGTTTGCAACGTCTTTCAACATACGTGCAACGTCACGTGTGGATACAGAACCATACAATTGGCCGGTATCGCCCGCTTGGCGAATCATATGCAACTTTGCATTGCGTACCGCGTCAACGTTTGCTTCGGCGTTTTTCTTAGCGGCTTCTTGACGTGCGGTCAATTCTGCTTTTTTCGCTTCGAACAATGCAATGTTTTCACGTGTGTAACGCATCGCTTTGCCATTTGGCAACAAATAGTTACGTGCATAACCGGTTTTAACTTCGACAGCATCGCCGATGTTACCCAATTTTGTGATTTTTTCTGTCAAAATAACTTTCATTTTATCTGTCCTTATTTTTTATAAGTTAGAGCATACGCCCAAATTATTAACCCAAGTTGTTACGAACAAATGGCAACAAACCCAAATGACGTGCACGTTTGATGGCAACCGCCAAAGCGCGTTGATCTTTCTGGGAAACGCCACTGATACGAGATGGCACAATTTTACCACGTTCTGTGATATAGTGTGACAATGTTTTTGTATCTTTGTAATCGATAACTTTACCCTTTAATGGGTTAGATTTTTTACGATAAATTGCTGCACGAACTGCCATTATTCTGCCTCCTCGGTGTTCTTTTTCATCATGATAGAAGGTGTTGAAGCCAATTCGTCAACACGTACGTTCAAGAAACGGATAACGTCTTCATCAATACGCGCACGACGTTCCAATTCTGTAATTTTATCGCCACCCATTTCAATGTTCAACATAACATAGTGAGCTTTGCGATTTTTACGGATGATGTATGCCAAATTTTTCAATCCCCAGAATTCTGTGGATTTAACATCACCGCCCAATTCTTTGATGATTTCAGAGAATTTAGCCGCTTTTTCTTTTACCTGCGGTTCGGTCAGGTCCTGACGAAATACCAGGACGCTTTCATAGTAAGCCATTTTATTTCCTTTGGTTTAATCAGCCGACAACACCATTGTCATCAGCAGGAACGCCGTAAATTATGCCAAGTTTCAAACAAAAATCAAGCACTTTTTTTATTGCCGCGAATCCGCACGTTGAATAACCGCAGTAAAGGTCGCTTCGGCAACTTTTTTGCCACCAACAAACGCAATACCATGGAATTTGTACAATTTCATCTTGGTCATCAATAATTCAACATGCAATTCCAATTTATCACCGGGACGAACCATGTGCGAAAACTTGATTTTTTCCATAGTCGTAAAGTACCCCAACATTCCGGCACGTTCTTCATCCGTCATACGTGCAAACGCAACATAGCACGCCGTTTGAGCCAACGCTTCGACCTGTAATACGCCGGGCATAATTGGATCACCAGGAAAATGGCCGGCACACCAAAATTCATCATCACGAACGTATTTTATGCCAACCGCACTGGAATCATTATATTCACGAATTTCATCCACCAAGCGCATATCACCACGATGGGGAATTATATTTTCAATTTTTTTTGCGTCTATCATATTCCTTTCCTTGTACTGTTTATTTAATATATTTGGACATATTTATAGGGAATTATTTCTTGGCATTTTTACGCAACCATGCATAGTGACGCATAAATTCTGTACCAGGGCCGGCAGGGTATCCCATATGACTTTCACCCGCAGGTATATTACGGAACACACCACTGTTCGCACCAACAGACGCATCATCGCCAATCTTGACACCATTGGCGACCCCGACATGGCCGCCCAATAAAACCCTGTCACCGACAACAACGCCGCCGGCAATACCAACACCACTGGCCAAGAAACATTCGTTACCAATAACAACACCATGTGCAATTTGGCATAAATTATCAATCTTGGTACCATCGCCAACACGGGTGTCGGTCATAGCACCACGGTCAATACAACTGTTCGCACCAACCGATACACGTTCCCCCAATACGACACGGCCAACGTGTGGGATAAATACATTTTTACCATCTTGACGGGTATAACCAAAACCATCTTTGCCAATAACCGCACCAGAATTTATAACAGAATCCGCACCAATCGTCGCATTTTCAATGTGCGCCCCACTGTGTACCACAGTGCCACGCCCCAACACCACGTTGCGACCAATATAGGCATATGGATAAATCTTGACATCAGGTTCAATCACCGCCCCACGTTCAATCGTCACAAATTGCGCAACATAGTTGGTGCGTTTCTTGCGAAAAAATACACCACGATCGATATGGGCATTTTTACTTATCCCATAGCGAGGTTTTTCACGATAAATTTCGCCCAAGATTTTAACAATATTACCACGTGGACTGTCGGTTATTAACAAGGTTGCGCCGGCCGGTGCGTAATGCGCCATTTCAGGTTGAACCAAAATAACCGTTGCACGGGTTTTTTGCAAAACTTCGATAGGTAAAATCTTGAAAGCGTTGCTGTTTTGTTCTGTGGAATAAAACGCCAATTGACCCGCACGGGCATCCGCAATTGGTGCCACACCACGTACAGGCGCGTTTGCATCGCCACGTAATTCCAGACCAAATTTGGCCGCCAATGCGCCGGCTGTTGTTTTATTTGCCGCCGGCATGAACAAATTCTTTATAATGTTTATCATAGCCCCGTGATTATAAATTAAAAAAAATCAGTCCGCCACATTTTTATAAATGTATTTTTACCTTGCTTTTTGCCGAATCGTATTTATAATACATGGTGTTCTTAGAAGTAATTTTGGGGGCGGGGTTGAAAAACCCCGCCCTTTCGGTAAGACATGTAATAAACGCGAAGGAGTATATAAATGTCTTTTGTATCTATGCCACGTCAGGATTTATTGTTAGCAATCGATTCTTTGGCCCAAGAAAAACAAATCGACCGCGAAGTGGTTGTTGAATCTTTAGAAGCCGCAATCGCAAAAATCGCAAAACACAAATATGGCGAAGAATTTAATATCACCGCAACACTCGACCGCAAAAATGGCGCAATCTATGTAAAGCGTTTATTCGATGTTATCAATTCACCAGAAGACGCAGGTGAAGATTACGACCCAAATACTATGTTGACCGTCGCACAGGCAAAAAAATATGCAAAAAACCCTGTTGCAGGTGATGTGGTGGAAGACGCCCTGCCCGAACCTGAATTTGGACGTATGGCATTCCAAACCGCAAAACAAATGATGACCGCACGCGTTCGTGACGCAGAAAAAGGCCGTCAATTCGAAGAATTCAAAGACAATATCGGCGATATCGTTAGTGGTGTTGTAAAACGTATTGAATTTGGCAACGTATTCGTAGATATCAACGGCAAAGCCGAAGGTTACATCAAAGGCACAGAATTAATCCCAGGCGAAAGATTGGCCGTTGGCGACCGTGTGCGCGCTTTGATTATGGACGTTGCACGTTCAAACACAGGCCCACAGATTTTCTTGACACGTACACACCCAATGTTCATGGAAAAACTGTTCGTTCAAGAAGTACCAGAAATTTATGAAGGCGTTATCAAAATTAAATCTGTATCGCGCGCCCCAGGTTCACACGCAAAAATCGCCGTAGAAACACAAGACCCATCTATTGATGCAGTTGGTATGACCGTTGGTATCAAAGGTACACGTATTCAACCGGTTATCAATGAATGCCACGGCGAAAAAATCGACGTTATTTTGTATTCTGAAGACCCTGCGGTGTTCATTGTTAACGCTATGCAGCCGGCAAAAGTTGCAAAAATCATCGTTGATGAAGATACACGCAGCGCCGCCGTTGTCGTTAACGAAGATCAACAATCTTTGGCAATTGGTCGTCGCGGTCAAAACGTTCGTTTGGCTTCACAATTGACCGGTTGGAATATCGACGTTATGAACGAAGTTGAAGAACAAGAAAGACGCGCAAAAGAATTCAAAGAAAAAACTGAATTGTTCATTGGCGGATTGGACGTTGATGAAATGATTGCACAATTGCTGATTACAGAAGGTTTCCGCACCATCGAAGACATTGCATTTGTCGATATCGCAGAATTAGAAGCCGTCGAAGGGTTCAACCCAGAATTGGCCGCAGAATTACAAAAACGCGCAAAAGATTATTTGGGTAAAGTCGAACAGGACTATTTGGATAACGGCCACAAAATTGGTATGTCCGATGATTTGTTGAAATTTGACTTTATTAAACGTCCAACAATTATGAAACTGGGTGAAGCAGGTATTAAATCTTTGGAAGATTTGGCCGATTTGGCGACAGATGAATTGGTTGAAATTTTGGGCGAAGACAATATGTCAAGCCGCTTGGCCGGACGCATCATTATGAAAGCGCGCGAATTGGCATACGATATTAAACAGGACAATGAATAATCATCTGTCCGACCAATATAAACGGAGTGAAAATATATGGCAACATTGACACTGGGAAAATCTGTTACAACCGATGCGGTGCGCAGCAAAAAAGGCGACGCAGTATTCGTTGAAAGACGCAGACGCGTCATCGCCCCCGGCAACAAAGAATTAAGGGACGAACCAAACGCACCGACAACACCAAAAAATGCCGCAGACGAAAAACTGCGCGCGGTGTTGGCCGCCGCAAAAGCGCGTGAAGAAGAACGTAAACAACGCGAAGCCGCCGAAGAGGCCGCACGCGCCGCACGTGCCGCAGAAATCGAACGCGAAACACGTGAATACGAACAAGTACGCGAACAGTTGGCTGCACGCGAAAATGCAAACAACAATGCCAATGATGCCAACGAAGAAAAAGCACAACCGGCACGCAATAATAAACCAACGCCGACGCAAAAAACGTTTACAAATAACGCAGTTGCCGGCGCAAATCGCAAAGGCCGCAATAACGACGACGAAGACGGACGCGCAAATAAATTCGCAAATAAAAAGGACTTTAAAAAATCCGGAAAAATTCATTTGCACGATATCGTTATGGGTGGCGACGGTGATGACGATGATGAAATCGGATTGCGTGGCGCAAATCGCCGCAGATCGGAAGCATCGCTAAAACGTTTCCGCGAAAAAGCACGCGCGGTATTTTCCGCTCCACAAAAGGTTGAACGTGTTGTTACATTGGGCGACACCATTACCGTTAAGGACTTGGCCGCAGCAATGGCAGAAAAAGTCGGCAATGTTATCAAAAAATTAATGGAAATGGGTATGATGGCTTCGGTAAACCAATCAATCGATGCAGATACTGCAGAATTGATTGCGACCGAATTCGGAGCAACTGTTAAACGTGTTGACGTCAAACCATATGCCGAACAATTGGAACGTGGTCCAAACCCAGAAAAATTGGCCCCACGCGCACCGGTTGTTACCGTTGTGGGACACGTTGACCACGGAAAAACTTCTTTGTTGGACGCATTTCGTAACGCAAACGTTGCCGCAGGTGAAGCCGGTGGCATTACCCAGCATGTATCTTCGTACGAAGTTAAGACACCATCGGGTGAAATGATTACTTTCTTGGATACGCCGGGACACGAAACATTTACCGCAATGCGTGCACGTGGTGCACAAATGGCTGATATCGTTGTATTGGTTGTGGCGGCAAATGATTCAATTATGCCACAGACAATTGAAGCGATTAACCATATTCGCGCCGCAAAGGTTCCTTTTATTGTCGCAATCAACAAAATCGATTTGCCAGAAGCAAACCCAATGCGTGTAAAAACCGATTTGTTACAACAAGAAGTACAAGTCGAAGAAATGGGTGGCGATGTACAATGCGTTGAAATTTCTGCAACAAAAAAAATCGGTCTGGACAAATTGGAAGAAGCAATCTTGTTACAGGCAGAAATGATGGAATTAAAAGCAGACCCAGAAATGCCTGCTGTTGCGTTCGTGGTCGAAGCAAAACAAGAAAAAGGATTGGGTGCAGTTGCAACCGTGTTAATGCGTCAAGGTACATTGAAAATCGGTGACGTATTCGTTGTTGGCGAAACTTTTGGTCGCGTACGTGGTTTGATAAATTCTGCCGGCGAACGCGTAAAGTCCGTTAAACCGGGACAGCCCGTCGTTGTGTTGGGATTAAATACCGTTCCAAGTGCAGGTGACGAATTACGCGTAATGGAAACAGAAGCACAAACACGTGAAGTTGCCGCATATCGCGCACAGAAAGCAAAAGACAAAGCAAATGCGGTTAAACGTTCCAGTTTGGAAGAATTGTTCGCAAAACGCGATGAAGGCAAAAAATTAATCTTGCCGGTCGTATTGCGCGCAGACGTACAGGGCTCGGTCGAAGCGATTAGCGATATGATAAAAGATATTAACACAGATAAAGTTGGTGTAGATATCTTGTCCGCAGGCGTTGGCCAGATTACCGAAGGCGATATCCGTTTGGCAACCGCATCGGGCGCCGTCATTATCGCATTTAATGTACGTGCGGATTCGGTCGTTCGTGATATGGCACGCAGCAACGGTGTCGACATCAGATACCACAGTGTTGTATATCGCATCACAGACGAAATCAAAGAAATCTTGTCCGGTAAATTAGCGCCAGAAAGAAAAGAAAACTTTATTGGTTACGCCGATGTTATCG
>JAEIGA010014168.1_pt1 | contig 12130 bp, 9 predicted proteins | sample 9270691 | NCBI WGS metagenome assembly JAEIGA01 (sample SAMN17057246, study PRJNA624740) | gut metagenome | biome: biome; isolation source: fecal sample | host: Bos grunniens | place: China: Xizang | collected 2019
CCAAGCTTTTTTTTCGAAAAAATAGAAATTTTTCATCCTTTGTAACAAACAATACAAGAACACGCGTTCAAAATGAACAAATTTTCACCCTCAGGCGACAAAACTACAACAAAACACTCCTCAACAAACACAAGAGAATCCCCAAAAAAAAGTGGGAAAATCCACAAAAAAAATCACGATTCCTTAAAAAAATCTCTTTTCCCAATCATTTTTTCTCTCGAAGCCCCATTTTATTATTCACAGACCAATGCAAAAACATCAAAAATTAGCGATACGAAAAACAATTCTGCTCAAGAAATAGTCCTTTTTTATCTATAAAAGAGACTTGCCTGCTGTAAAAAAACTGTCAACCAAGAGATATATTTTCGCCCGGCTACCACCTGTTTTTAATAAAAAGCCTGCACTCACAGTGAAAAATATTGAAGTAAACTTTATCTTTCTCGCCGGTTTGTGTGTATCTTTGAGCTAAAGCTCTAAGATCTTCTGCACTCGCTGCAAAATATCCAAGCAAGCTTGGCTTTATCTTGCTCGTTTGTTACTATCTTTGCAAAAGAGAGGAGTAATCAAAAAGGGCTACGTCTCCTATACCTTATTAATATAATATATCTGATAGACCGCAATACCATAGAGCAAATAATGAACACGGCAAAAATCGAAGAGGTTGTAGCCGATTTTGTTGCATTGCGCAAACGCGGCGTCAATCTTATAGGCCTATGCCCATTCCATAACGAAAAGACTCCTTCATTTACCGTCTCGCCTGCAAAGAACAGGTGCAAATGTTTTGGATGCGGAAAAGGAGGCAACCCGGTTCACTTCATAATGGAACACGAGCAGCTGAGCTATCCCGATGCTCTGCGCTGGCTTGCCAAGAAATATCACATAGAGATAAAGGAGCGTGAGCTTACAAACGAAGAGAGAGAGGCACAAAGCATGCGCGAAAGCATGTTCATAGTAAATCAATATGCCCAGCAGTTCTTTACAGAGACACTGCACAACACCCAAGAGGGACAATCAATAGGCCTGAACTATTTCCACAAGCGTGGACTAAGAGACGAGACTATTGTAAAATTCGGATTAGGATATTCGCCCGAGAAGCGCGACACTTTCGCATCAACAGCCACAAAAGCAGGATACAATCCTAATATAATAGCAAAAACAGGCGTATGCTACAGCACCGACGACGGCAGACTTGTCGACCGTTTCTGGGGACGCGTGACATTCCCCGTACACACAATATCGGGCAAGGTGGTTGCATTCGGTGGCCGCACACTGCAGAACAATCCCAAAGCAGCAAAATATGTAAACTCGCCCGAAAGCGAGATTTACCATAAGAGCGACCATCTTTACGGACTCTACTTCTCAAAACAGGCAATAATGCAGCACGACAGCTGTATACTTGTAGAGGGATACCTCGATGTAATCTCCATGCACCAGTCGGGCATACAGAATGTCGTAGCATCATCGGGAACATCGCTCACCACGGGTCAGATACGCCTGATACACCGTTTCACAAGCAACGTAACACTGCTTTACGACGGCGACAAGGCCGGAATAAAAGCCTCATTGCGTGGAATAGACATGCTCTTGGAAGAGGGCATGAACATAAACGTAGTGCTCCTACCCGATGGAGAAGACCCCGACAGCTATGCACAGAGCCACTCGACCGAGGAGGTAGAAGAGTACATACGCACCCACAAGGTCGACTTCATACAGTTCAAGACCAACCTGTTGATGAGCGACACAAGCGACGACCCTCAGAGCCGTGCCCACCTCATAGGCGACATTGTGCGCAGCATCGCAGTAATCCCCAACGACATCCTGCGCAGCGAATATCTGCGAAAATGCAGCGAAATGTTAAAAGTGAGTGAGCAGTTGCTTGTATCCGAGACAGCCAAACTGCGTCGCAAATATGCACAGGAGGCATACAGCCGCAAGCAGCAGAACAGTTCGGCAACAGTTCCCGAGGAGAAAGACGAGGATCTGCCAATACAAGTACAATCCGTCAGCCAGCAGGAAGAGACCACAAAATCTACAAGCAACAATCCGCTCTACAACAAGGAACACGCAATAATACAGTTCATCCTGCGAAACGGCGAGAAACAGTTGCTTGTCCCCGAGGACAAGATAAACAACACACCGGCATTTACCGAGAGTGTCATTGCACATATAAAGTATTCACTGCAGGGCGACGGAATAGAGTTCACACACCCGCTATACAAACGCATCTTCGAAGAGGCTGCGCAGCACGACTCGGACCCCGAATTCGTAGCCGAGCGCTATTTCCTTTCGCATCCCGATGCCGAGATATCGCACCTCACAGCCGAGATGTGCAGCGACCGATATATCCTGAGCAAGCTCTTCAGCGAGAACAGCAGCGAAGAGCGCAACGAGAGTGCAGTGCTGTTTGAACAGACAACACGCCTTGTAATTGCCTACAAACAGAATATCATTGACGAACTGCTCAAGCAGACAATGGAGCAACTTAAAGACCCTGCCACAGCCGCCGACAGCACATACTACATGGAGGTGATGCAGAACTTCAAGTTTCTGAAAGAGACACAGCAGGCACTGAACGCACTACTCTCACAATACGGTTTCGGCAGCGCGGCACTCAATATCTGACACACCCTCACAAAACATAACAAGCCGCCCCGTTACCGGGACAGCCTGCCTTATCCTTTTTAAATACAGTCGAAACGATTATCTGTTTCGCAGAAGATTCATGAACTCCTCCCTTGTCTTTGCCTGATTGAATGCACCGCAAAAATCAGAGGTGGTGGTTACCGAGTTCTGTTTCTTTATTCCACGCATTTGCATACACAGGTGCTGAGCCTCAACGACCACCATAACCCCAAGCGGATTAAGGGTTTCCTGTATACACTGTTTTATCTGCAACGTAAGACGCTCCTGCACCTGCAGACGACGTGCATATACATCTACGACGCGTGCAATCTTACTTAAGCCTGTTATATATCCGTTGGGGATATACGCAACATGCACCTTGCCAAAGAAAGGCAGGATATGATGTTCGCACAGCGAGTAGAAATCAATATCCTTGACAATAACCATCTGGCTATAATCCTCTTTGAACATAGCACCGCGCAGAATGGCATGCGGGTCTTCCTTATATCCCGATGTAGTATCCAATATTGCACGAGCGACACGTTCGGGAGTCTTTATAAGACCCTCGCGCTGGGTATCTTCGCCCAAGAGCTCCAACATATTGCTGCAATTGGCCATAAGGCCTTCGATAATCTTATCCTTGCTCTCTTCCATGCTTTTATTTTCAATAAGGCAGGTTTATCATAGTCTTTGTAACCGAAATCTCCCTGAAACGACGTGTTGCCTTAAGGCGGTACATCACAGCCTCGGCCTCTTCGCGTGTGCGGTAATCGCCATACTGACACGAACGGATTGGAGATTCAAACACCACATATACCTCGGCACCGGGGAAATTTTCCCTCATATACTGCGCCATGTTATTGGCCTCGTCACGTGCCTGTCGCGAATTGTTTCCCGAATAGACCATCACACGATATCCCTCAATTTGGGCAGGCTTACCATTGCGTTCAATCATAGAGCCCATGAGCTCGTTCAATTTTAGCGGATGATGTATGCGCACAACACCCTGCCCAACGGTATCGCGTTGAAGTTCGTCAACTATGTTGTTCTGTGCCCCAACATACAAGGCACAGAACAACATCAGGATTGAAATGAAAAATCTATTCATTATTTCCAAGCATCGATGATACCCTTGAAATCGGCAACCTTCAAAGAAGCACCACCGATAAGACCACCGTCAACATCAGCATTAGCGAAGAGCTCCTTAGCATTGCTTGCCTTGCAGCTACCACCGTAAAGGATTGAAGTATTCTCAGCAACCTCAGCGCCATACTTCTCTACGATTGTAGAACGGATGTAAGCGTGGATCTCCTGAGCCTGCTCGGGAGTTGCTGTAAGACCTGTACCGATAGCCCAAACGGGTTCGTAAGCAAGGATAATCTTAGAGAAGTCCTCAGCTGAAAGGTCGTACAAAGAACCAGCAAGCTGCTTGTAAACTACCTCGTTCTGGATACCCTGATTACGCTCCTCGAGAACCTCACCAATACAGAAGATAGGTGTAAGACCGTTAGCAAGAGCCAACTGTACCTTCTCTTTAAGGATAGCCTCAGTCTCACCATAGTAAGCACGACGCTCTGAGTGGCCAAGGATTACATACTTTGCACCTGTTGAAGCAACCATCGCTGCAGAAACCTCACCAGTATAAGCACCTGATACCTTGTCGGCGCAGTTCTCGGCACCAACACCGATAACAGAAGCGTCAACAGCCGATGCAACTGATGCAAGGTGGATGAAAGGAGTACAAATTACAACATCGCAATTGGGTTTGTCAGCAACAAGAGCCTCGTTGAGCTCGTTTGCCAATGCAATACCCTCCTGAAGATTCAGGTTCATCTTCCAGTTACCTGCTACAATTTTCTTTCTCATTTTTTTAAACATTTAAAAGGTTTATAATAATTATATCACTCATCTATTTTCTCTTCTTTATTCTGCTTCTGCAGCCTGAACCTGTTCAGCAGATGAAGCACCGCAGCAATAATCACATCCACAAACATTATGAACAGCAACGGTGCGACAAACATGGAGAGCCAGAATTTCCAGCTTCCGAGAAGCGAGGAGATGCTCTTCACAGAATCGGGCATCGAGGTGGGAGCCTTGCGTATTTCGTCTACCGACGGAATGTCTGCCGAGTTCCACTTTCCGACAACAGTACCGTCCTTTATAAGCAGCACTCCCGGATTGGCACGCACAATGGTCTTGAGCATCACATCATCGGCCCACAGAACCGGATATTCGCCACCTGTACGCCTTTTCCATAAATCGACCTCATTTACATCAGATGCCGTTGCCGCATAAAAAGGCACAGCCATCTCTACACAATAGTCGTAGAGTTCATTTATTCTGTCTACGCGGCTCTCATCGGCCGTTTCCACACGGTTCATTATCAGCATACACACATAACCGCTGTCCTCCAATATCTGTGAGGTATAATCCTCTTCATCTTCAATCCCAAAGAACTCAAAGTCGGGAATGATTGCCGGGCGTCCCTCTACAATGACATCAGTGCGACTGCCCAGATAGTTCCATGTGCTATCGGGATAATTCTCTTCGTCAAACTCCCTTACATCACCATCCTTTTCGAAACGATATACTGTTTTCTCGACCGAGGGGACATTAGCCACTGACTCACGCAGGTCAGCACCCTTAGCGAAAGGACGGAAATCGAGAACAGGCAGATGCGCCATCGAGACATACTCCAGAGAGGCAACATACAGCAGTGCAAAGAGGGCAACCATCCATCTGTTGTACAATCCAATCTTGCGGACAAAAAGCCTACGCATGAAAAATACCATCGTGGCAAAGAGAAGCAGTACGATATTTTTTCCAAAAGTGGCCCAATTGGAGAGATGCAGGGCATCGCCGAAACAGCCGCAGTCACGCACCGGGTTCCACAGAGCAACCACAAGCGTAAAAGGTGTAAAGACAAGGAAGAACAGGAATACAAGAAACGTCACCGTCCTACTGTAGACGCCCATCAGCAACAGCACGCCCACAATAAACTCGGCAGCTGGCAGCAACTGAGCAGCGGCCATAATCCACCCGTCGGAAATCTGTTCCATTCCAAAAGCCGTAAGATACTCCTGCAATTTATAGAACAGTCCCATAGGGTCTACGGCTTTTACAAAGCCCGAGACTATGAGAACCACACTCAACAGCAAACGCGATACATTTGCCAATGTTGCGGTCAACGCCCGTTTCTTATTCAGCAACCCCATTCTTTATCAGTCCGAATACTGCATAATTTATCATGTCCATATAATTGGCATCCACTCCCTCGGAAACCTTAGTGGCACCATCGAGCTCCTCAATCTGCTTGGTGCGCCATATCTTGGTGAGTATAAGGTCGGTGTACGATGTCGTACGCATTCCGCGCCAAGCCTCGTTATAATCGTGGTTCTTGCGCTTCATAAGCTCAAGTGCCTCATTTGCCTTGGCCTTGTACAGTTCCATAGCCTTGTCGGGGGTGATGTCGCACTCGTCGGAATATCCCAACTCAAGCTGCACAAGTGCAATTATACCATAGTTCACAATGCCTATAAGCTCGGAGTTTATATCCTCGCCCACCATATTCTCGGCACCCGTCTCAAGGTTGCGTATGCGCTTGGCCTTTATGTATATCTGGTCGGTCAGCGACTCGGGACGCATAATTCGCCACGAAGCACCATAGTCGTACAGTTTCTTCCCAAACAGGTCGCGGCACAAGGCCAGCACCCTCTCAAATTGTATATTCGTATCGTTGGCCATCTCTATCTAAAATTTATCTTATGACTGCTTATACTTCTTAAAAAAGCTGTTCCATTTGAGGCTTATTACACCAAACAGAGCCTCGCTGAAGATACCACCGCTCATCTTGGACTCGCCGAGCACCCTGTTTACAAAAATCACAGGAACCTCCTTTATTCTGAATCCATATTTATGAGTGGTGAACTTCATCTCAATCTGAAACGCATATCCCTTGAAACGGATGGAATCGAGGTCTATCGTCTCGAGCACCTTACGACGATAGCAATTGAATCCGGCCGTGGTATCATACACAGGAAGACTGGTTATGAGGCGCACATACTTGGATGCAAAATAGGACATCAGTACACGTCCCATAGGCCAGTTGACCACATTCACACCCGTAACATACCTGCTGCCAACAGAGAGGTCGTAACCATCCTTGGCGCAAGCCTCGTAAAGCAAAGGCACATCGGCCGGATTGTGCGAAAAGTCGGCATCCATCTCAAAGATATACTCATATCCCTGCTGCAATGCCCATTTAAAGCCTGTAATATATGCAGTGCCCAGTCCCAATTTGCCCGAACGCTCAATTATAAAAACCCTTTGCGGAAACTCGGCGATAAGAGTCTTTACAATTCCGGCTGTTCCATCGGGCGAACCGTCATCCACAACAAGAACATCGAAAGAGTGCTCCAATGAAAGGAGAACACGAATCATCTTTTCGATATTCTCTTTTTCGTTATATGTAGGTATAATAATAACGCTGTCGCTTTTTGCCATAATATTACATTTATTCAATTTGCGAAGATAACGAAAAAAGAGTGCATTTCACCCTTGAAGAAGATAAAAAATATATAAAACCCCCAATTTTATAATTAAATTTAAGTTAACTGCATCGGTTGCCCACGCAACATATTAGATAATACCGAAATAAATGACTATTTTTGTCGGTAGCTATGGATTCAAAAGAGTTAGTACACATATACGGAACGCACCCGGGCGTTGAGGCGCTCATTAAGCTTGCAAAGGCCGGCAAAGCCGAGAAATCGTTCATCGGTGGCCTCACCGGAAGTTCGGCAGCAGTTGTGCTTGCCGCATTCAACCATCGTGCCCCACATCAATCGGTTCTTGTAGTGATGGGCGATGCCGAAGAGGCAGGCTATTTCTACCACGACCTTATGCAAAGCGGCAACAACGACAACATTCTGTTTTTCCCTTCGTCGTTCCGCCGCGCAATCAAATACGGACACGAGGACGAAGCCGGCCGCATATTGCGTACCGAGGTACTCAGCCGGCTGACAAACAGGAAAAGCAAGGAGGGGCTTCTCATTGTCAGCCACCCCGATGCCATAGCCGAAAAGGTTGTATCGCAGAGCGACCTTAAGGAGAAGAGCATAACAATATCCATAGGCGACAACATCAGCCGCGACAAGCTGGAGTCGCAGCTTTCCGGCTTCGGATTCAAAGAGGTCACATATGTATACGAGCCCGGCGAATTTGCTGTGCGAGGCAGCCTCATCGACATATACTCATACTCATCGGAGCTACCTTATCGTATAGACTTCTTTGGCGACGAGGTAGAGAGCATACGTACATTCGAGGTAGATACACAGCTGTCGAAAGAGAAGAGGGAGTGCGCCGTAATAATCCCCAAGATAACGGGAAACGAGAGCGTGGCAATTACCGAGTTTATGCCGCAAGAGACCATTCTTGTGACAAGAGACACCGAACACATAAGAAACAGCATCGCCAGGCTCAAAGACGAAGGCTTCTCGCTGCAGGCAAAGCTATCGGACGAAAGTGCCCCTCAAATGCCCGACCTCATAACCACAGCCGAGTTCGACACATTCACAAAGAGGGTTACACACTGGGAACTGCGCAGCGCACACCTCGACAACGGTACAAAAATAGAGTTCAGCACCCATCCGCAGCCCATCTTCAACAAGGACTTCGACCTTGTTGCAAGCACCTTTATCGACTACATAAACAGAGGCTACAAAATATACCTTATGACCGATGACGAACGGCAGGCACGACGTCTGGCGGCGATATTCGACGAGCGCAACGGGGAGATTTCGTTCATACCCGTAAATCACACCATACACGCCGGATTCATCGACGACACCACACGCGCGGCATTCTTCACCGATCACCAGCTCTTCGGACGATTCCACAATTTCAAGCTGCGAAGCGAGAAGGCACGCAGCGGCAAAGTGGCGCTGACCCTAAAGGAACTGAAAGAGTTCAAGACAGGCGATTACATCGTACACATCGACCACGGAATAGGCAAGTTCGGAGGCCTTGTGCGCATCCCCAACGGCGACACCATGCAAGAGGCCATAAAGCTCATATACAAGAACGACGATGTTGTTTTTGTATCAATCCACAACCTGCACAAGATATCGAAATACCGTGCAAAGGAGGGCGAAGCGCCATCTATAAGCAAATTGGGTACAGGAGCATGGGAACGCATAAAAGAGCGCACCAAAAAGAAGATCAAGGACATAGCCCGCGACCTCATAAAGCTATATTCGCAACGTCACCGCGAAGAGGGATTCGCATTCTCGCCCGACACCTATCTGCAGACCGAGCTCGAGACAAGCTTCATGTACGAAGATACCCCCGACCAGCACAAGGCTACAAACGAGGTTAAGCAGGACATGGAGCGCAGCCGTCCCATGGACCGCCTGATATGTGGCGACGTAGGTTTCGGAAAGACCGAAGTAGCCATTCGCGCAGCCTTCAAGGCGGCAACCGACGGCAAGCAGGTGGCTCTGCTTGTTCCCACAACCGTACTTGCCTACCAGCACTACCTGACGTTCAAGGAGAGACTCAAGGAGTTCCCCTGCACAGTAGAATACATAAGCCGCGCCCGCAGCAACGGACAGTGCAAGGAGGTGCTGAAAAACCTTGCCGAAGGCAAAGTGGACATAATAATAGGCACACACAGACTGACAGGAAAAGATGTAAAATTCAAGGACCTTGGACTGCTCATTATAGACGAGGAGCAGAAGTTCGGTGTTTCGGTAAAAGAGAAGCTGCGCCAGATAAAGGTAAATGTCGACACCCTGACAATGACAGCCACCCCCATTCCACGCACACTGCAATTCTCAATAATGGGAGCACGCGACCTCTCCATGATACAGACACCGCCCCCCAACCGTTATCCGATACACACCGAGATACACACCTTCGATGCCGAGATAATAAAGGAGGCCATAAACTTCGAGCTAAGCCGCAACGGACAGGTATTCTTCATAAACAACAGAATATCGAACATGCACGAGCTCGAGAACATGATACTCAAGCACATACCCGATGCACGCGTATGTATTGCGCATGGACAGATGGAGCCTACAGAACTCGAGAAGCGTTTGTACGACTTCATCAACCACGACTACGACATCCTCATTGCCACATCCATTGTAGAGAACGGAATTGACATACCCAATGTAAATACCATAATAATCAATCAGGCGCAGAGTTTCGGACTGAGCGACCTTCATCAGATGCGCGGACGCGTAGGACGCGGCAAGCGCAAGGCATTCTGTTACATGCTTACCCCACCACGCGATGTACTCAACAGCGAGGCGCGCCGTCGCCTCGAAGCAATAGAGAGCTTCAGCGAGCTTGGCAGCGGAATGAACCTTGCCATGCAGGACCTTGACATACGCGGAGCAGGTAACCTGTTGGGTGCCGAGCAGAGCGGTTTCATTGCCGACCTCGGTTACGAAACCTATCAGAAGATTCTGGCCGAGGCCGTACGCGAGCTGAAGACCGAGGAATTCTCAGATATTCTTGAAGAAGAGAAAAACTACGACAGCAACCAACAGTTCGTCAGCGACTGCCTTGTCGAGAGCGACCTCGAGCTTTTCTTCCCGCCCACCTATGTTCCCGATGGCAACGAGCGCATACTGCTCTATCGCGAGCTCGACTCCATAACCAACAACAACGACCTTGAACAGTTCCGCAATCGCATGCGCGACCGCTTCGGAAAGATTCCCGACCAAGGAGAAGAACTGATAAGGATGGTGACACTAAGGCGCAAGGCCCAAGAGTCGGGAATAGAGAGAATATACCTTAAGGGAGGACGTATGACACTATTCTTTGTTGACGAGAGCAACAAGCGTTTCTACGAAAGCGATACCTTCGGAAGAATACTCACATTCATAGCATCCACACAGTTCCGTTGCGCAACACGCAACGACAACCATCGCTATGTCATATCTGTCAACAATATAAAAAGTGTAGAGACCGCATTAGCATTCATCGATGAAATGAATAGATATACAAAATAAAAACTTATCTTCGCAGATAGAACAAAAAACATAGACAATATGAAAATAAGAAACAGACTGACAAGCCTTGCAGCATTGGCATTTATGGCAATAGGCGCAATGGCACAGAGTAACGGTAGCATCGACGCACAGATGCTGAGCGAACTTAGTGAGAGCTATCGTCCAACAGGAGCCGAGAAGGCTTTGCAGAATGTGATGCTCAACAACAACGTGAACAGCATGGCGCTGAATCAGGCCAACCAGAACGAGATGGAGACATATTTCAGCAACAGCGTAAAGTCGAAAGGCATAAGCAATCAGGAATCATCGGGACGCTGCTGGCTCTTTACCGGCATGAACGTAATGCGTGCCAAGATGATTGCCGAGCAGGACTTAGGCGAGTTTGAGTTCTCACAAGTGTACAACTTCTTCTTCGACCAGCTTGAGAAAGCAAACCTCTTTTTGCAGGGTGTAATAGACACACGCAAGAAACCCTTCGACGACCGCACCGTAGAGTGGCTCTTCAAGAACCCAATGAGCGACGGAGGCACATTTACCGGTGTTGCCGACAACATTGCAAAATATGGTGTTGTACCCAAGAGCGTGATGAAAGAGACATATACCAGCAACCACACAGCAGCCTTCAACAGCCTTTTCAAGCGCAAGCTGCGCGAGTATGGCGTACGCCTGCGCAACGCATCTGACGAAGGTGCAAACGATAAAAAGTTGCAGGCCATGAAGAAGGAACAGCTTAAAGAGGTTTACCGCATGCTTGCAACAGTATACGGTGTTCCCCCCACCGAATTCACATGGGCTCCCAAAGATGCCAAAGGCAAATACCGCGAAGAGCCACAGAAATACACCCCACAGAGCTTCTATCAGAAATATATAGGTTGGGACTTGAAGAATAACTATGTGATGCTGATGAACGACCCCACCCGTCCCTATTGGAAGAGCTACGAGATTGAGTACGACCGCCACATGTACGACGGACAGAACTGGCTATATGTAAACCTTCCCCTTGAGGAGATTAAGGAGATGGCAATAGCATCAATAAAGGATAGCACCATGATGTACTTCTCTTGCGATGTTGGCAAGTTCCTCGACTCAAAACGCGGACTTCTCGACATCAACAACTACGACTACGAATCAATCTTCGGTGTCGAGTTCGGCATGAACAAGAAAGAGCGCATCATGACTTTCGACAGCGGTTCATCGCACGCCATGACCCTTATGGCAGTCGACCTCGACAGCAACGGCAAGCCCGTAAAATGGCAGGTAGAGAACAGTTGGGGTGCAAGCTCGGGACACCGCGGAACAATCATAATGACCGACGAGTGGTTCAATGAATATATGTTCCGTCTTGTGGTAGACAAGAAATATGCTCCTGCAAGAGTACTTGAGGTACTTAAGGAGAAACCCACTAAGCTACCCGCATGGGACCCCATGTTCACACCCGAAGAATAATACATAATATATTGACAAGAAGAGCAATCAATTACACAACC
>JAEIGA010014169.1_pt1 | contig 12130 bp, 15 predicted proteins | sample 9270691 | NCBI WGS metagenome assembly JAEIGA01 (sample SAMN17057246, study PRJNA624740) | gut metagenome | biome: biome; isolation source: fecal sample | host: Bos grunniens | place: China: Xizang | collected 2019
CTAAATTGTCTTTTATATTTATTTCTTTAATACTATTTAAAATATTTCCTTCTTTATGAACTATACTATATCCTCTATCTAACGTACTTAGAGGGCTTAAATTATGAAGTATAGCTCCTGTACTTCTTAACTTCTCACGCTCTATACTAATATTATTTGCTATTTCAAAGTTTATTTTATCATATATCTTGTCTATTTGTGTTATTTTATCTTTTATTGTGTATGACTTTAAATAGTTATTTATCTTTTCAAATATATAGTCAACTCTATTTTTATCTATATGTATTTGATTAATTACGGATTTATTAATTCTAGTTTTTATAGATTCAAGCTTATAATTTAAATCAAGTAAATTAGGAGTTGCTATTTCGGCAGCAGCTGAAGGTGTTGGAGCTCTCATATCTGCTACAAAATCACATATAGTAAAATCAGTTTCATGTCCTACTGCAGATATTATCGGTATTTTTGAATTAAAAACTTCTCTTGCAACTATCTCTTCATTAAAAGACCAAAGTTCTTCCAAAGAACCTCCACCTCTACCAACTATAATAGTATCTACATTATTTTCTCTATTAAAAAATTTAATGCCTTCACATATATCATACTTAGATTGCTGTCCCTGTACATTGACAGGGTATAGTTTTATATTTACTTTTGGATACCTTCTTTTTATAACATTTATTATATCTCTTATAACTGCACCTGTTTCAGAAGTAATAACTCCTATAGATTTTGGCATAGCAGGAATAGGCCTTTTATATTTACTATCAAATAACCCTTCTTTTGATAATCGCTCTTTAAGCTTATTAAATTCAATATATAAATTTCCTAACCCTTCTATTTCAATATCATTTATATATAGTTGGTAAGTTCCATCTCTTTCGTATAATGATATATATCCATTGGCTACTACTTTAGAACCATTGTCTAGATGTAAATTCTTATTATAGTTACTTTTAAATATTACACAATTTATTTTAGAATTTTCATCCTTTAAAGATAAATATACATTTCCACTACTATGAACTTTAAAATTAGATATTTCTCCTTTTACCTTTAAATTATATAAAATTACATCATTTGTTAATATCCTCTTTATATAAGAGTTAACTTCACTTATTTCTAAAGCTCTCAGCTTCATATTTATCAACCCCTATTATAGCACACCCACATGCATTATCAGTTGAGTACTCAGGCTTTGTAAAGTAGGAATATATCTTTTCTTTTTTAAGCTTTACACTTAAATTATTTCGAACATATTCACTTGCTGCAACTCCACCACAGAATACTATTTCATCTATATTATTCAATCTACTTATATAAGTTAATGCTTTATATAAGTTTCTAACTACTGAATCTAAAACTAATTTAGATATATATTTACTATCTTCTAATTCTATTATCTTATTTATTTGATTTTCAAGTCCAGATAAGTTCATATATCCATCTTTTACTGAAGTTTTTAAACCTTTTAATATCTTGCTTTCACACTCTATTGCATTTTTATCTATATACTTTCCAGCAGGGAAATCATATCCTAATCTTACACCTGTTCTATCTATAAGTTGTCCAAAGCTTATATCTTTAGTTCCTCCAACTATTTCTATACTATATTCTAATGAATCATTCTTTTTAGTTACTAATAATATTTCTGTTGTTCCACCTGACATATGTACTGATAAAAATCTATCTCTATTTACTATATTGCTATTTAATAAACTAGCTTCAATATGATTTTCTTGATGAGTTGTTTCATAAAATTTGCAATTTAATGAATTAGATATAGCTTTCCCAAAATTATAGCCTACTGTAAATACTGGCATATATGAATTTTCTATAGGTCTTGGCTTTTTAGATACACACACTCCTACTATATTGTAATCACTATATAATGATTTTAAATTTTCACTAAGCTCTCCTAAATTATTTATATGTTGAAATACACCTTCACTTTGTCTTAATCCATTTGAGTTTTTCTTCACATTTAGCATTATTTTTTCATTTAAAATAATACTTTTATCTAAAGATATAGCTGCTATAGAAGTTGTATAGCAGCTAGTATCAATTCCAATTATTATATTATTTTTTTTCAAATTCATTTACAACACTACCTAATATTCCATTTATAAATTTAGGAGCTTTATCATCACAGTAAAGTTTAGCCATTTCTATTGCTTCATTTATAGAAACTTTACTTGGTACTTCTTCTATAAATACTAATTCACATATAGCAAGTCTTAGTATAGATAAATCTACCTTAGGCATTCTATTTACTGACCAGTTTTTTGCATATTTATTTATAAGTTCATCTACTTTTTCTTTATTTTCCTTTAAAGTTTTACAAACTAAAGCCATATATTCTCTATCTATTGCATCATCTAATTCTATATTATCTAATTCTATGTTTGGGTTGTTTGAGTATTGTAATCTAAGTTCTTCATATCTATTTATTATATATTCAAGATTATCATTTAAAAATATGTTTAATCTATCGTCTATATTTTCTATATCCTCTTTATTCATTTCTATTTGATATATTAATTTCATAATATATTCTCTACTAGTTACTTTTCTTGCCTTATCATTTTTCATCTGTCGTAATCCTCCTTCAGGTTTATTATGCGCATATTAAACAATAAAAAAACCCCTGATTTTTCAGAGGTTTTTTATTAACTTTTTTTAGATTGTTTAGCTTCTTCCTTTTCAGCCTTTTCCTTTTTAAAGCTGATTCCTTGAACATGTATATTTACTTGAGAAACTTTAAGTCCTGTCATTGTTTCAACAGTATTTTTTACATTTTCCTGAATTTTAAAAGCTATGTCTGGTATAGATACACCATAATCTATCATAACCATTACGTCTAAGCTAACTTCCTCTTCTTCTATTTGTATCTTTACACCATTGTTTTTAAGTATTTTATCTGTAAATGTTGTGTTTGCTTCTACACCTTCAACTTCTAAAGCTGCAAGTCCTGCTATTGTAGCAATTACATCATTAGATATTTTTACTTGTCCAAAATTGTTATTTTCCATTGCAAATACTACCCCCTTATTTTAAGGAACTATATTTATATATATAATAATACCAAATACAACCACACTTTGCAAGAAAATAACCTCAGTTATTTTCTGAGGTTATTAAGTATGTACTATAATTTAGTTATTATTGTTATTCATTACTTTTATATTTTCATATTTCACATTAGCTTCTTCTGCAACTAAATCAAATATCTTAGCAGCATCTGATTCAGTTAACTTTTCTTCACTTACTACTACATTTACTTTTCCATTACTTATATATACTAATGCATTTTCAAAACCTTTAGTACTTAATATATTTTCTATTTTTAATTCATTATCTTGATCCTTAACTAACTGTAATTTCATTGTAGATGCTTCTTTTCTAGCTTCTTCAGATGTAGATGGGTTATTTATCATTTCATTTAAATCTTGAGTTAAATCATTTCTTTGCTTTTCTCTAGTCATCTTCATATCTAGTATATATGTAGCCTTTTTCATATTCTTTTCTGAAGTTAATTGTTTTTCTATTTGCTTACTTGCCTCTGTAACTTTTTCTTCTACTTTACTTGTTTGGCTATCTACAACTTCAACTTCTTTCTCATTATCTTTATCTGTATTCTTTTCATTTTGAGCTTGTTCATATGCTGCAAACTCTTTAGAAGTTTCTAATAAAGATTTTCTACTTAATTGGTAATTTACAGTTCCTACTACAACTAACATTGCTGATAAAGTTAATACTACAAATCCTCTTCCCTTATAATTAAATTTCATTTTTATCCCCCCAAAGTTTATTTTTAATATTTATTATTTCGCATATATTTCAACTTGATGACCTTGTATTTGTAATGCTGTTTGAACTGCACTATAAAGTGTTTCTTTAACAATTGGATCTTTAGCTCCACTTGCTACTACTATTACTCCATTTATTTTAGGTTGATTAGTTTTTATAACTATAGGTTCATTAGAACTTGATGTTATCATTGTCTTATTTTCACTAGAAGTTGTAACGGTTCTTTCTCCACCTTGTTTGTCTACTTCCTTAGTTTCTTCTGTTGTTGTATTTGTATTAAATGCTGGTTGAATTTCTTCACTTGATTCATATGTAATCATAACATCTAGTTCTCCAGCTCCTTCAATTTGTGATAATATATTTTTTAATTTTTCCTCTAGTCCTTCTTTAGATCCATCACTACTTAATTCTTCTTTAGTTATTGTATTAATGTTTTCTTCCTGTTTTGCAGTTTCTGTTTTTTCTAAACCAGATATAGCTATAAGAGCTATACCACAAATTACTGCTAAAGATAATAACGAGTATATCTTTTTCTTATCTTTTTCATTTAGATTCTTAAACATCTCTTCATCCCCTATTAATCAATTTGTATACTTTCAATTGATACATCAAGTATTTTAACTAAATCTTCTTTTAGCTTATCTTGATTTAAGTCTATACTATATTCACTATCTTGATCCTTATACTTTTCATTAAATACCTGTTGTGAATTTTCATTTTCTTTAGATTGTATGTCCTCATTTTCATTTTTATTACTATTATTTTTATCTTTAACAGTTATTTTTTCAATTTTATTGCCATCAAATTGTATTTCATTCAACTCATAGCCGTATTCATTTAATTTTAGTTTTAAAACTTCTTTTAATCCATCTTCATATCCTTTAGATAAACTGTTATTACCAGTTTTATTTGCTAGTTCATTTATTGAATCTACATATTCTTTGTTGTACTCAGACATAGATCTTAAAATTTTATCTTCTAAAGATATATCTTTTGAGAAAAAACTAATTATTGGAGTTAGAACTATAAATACAAATATAAAATTAACTACTAAATTTATATATGGTTTTATCTTAGAAGAAGGTAAAATCATATCAACTATATTAACTATAAAAGCTCCTATTAAAATTGTTATAATCCAACTTTTTATACTTTCTAACATACTTATCTATCCTCCTGATACTACACTTATAGATGTTAATATAGCTATTGTTACAAAAAACATTATTGTTATTGCTATTATGCAGGCTAATAATATTATCATTAAGTTTGCTACTTCATTTAAAAATCCTGATATACTATTTTCACCTATAGGCTCTACAGCTATTGCAGATAATTTATACACTAAAATTATTGATGCTATTTTTATAATCGGAACTAAACATATAGCAACTAATATTACTAATCCAATTCCACCAAATACTCCTTTTATAAGTTGAGATGATGAAAATAAAATATCTACAGAATCTGATACAAAGCCACCAACTACAGGAATAAAATTACCTATAGCAAATTTAGCTGTCTTTACTGTAAAGTTATCAACACTTGTTACGTATAGTCCTTGTACTGATACTAAACCTAAATATATTGTGAACATAGCTCCTATGCATACTAAATTTATATTTTTTATAAATGATGATAATTTTTTAAGCTTTATGTTTTTAGACAAGTTATTTACCACTAATATGGCAAATGCGATAGATATTGTTACAAATATGAATTGTTTAAATATGACATTTATAAAAGCCACTCCACCAATAAATATAGGGTTTAATACTGTTGATGTTATTGTACATCCCATAAGTGCAAGTAGTGCTATTAGTATAGGCATTATAATTTGCATTATGCCTATTGTAGAGTCTATAGTACTATTACAAATTTCTAATACTTCTTTAAATCCAATTAAAGTTAGAGATACCATTGTTATAAATACTATATATGTAGTTATTTGACTTACTGCATTTGAAGAAAATGAATTATCTAAACTTTTCAGAAGAGATGATAATAATGCTAAAACTAATATTATCATAGATATTTTTATACTAGTTTTTAATTCATCAAATAAAATAATTTTTATATTTTCTTTATCAAATAAATCTAGTATATTCTTTTCTCCTTTTATTAGATCTTTTATAAATACTTTTATGTCTATATTATTTATAGTAGATACTTCCTTTATATATTTTTGAATCTCTTCTAGATTAATTTTTTCAAGTTGAGTATCTATATATGAATCTATACTTTTCTTAGTTTCATTATAATCTGTAACTTCTCCTTCATTTGCAAAGGATATAGAAACAGATCCAACTATTATAAAAATAGTAATTAGTATTTTTAAATATATCTTTTTCATAAGTTATCATTCTCCTATGGGATAATATTTAACACCATTTCTACAATTGATAAAAGTATAGGGAATGACATTGTCATTACTATGATTTTACCTCCAAATTCAAGCTTAGATGCTATACTTCCTTCCCCACAATCTTTACAAAGCTGTATTGCAAATTCCATAAGATATGCTATTCCTATTAATTTGATTATTAGAGTTATATATACACTAGGTATATTAGCCTTTGTTGCTAGTTCATTTATACTTTCTATTATAAAACCTAATTTAAATATTACAGATACTAATATAATAACTCCTGTAAGTATGCCTATAAACATAGCTATCTCTGGTCTATCCTTCTTTATTACTAAACAAAGCGTTGTGGATATAAGTGCAACACCAATGATCTGCATTATTTCCAAGATATCTCCCCCTCTTTAGTAAAGTTGAAACATAGTTTTTACTGTATTAAATAAAGTACTTATTTCTGTTAATACCATTCCTAAAACTATTATTACTCCTGCTAATGTTGTAAATGTAGCCCAATCTTTTCTATCTGCTTTTTCTAAAACCATATTAAGAATAGATATTAAGATTCCTACTCCAGCAACTTTTATTATTAATGATATATCCATAATCATCCCCCTAAATTAAAATTATTCCTATTATTAAACCTATTATTGTTGATAATTTTCTATAAACCATCCCCTTTTGATTTATATCTTCTTTGGTTTCTCCAGTTATATTTTTTAAGTTTTCAATAGATAAATCTATCATTCTTGATTGAGATTCTATGTCACTTTTGCCTAAAGTAAATATAAGTTTCTTTAGCTCATCAACCTCCTTATTTTGTAAATAAGTCTCTTTAATTAAAATATGAACATTATCATTTAATATTTCTTCTAGAATCTTATACGGATTATTATGTAGCTCATTAGATATACTTTCAAAAAATTTAGCTATGGCAAATTCCTTTTTTTCACCTAATCTTTTAAAAACTTCTTCCAAAGTATACAATCCAAATGACAAATCCATTCTCATTATCTCTAATATTCTTATGAGATCATTTACTTCTTTATGCCTCTTTATATAAGCTTTGTATATATATTCTCCTATTAAATAACTACAAGCTACTAAAATTCCTATTATAAAAATTTTAATTTGCAAAATACCATCTCTTTTCTTCTAAATCATATATTTTTTCAACAGTTCCTGGCCCTTGTTTTGCAGATAATATTATAACTTTTTTAAATAGTTCACTATCTAGTAAGTTCTTTAATTCTTTTCTATTTTTTATATCATCTATTGAATCTCCATGAACTGTTGTTATTAAACTCACTCCTCCATTTAATGCAGTATATAATGCTTTTATTTCATCTATATTGCCTATTTCATCGGTTACTATTACATTTGGCGACATTGATCTTAAAAGCATTGTTATTCCTATATCCTTTGGACATGTTTCTATAACATCCGTTCTTATACCTATATTCATTTGTGGTATACCTAGATAAGAACCTGATATTTCATTACGCTCATCTATTAATGCAACCTTAATTCCATCAAATCCAAAAGTATTATTTCCATTACTTATATTTCTAACTATATCTCTTATTAATGTTGTTTTCCCACATTGAGGTGGTGATATTATTAATGTATTATTTATTTTATCTCTACCTCTTATAATGTGATTTATTATTTTATCAGAACAACCTATAACCTCTCTTGAAATTCTTATATTTAATGATGATATATGTTTTATATTTTTAACTTGTCCTTCTTCTATGATTGTTTTTCCAACTAATCCAACTCTATGCCCACCTCTTAATGTTATAAATCCTTTTTTTATATCATCAATAAATGAATGTATAGAATACTTACACATTATTTGAAATGTTTGATCTATGTCTTCCTTAGTTACAATATAAGGATTGTCCATTTTTAAATCTAACTTATTTAGCTTAGTATTATAAAAATAATCTTTGTTATTTGCATTTATTATTAATGGTTTGAGAGATCTTAACCTTATCTCTTCAATATTTATATTGTCTTTTGATATATTTTTGATTTTTTCTCTTAAGTTTATTGAAAGTGAGTTTATAACTTCTTCTGAAAGTTTACTCATACCTTGTCCTCCTCTCTTGTTTATATAATCATTTTATTTATGTATATTGTAAAATATTACTAGTTTTATATATTAAATTATAAAAATACTTTAGATATATTAATTTATCAAAATATATATTTTTCTCACCCAAAATTTAAATAATTTTATATATAATAAAATATTAAATAAAAAATAAGAAAGTACCCTAAAAGATACTTTCTTATTTTTTATTTAATATTTATCTTACTTGTTTAATAGTTTTATACCTTCTTCAAAGGCAAGTATATTAATATCCTCTGTTCCTTTAGGTACTCTCTTTAATATAGCAAACTTTAATTTTTCTTTATCTACTTCATCTACTATTGAACTAATAACACCTAAGGTAACTATATTAGCAGCCATAGGTTTCTTTATTACTTCTTTAGCTGTATGTAATATTGGAACTTTATAAAGTGTAAAATTTTCTATATTATGTGTATTAATAGATGAATCTACTATTACTATACTATTTTCTTTAGAATTTTTAATATACTCATCAAATGATTTTTGAGTTAATGATATTAATATATCTGAATGTATAACCTTAGGAAAATTTATACATTCATTACTAAGTATTACTTCTGATTTACTAGCTCCACCTCTAGCTTCTGGACCATATGATTGAGTTTGAACTGCATTTAAATCAGATAATATAGCTCCCTCAGCTAATATTACACCTGCAAGTATAAGACCTTGCCCTCCTGAACCACTTAATCTTATTTCTTTTCTCATCTATAATCTCCCTTATTTAGAATTTGCTTTAACTACAAGTCTTTCGTATTCTTTAGTATACTCCGGAAGACTAACATCTTTAAAAACACCTATGGATACTTTGTTATCATCTTTTCCTTTATTTATATCATCACTTAATATACAGCTATCCTTTATATATTTCATTAAATCAACAGCTGAACCTTTTTTATTTTTTCTACCATAATAAGTTGGACAAGAACTAATTCCTTCTACAACAGAAAATCCTTCATGAGTTATAGCTCGTTTAGTATAATTTATCATCTGTTTTACATGATAAACACTACCTCTAGCGACAAATGTAGCTCCTGCTGCTGCTGATAAGCTACACACATCAAAAGGTTTATCAATATTACCATATGGAGCTGTAGTTGCTTTATCATCAGTATTTGTTGTTGGAGAATACTGACCTCCTGTCATTCCATATATATTATTATTAAAAACTATTGTAGTAATATCTATATTTCTTCTACAAGAATGTATAAGATGATTTCCACCTATAGCTGTTGCATCACCATCTCCTGTTATTACAATTACTTTAAGTTCTGGGTTTGCAATTTTTATTCCTGTAGCAAATGAAAGTGCCCTACCATGAGTTGTATGAACAGTATTATAATTAAAGTATCCACTTGCTCTTGATGAACATCCTATCCCAGATACTATACAGATTTTATCTTTATCTATTTCTAATTCATCTATAGCTTTTGCAACAGCATGCATAAGTATTCCATGTCCGCATCCTGGGCACCATATATGAGGTAATCTATCCAATCTAAAATTTCCATTTACTACTTCACTCGGCATATGAGTAAACCTCCTCAATACAAGATGTTATATCTTGTGGAGTTATAGTATCTCCATTGAATTTATTTATTCCTATAACTTTACAGTTATTCTTAACAACCCTTTCAACTTCTAAAATCATTTGTCCCATGTTCATTTCTGGAACAAATATATGGCTAACTCTTTCACTTAAATCCCTAACTATTTTTTCTGGGAACGGCCATACTGTTTTTATAGCTAGTAAACCAACCTTAATTCCTTTTTTTCTTAAATTTTCAACACTATCTTTACTACTTCTAACAGAGAATCCAAAAGTAACTATTAATACTTCACAATCATCTGTATAGTATTCATCATACATAATTATATCTTCTAAATTATTTTCTATTTTTTTAGATAATCTAGTTAATAATTTTTTAGTTTCATCTAAGCTATTAGTTGGAAATCCTGTTGAATCGTGAGATAATCCTGTAACATGAAATTTATATCCACTTCCTATATCCTCCATAGGTGGAACTAAATCCTCAGTATATTCATATGCCTTAAAACTATCTTTGTCACAATTTGATTTTTTTCTATTTATAACTTTTAATTCCTTAAGATCTTTTAAATCTACCTTTTCTCTCATATGGGCTATAACTTCATCTAAAAGAAGTACTACTGGTGTTCTATATTTTTCAGCTAAATTGAATGCTTCAACTGTCAATTTATATGTTTCTGTTACAGAACTTGGAGATAATACTATTATTGAATGGTCTCCATGAGTTCCCCATCTAGATTGCATTAAATCTGCTTGTGCAGGGCTTGTTGGAAGACCTGTACTCGGTCCACTTCTTTGAACATTTACTATGACACATGGAGTTTCTGTCATACATGCATATCCTATAGCTTCTTGCTTTAGAGAAAAACCTGGACCACTTGTAGCAGTCATCGATTTTTTACCTGCTAAAGATGCTCCTATTATTGCAGACATAGATGCTATCTCATCTTCCATTTGAATAAAACTTCCCTTAGCTTTTGGTAATAATAATGATGATATTTCTGCTATTTCAGTTGATGGTGTGATTGGATATCCAGCAAAAAACTTCATGCCAGCATATAGAGCACCATGTACACACGCTTCATTACCTTGTAGTAACCTTACTTCTACTCCCATAATATTCCCTTCCTTTTTATTTATTTTTTTCTATATAGATTGCATAATCTGGACATCTTAATTCACATAAACCACATAATATACATTTTTCTTTTTCCTTTATGTAAACTCCATCTTCACCCATTTCTAGTACATTTTTAGGGCAAAACTCTATACATATTCCACATTGCTTGCACCAAGATGTATTTATAATAAGGTTTTTTTTCATAATTTCACCTTCTTTATTTTATATAATTAACTTGCTTATATATTAAGCTTTTTTATGTACATTAAAATATATATTTACAAGCTATATAATATAACTAAATATTTATATTTTTTACATACAAAATAAGGCTGAGTAATTTACATATTATATTACTCAGCCTTATTCATATATTTAATAATTTAATTTTATATATAAACTAATATTTTATTATTTATATATTCTATTTTATGATTAGTTTAAATTAATATATTATTTTTCTTCATTTTTATTGTTTTCTAAGAATACTTCTATTTCCTTAACTACATTTCCTTTAGCAAACTTTATACCTTGATTTATTGCATTTTTTATAGCTTTTGAATCTGAACTTCCATGAGCTTTTATTACCCCTCCATTAACACCTAAAAGTGGTGCTCCTCCATATTCAGAGTAATCCATATAACTTTTTAATTTTTTTAAATCATCTTTTATAAGCATAGCACCTAATTTACCTTTTGTACTACTTAATAAAGTTTCTTTTATAAGACCCATTACAGCCATCGCTACACCCTCTGTTGATTTTAATAATATATTTCCTGTAAATCCATCACAAACAATTATATCAGTATATGCATTTATAACATCTCTTGCCTCTATATTACCTATAAAGTTTAAATCTAAATTTTTTAATTCTTCATATGATTTTTTAACTAAATCATTTCCTTTTCCTTCTTCTATACCTATATTGGCTAATGCTATCTTAGGATTACTTATTCCTAGTACCTTATTTGCATATATATTACTCATACCTGCAAACTGAACTAAGTTTATAGGTTTACAATCAGCATTTGCACCACTATCTGCTATTAAAGTCATGCCTCTTTTTACATTAGGTAATGCTGGACATAAGCAAGGTCTATCTATTCCTTTTATTCTTCCAACAACAAATACACCTCCAGCAAGTACTGC
>JAEIGA010014170.1_pt1 | contig 12130 bp, 9 predicted proteins | sample 9270691 | NCBI WGS metagenome assembly JAEIGA01 (sample SAMN17057246, study PRJNA624740) | gut metagenome | biome: biome; isolation source: fecal sample | host: Bos grunniens | place: China: Xizang | collected 2019
AGTTTTCTTAAGCTATAACCCATAGTTTGTACTTCAGGTCTAGCTTTTAATTCTGCTACTGAGAATTGTGCTGCATCTCTTAATATTTCATTAGATGCTGCTAATGCACAATCAACTAGAGTTTTAGCTCCTGCTGATACGATTGTAGCAGTAGTTTTAGCTGCAGCAACTGCTAATGGATTAACTACGTCATTTGCAACTATTCTACCAGTTGTTTGCATAGTTCCGCCTATTTTTTCTATTTTAGTGTGTACTTTATTAGCCATAACAGTTGTTTTACCTTGTTTGTTTAATTTATTTAATTCTTCTTCTGTTAATCCTATAGCTATCATTTCAACTTTAGCTAATGTGCAATCTAATGATAATGGATATACTAATTCTATATAATTAGTTATGTTATTATATATAAAGAAATCTTCTGCAACTTTTCCTGCTTGTTTAGCTGATGCAGTTATTCTAAATATATTATTTTCTGGTTCAGGTATAGCCATATTACATTTAACATTTGCAAATAATGGATCATTTAATCTATAGTATAATGATGTTAAGAATACTTGGAAATTAGCTGCAGGTATATTTTCAGGATATATTCTTATCATTCCTTGGTCATCTAAATCTTCGAATTCATATGCATTTTCAAATCCACAAAGTTGTTCAACTAATGTAGATACTAAACAAGTTACTTCATTTATATTTCCATTTAATTGTACGAAATTAGCCATAATAACACCTCATATTTTGCAAGCTCGACCACTTGCACCCAATTAATAATATTTTTGTGAATTTCAGTTAACGGCCGAATTCACTAAGAGCCAGTTGTTTCTAGAAAAATCTATTCCATATCATCTACGCCTGCTAATGTTTCTGGTTCTTCTGACTGTACGTCTTCTGGTATATATTCTTCGTTTGTTTCTAATTCTTCAACTGTTTTATTTAGTTCTTCAGTTGCAGATTGTAAATTTTTGATTAGTTCAGTTATTTTTGTAGCTGTTTCAAAGTCGCCTTTAGAAACTGCTGTGATTAATTGTTCGTTTAATTTTGCAACCACGTCGTTTGTTTGTTTATCTTGAGCTGTTTTTTGCTCTCTAATTTCTTTAGTTTGGTTTTGCATTTCTTGTGCTATTTTCTTAACTTGATTCCACGCACTGTTGATTAAGCCTTTAGTTACTTTATCTTTAGCTGATACAAATTCATCTGTAGTTATTCTAAAGTTGAAGCATTTATTAGCATATAGTGTAGTTACTTCTTTGATTAAGTTCATTTCTTCTTCAGTAAATTGTTTCCCTGATGCATTTGCGCCAGTTCTTAAATACTCTACGAATGTACCAGTTGCAAAACCTTTGATAGGTGATTTACTACCTATTATGATTAGCGCTGGGTTATTAGTTAAGTTATCATTGTTATCTACGCCGTTTAATACTTGTTTAAGCACTTTAAGGCTAGCAACTAAATTATTTTGTCCAAATTGTTTAACGTGTTTAGCTTTACCGTCTACTACTGACATTGCTATTGAAACGTTATTTACTGCTACTACTGCTATAGTTTTATAATTAGTTTTATTCATCATAATACACACTCCATATCCGCGAGGCTCGACGGCTCCCGCACCTATTATAATTATTTAAGCCTTCTTTAACGCCTAGACTTGAAAGGCACTCGTTGGGGACAAGCACTTATATAGGACACGCGCTCGTCGGGGTCAAGCACCATATAGACACAAGACCTTTAAACCTACCCTAGAACCCAGATTTTAGGTTCTAAGGTTTTGGTTTTTGAATTCAAGTTTTTACCTTATGTGACCGAATGCAATGAGGTGCATTTGGTTTTAAGGTTTTGAATTCAGATTTTGCCTTATGTTTCTGAGCGCAGCGAAGCACTGACCTCAGAGACAGACCCGAAGGGGCCTGCTACATAAGAGAAAGACCCTAGACACAGGCCTAGGGTTTTCATCAAGCGGTACATTATGTTGCTGAACGCAGTGAAGCAGCAGTGGCTGAGGGCGCTCGCAGAGCTGCCCGAAGGGGCCCTCGTCCAACTGTTATTCCATGTCGTCAACACCATTTAAAGCATCCTCCTCATTAGTATCTATGACAACGTTTTCATTTGTATTTACAACTATCTCATTAGTTTCTTCAGCGCCAAATATGTCATCTATTAATGTCATTATTCTTTGGCCTTCTTCTTTTTGTTTCTTGCTACCATTACTACCGTTCATTGGTTTATATAATGTTCTTTTATCATTAAGTGCATTCTTAAATAACTTTCTCATAGGTACAGCATGTTTAGGATCCCAAACAAATATATAATCTTCTGTGTATCCTTTATATTGTCCATCAGTTGTTTTCCATACTACTATTCCTCTTTCGAAATCATATACTACTTCATCAAATTCAGTTACTTGTGGTGCAAAGTTAAATGGTATGTTCATAGTTTTAACTCTTTTGTTTATCATTTCTTTCGCTTTATCTAATATATCTTGGTTCATTGCACCATATACTATTGGCATATAGTGATTATTTGTAGCTTTGTAAAGATATGTTTTGTCATCTATAGTTATTTCACCTTGTACGTCATGATGCATAGTGTCTGCTACTTCCATAGTTAATGTGTCTTTATTATTCTTAAGTTCTTCTATTCTTTCAGCTATTTGTTTTTCTAATAACTCTATACTCTTTTGTACTTTAGCTTTTAATGCAGGTTTGCATTTTTCTAGCGTCATTTGTCCTTGTTTTAATTTAGCATATAAGTTTTGTAATACTTCATCATTTTCATCATATGTTATTTCTTCTGGTTCATCTATTATTATTTCTGGTGCTTTCACACCCATCACCTCCTCAACTTTTGTAGTTATCATTTGTTCTTTAAGTGCTGCTATTTCATTTCTAAGCTCTTCATTTTCAGATGTTAATTGATTTATTCTTCCTATGTGTCTACCTATTTCTTTATATAGTCTATCTATCTCTTCTTCATTAGTTACTTCAACTTTAACTATTTTGCCTTTGTTTATTGTTATTTGATTTATCACTTGTTGTGCTACATCTGCACCTAGTACATTTAATACTTGATAAGCTTCTTTTATCATATTATTTCTTTGATCCATAAGTTTAGTAGCTTTATTTAACATATACATACCTCCAGCGATGGTCGCTACCCATTATATTTTTAATATTTAGTATCTATAAATAGATACAAGAATACCCACCAGATTTCTCTGATGGGTACTATCTATCTATTTACAAACAACTAAGAATAATTGTTGTTGTTTACTTCCTGGTTTAACGAAGCTTATTATTTGGTCTATAGCTACTGTTCCTTGTACAGGTTGACTAGCTATAAATCTTCCTAATAAGTTTTGTCTACTAGTTATTATATTATTATTTTTTCCTCTTATGATAGCTGTGTCCATATTTTTAGTAGTTGATTCAAAGAATGCTCCATTATCAAATGTTGGTGCTTTAGGTGTTGCATCTTTAGCATATGTTTGATTTACTAATAATCCTGTAGTTAATTCAAATGCATAAGCATCTACTTCATACATTAATTTTCCATTTGTTTCTTTAACTATACCATTAAATTCTATATCTAATACTATAGTACCATCTGTAGATTCTCCATTAACGAATTCTATTTCTTCGTTATCTTCTATATCTCTAGTCATTTCTATTATATGATTAACTGTTAGTTCTTCAGTATATGTTTTATCAGTAACTGCTTCGTAGAATTCTTTTTCGAATATATCTTTAACTGGGAATGCTCTAAAGCTATCTTTATCAGCAGCTTTAACAACTATTTCACCATCTTTATCTACATATATTCTGCTCATAGCTACACTCATAGCTACGTTTATTACTTCATGTTTATCTACACATAAATCTAATGCTTTAGTATATATAACGTTTCTCATTGCTGCAAATTGAGCTTTAGTTAATTTAGCATCGCTATTTAAACTAGCTTTACATATATCAAATATGCTATTTATAAAGAATGCTAATTCTCTATTTTCTCTAGCATAGTCAACATATTTATCATATCTATCCATTGTAGCTATATTGTACATGAATATGAAGTTATTATTGAATTCATCTTCTGCTGCTACTTTTATTTCTTTATTTGCTAATCCTAGCATGTCTTCACATACTTCATCATTTTTATCAGATGGTAAGCTTATTTCAAATGCTATACTAGCATCTTTCTTTATCATTGCAAAGTTGTTAGTTATTTCATTAGCATGTTTTTTGTTATAAGTTGATACAACATTTAACATACTGAAGAAATCTTTGTAGCTGTATTTGAACTTTTTATCTTTATCTTTAGTTACGTCTATGCTTGATTCTTGCCATGCTCTAACGAATGGAGGAAGGTCAGCTTGTAATGCTTTTGCATCTTCCATAGTCATACTATCTTTATCCATTGCTTTTATTTTATCTTCTAGTGCTTTCATTTCTGCATTAGTTACTACATAATATACATAGTATTGTCCAGTTGTGAAACTAAATTGTTTAAACATATTATAACCTTCAACCCATACGCTTTCTCCATATGCTTTGTGAGTTTTGTTAGGTTTTAACATATTTATTTTGTTTTTAAATCTATCTAAATCTTCTTCTGTTTCTAATATAACTGTATACATGTTACCAGCTATAACTGTACAAGCACCAACTTCACTGTTAGGTTCATATATTAATTGCATTAATTGTATTTTGTTTTCACATTCGTTCATATCTATTTTTGCTCCAGCTTTATCTAATGCTAATAATTGTTCTAATGTTACTTGACCTTTGTTAACTTTGTTCATCATTTTTGCTTCTTTGTTAGATTTCATATTATTCATATAATTAGCCATGGTACACTCCTTATTTGATAGGCACGACCACCTATCACCTATATAATATATATTTTTACGGCATTAGTTGGATATCCAGGGACGCCACGTGGAGGCTGCCGATTATTTAGTCCCCATAGATAAGGGCCTAGACATTTCTGCCTAGACCCCATCTTTTGTTTATTATTTAATTATTCCATATCATCAGCATCTGCTAATGGATCTACTTCTTGTTCTTCTACAGGTGTTCTGTCTACATCTTTGTAGCTTATGAAAGTACATTCACCCATAAATCCTGGTTTAGTTTCTTGTTCTTTTCTTCTATTGTTTATTAATATCCATTTTAAATCAGACATATCACACATAGTTGCGTCAAAGTCAACGTCTGCACCAGCTAGTTTGTTTTTCATAGCATTTATTGGAGCGTATACAGTTACACCATATGGAGTATCTAATATATACTCTTTTAATAATGCTTTGTTTTCATTAGTTGTTTCTAAGTTAGCTATTCTATTTAACATTTGATTTTTAGTTTTGTATACTATTATTTCGTATTCTTTAGGCATAGCTGATGGATATTTAACAACTATACCACTTAGTAATTCAAATAATGCTCTTTCTTTAGTTTCTTCACATATTTCATCATTTTCTTCTATTGCTTTTATTTCTTTAGCGTACATTCTATTTATATCTTCGCTGTATGCTTCTACTATACCATCTTCTGTTATTCCTAATATACTTTCAACTGAACCATTAGTTAATGCATAACTTAAGTCAAACATCATATGGCTATAAACACCAGGTATATTTAATTTGTTTTTAGCTATTGCAGATTTAACAAATTTAAATGTGTCGTTTATTATTGTTTCTAATACTAGTTTATCATCAAATGCTTCTTCACCTAATGCTTTAACTATTTTGTTAGCTATTGGTGTATTATTATATGCATCATTTTCTACTTGTCCTTCTACATAATTATCTATAGCTTCTCTAGTTTGTTTATTTATAAAATCTAGTGTAGCTTGTTGATCAACAGCCATATATTTTATTAGATGTTGGCTACTAGTTCTTACTGTAGTTGTTGCTTTTGCCATAGCCATAACATATACATCTATAACTGCTGTACCAGCTTTTAAATCTACTTTGTTTATCATTTTAGCACCGTCTTCATCTATAACCATTAATAATCTACCATTTGTATTTCCATAATAAGTTGCATTAGCATTAGCTGCTAATTTTCTTAATGTTTTTTGTCTTAATGTTCTGTTCATACATTTACCAGTTACTACTGTTGGTCTATTTTGTAATGCTACTTTAACAGCTTGGTTTATAGTTAATTTTATTCCTAAGTTCATACCTATTTCTTGTACTAGTTCTGCTGCAAAATAATCAGCACCGTCATTTATATGATTGTCTATTTCTATACCTGCGTTATTCATAGCTTCTCTAGTTGTTTCATCAAAATCATATGCTCCAACTATTGCATCTTGAGCTTTGTGAACTACTGCTATATAGTCTTTACTTAAATCTATTTGTCCTAATGCTTGCATATTGCTTAGATAGTTACCCCATCTTGTATTAGCTTTAGTTATTTTCTTTCCACCTATTGCTTCAACGAATGCACCTTTACTGAATGCGAATCCACTTATTTTGTCCATTACATTGTATGCATCTTCTTCAGTTGCTATTCTATCAGTTACTTTGTGATAATATTTAACTGCATGTTTTTCATTACTTGGAGAAGAACCTAATACTCTGTATTCTGCTACTTCACCTAGTTCTGTTGTTAATACATGACCTTCTTTAGCTAATCTGCTTATTTCATTTGCGTCTTTACATTCTATAGTTATTAATGCATCACAGTATACATATTTAACACCGTCTACTGTTAATCTTTCTATTCTTTTGTTACCATTTCTATCTTCTGTTTCTACTTCTACGTTATTCATTCTTACTTCTGGTTTTAATCCAAATGCTTCAACAACTGGGCTGTATCCTATTGTTCCTAATCTTTCGCTTATTTTAACTTCATTAGTTTTGTCATCTTTAACTATTGTAACTTTAGTTATAACTACTTGTTTAGCGTATAATCTGTTAACTATAGCATTTCTCATGTTCATGTTTGCAGCAAATCCTTTAACTTCATTATTCATTACATTATTCATAGATATAGACATAAAATCTCCTTAACACTTTCAGGGCTGAGTGAGAACCACTAATATTTACGGCATTGGTTGGGTATCCAGGAGTGCCACGAGGAGGCTGCCGATTATTTAACTCCCATATAAATAGGACAGAGAAATAATCCCTGCCCTATATATTTATGCTTCTAATAACTTAACTAATTCATCTAAATGTTCTTTCATAAAGTTTATTGCAAATTTGTCTGCTTCATATTCATCTGGTATTTGTCTATATGCATAGTCATCACCATGTGCTTCTTGTGTTAACATATAGTATTCTTCATCATTACATATCTCACCAACTATATGATGTCCTAATTCATGTAATAAGCTGAATAGTTCCATATGATCTATATCAACTATATAGTTGAATGTTTCTTCTATATATAATGTCATCCATTCGTTCCATTTTCTTTCTTCTGCTGTTTCTTCTAATGCTACACCTATAACTTGCTCATGATTTAAATAAACCCAATCTTCTTTAGTTTGTGCTACTCTTAATTGTCCTAGATCCATATATTGTTTAGCATATCTTAATATAGTTTTAGCAGTTTGAAGTTTCATAACAAATCCTCCCAATAATTATATTTATATTAAAAAGAACGCCTATTATTAGACGCTCTATTATTTACCATCATCATATTCTTCTTCAGTTTCTATAACTATCATTGGTATATTATACATAGCACATAATTTATCAGCATATTCTCTGAATTCATCTGATGCCCAATCTTTTATCCATACTGCTACTGCTGTATTATTTGTAGTTATTATTTCATCATGATCCCATTTCTTTTGTAATTGAGATGCATAATGTATTATTCCTCTACATGCACGGTGGTCATCTTTAGATACTTCAAAGAATCTTTTGCCATTAGTATTGTCTATCATACTGCATAAGTCTATATTAGATGCAGTTATAACTGTTCCAGATATAGTTAAGCCTATTGGTCCTATTGGTCTAGTTGAGCAACATACTTCCCAGTTAGGATTGTTTATTAGATCTATAGCATTATCTGTAGCTTTATCAGGAGAGAATGTACCACTATATGCAGCTAGTCCATGATATAATGTAACGTTTTCAAAGCCTTCTGGTTTAGGCATATCTGAGCAATATATCTTTTCAGAGTCCTTAACCATTCTATTAGTTGGTCCAAATATATCACAATCTGTACATTGTCCCCAAGTAGATCTGTGTAACACTAATGATTTACCTTCTTCATCTTCATATATTTCAAATGAATCAAATTCATCTATAGTATAGTGATGTGCAAAACATATTTCTATTTCTTCACATTCTGAATGTCCACATTCATAATCATAAGATTCAACTATTTCTTCTACACCTATTGCTTCAGCAAAATCCTTAAGAGTTATTCTATTTTCTAATCTTTTATTTAACATATCAATACCTCCATATATTTTTATTTATTTTATTTAATTGTTATCTGGTATATATTTAACTCTCATTCTATCTGCAGCTTTACTATCAAAGTCTTTTACATATCTTTGATACTCTTCATCTGTTAATTCAACGCCTCTTTGTCTTTTGCCATATCTATAATCATGTTTATGTGCTCCACCATGTCCAAATGGATGATATTCAGGTGTACCATGATCATTAAGATCTATATCCATTTCAGGTTTACCTTTAGGGCCATAAAATCTTCTTTGGACTATCTTGCCATTAGGATTTATCTTTTCTATAACTGAGTTTGGTCTCCAACAATCTGGTAAGTGTTGTAATGATTGATATATATAATCATCAGTTTCTTTAGTTTTGTTTTTGATTCCTATAACTGTAGTTACTCCTGTGATTATTGCTGCGCCTGTTATTACTACTGGTGCTATATATGGACATGCCATACTAGCTTCTTTAGCTGTTTCCATTACTGCTGCTGCATCACATGCATATACGTCATTAGTAGTAGATGTTGCTATAGTTGTTACTATCATAGTACTTGCTATAGTTTTAGTTATAGTATTTTTTAACATAATCATATCCCCCAATATAATTTATTTATATATACTAAGCAAATATAGAAGGCCCTACTTCTATAAGTGGTAAATCGTTTTCCTTAGCTAGTTTAACTGCTAATTCTTTTAGTTTATTAGGTGCATCTTCAGTTACCCATATAGCTGTTATCTTAGTATTCTTCATTATTATCTCATTGTTTTCTTCATCATCATCTTCATGTAATTCTAGGTCATTATAGTCATATACTATATTGTCTATATCATTAGAATCGAACCATCTTCTACCTGTTTCTTTATCTATGCCACTAAATAGGTCATAACTACTAGCCATTAGTACTTCACCTACTACCTTAACACCCATCATGCCTAAGTACTTAGTACTAGTACATATTTGTCTATGTGGGTTATTCATTAGTGCATTGAATTTATAATCATATGGTTTACCTGCAAAGAAAGCATTAAACCCATGGTATAACTCTCTATTATCAAACCCTACTGGTCTTCTATCTAATGTATCTACATATATTCTACTCATAACTATACCTCCATATATTTTATATTTGTACATAATAAAAGGGCCTATATATAGACCCTTATAACATAGCTCTTATTTCTTTTATAGTCATTTGTATACCTACATACTCTTGTTGTTTCTTAACCCATAGTGCTCTATTTTGTTTACATTCAGCACTAAGTTGATATCTTATATTGTAAGATCCATTCTTTCTATAGTCTTTTGCATATTTCATAGTCTTTAATCTAGGTATATATACTACACCACCTGGTTGATCTTTATACATAGATACATATTTGTTTACTGCTACTTGTGCTAACCCTTCATTTATCCATGCATGGTCTACTAGTATACATTCTCCTGTTTCTCTAACTACCATATATATATTCTTTATACATATACTAGTTTCATTATCATATTTACTCTTACTTACTCTACTATAAGTAGCTATTAGATCTACTGTATATTTCATATTGTGTAAATATGTGAATGCTTCATCATGTGTTCTAGTTGCATATATAGTACCATTCTCTCTATGTTTATCTACTATAGCTTTTATTTCTTCATATGTTGGATTATTATATTTCTCATTTAAATAAGCTTCTTGTTCCAATGCTTTGTTTAACTTATAACTTCTAGTATTATTGTTCTTCATATTATTTTGCTTTCTCATTTCTTTTATTCTATCTGTTGCTTTAGACATAACCAATACCCCCAATAGTTTATTTGTATATCTGTTGCTTAGCATGGGTGGGGCTATAATTCCTCACCTTTTAACATATATACATTAACTAGGTACCCTCGGAAATTTTTCTAATTTTTCGTTCCCTATATAGGGGTTTTTCAATATGCGAAATCCTATATAAAATATATATAATTTTTACTTTCCCTATAGGATTGTGAAATCTTTAACAAGGATATGAAGAAGAGCGAGAGCAGACTATGACAATTGGGTCCTTGTCATAGTCTGCTTATGTATTGTAATCGACGACGAACGTAGTGAGAAGGAGAAGGAGGACAATAAAAATTCGTTCCATAAAAAAATCTTTTACTGATTATAAGCGCGGGATTGTCGATTTATGTCGGTAATATATAGATACTATTAATGGCAACAGTAATAACATTATTTTAGAATAAATTTGACAATGATTTAAAGTGTAATAGAATAGAGAAATTAAATTGAAAAGGAGTTGAAAACAATTGGGTAAAAAAATAGAAATATCGCAAAAAGCAATAACAGAAGATAAAAACGGCAACGCATTGATAACTAGGGATATAATAGCAGACAATGTCCCTAATGTTTTATTAGAGGAAGTACTTCTTGAAGTTACAAAAGAACAATTAGAAGCTGCTTGGAATGCAAATCCAACTATAGGTGGAGATAGTAGTACTTATATTGAAATGCCGCTACTTAATATAGTAGATGACAATCAATATAATTATAAAATATTCATGAATGGTAAAGAATATCCAGTCGGTTATTTAGGGGCAAACGAATTTGATGACTTTACTAGATGGGACATAGAGTTTTATAGAGTCAATGATTTAGAAAATAATATCATGGGTGGATACTATGGAACTCATTATGATATAGATTGGAACGATAGCACAACAACTGGTATACTTAAAATAGATAGAGACGATAGAGATAAACCACCAGTGTTTACTTCTGAGCTTAAAATCATAAGAAGACTTATTAAAAAATTAGAAAATAAATATTTAGAAGATGACTTAGTTGTTAATAGAAATCTTTCTATAAATGAATGTGACGCTATTGGAGAACATTCTACTGCATTTGGTTCTTTATCAAGAGCATTAGGACATAGTTCTCATGCTGAAGGTATAAATACAATAACTAATGGGCAAGCATCACATGCAGAAGGACAAGGAACAAGTGCTTCTGGTAATATGTCGCATGCAGAAGGAGAAGGAACAATAGCATTAGGTTATGCTCAACACGCAGAAGGTCAATACAATATAGAAGATACTGAAAATAAATATGCCCATATTGTTGGGAATGGAAAAGGCAATCTTAGACGTTCTAATGCACATACACTAGATTGGGATGGTAACGCTTGGTTTGCTGGTAAAGTATCTGCAGAATTAGATCCTGTAAATGGAAAAGATTTAGCGAATAAAGACTATGTAGATACTCAAATAGCAAACGCTTCTATGGGCGGTGGTGAAGTAGATACTACTTCATTCGCACTTAAATCAGATATAGGAGATAAAGCTAATTTAGCAACAAATGATAAATCATCTATAGTTAATGCTATAAATGAAATATCAACTGATATAAAAAATAATTATGTTAATAAATCTGATAATTTTAGTGGTAGCTATAATGATTTAACTAATAAACCTGTTATACCAAGTATACAAGGACTAGCTAGTGAATCATATGTTAATCAACAAATATCTAAAATACAACACCCTACTTATGATGATACAACTATTAAAAATCAATTAGCTAATAAAGCTGAGAAATCAGAGTTATTTAGTGGCGACTACAATGACCTATCTAATAAACCAACTATACCTAGTATAGCAGGATTAGCTACAGAAAACTTTGTTACAAACAAAATAGCAGAAGCTCAATTAAAAATAGAAGGCGACGTTATTATAGATTTACAA
>JAEIGA010014171.1_pt1 | contig 12129 bp, 8 predicted proteins | sample 9270691 | NCBI WGS metagenome assembly JAEIGA01 (sample SAMN17057246, study PRJNA624740) | gut metagenome | biome: biome; isolation source: fecal sample | host: Bos grunniens | place: China: Xizang | collected 2019
CCAGAGCCGGTTTGATGTCTTCCATACGATCGACCAGTTCTGCAAGCGGCACGTTCTTCAGTCTGTCATTCAGGATCTCCGTGCATGTTTCGATATCATGAACGGATACTGACTGTTCGAAGTGGAACGTCCTGGTTTCGGTATGTCCCGAATTCGTGATGAACACGCATACTGCATTTCTTTCGTCAAGCGGGAACAGCTTGATATGACGCAGACGCTGCTTTGATGAATCAGGTCCGATCGCGCCGCTCGTCATATTCGTCATTTCAGACAATATCTGACAGCTCTGACGGATCGCCTCTTCAATATTCAGGTTGGCTGCTTCAAATGCATTACGGATCGCCAATTCCATCCGTTTGTCCATGCCGGAGCCGCTCAGAAGGTTCTCACAGTAGAACTTGTATCCCAGTGTGCTCGGAACTCTTCCGCTTGAAGTGTGTGTTTTTTCAAGGTATCCCATCTCTTCAAGTACCTGCATGTCATTACGGATGGTCGCACTGGAATACGGCAGACGGTATTTCTGCTGCAGTGCTTTGGAACCAACCGGTTCAGCGGTACGGATATATTCGTCGACGATTGCTTTGAATATCTCGATACGTCTTGGTGTCAACATGATATCCGCCTCCTTTTAGCATTCCTGTCCCTTGACTGCTAACAGTATATATCCGAAGTTTAGCACTGTCAAGGTAAGTGTGCTAAAAAGTTGTTCTTCTTTCGATCAGCAGCTATCATATCGGAACTGAAAAGGAAACTTCTGCTGCATCTTTGTTATCCCGTGCTGATTCGAGCGGTTTTCTCAGTTCAGTAAAAATACCCGGGCAGCCCGGGCATCCGCTATTGACTTTCAAATTACTGAGACTGATCTGAAAAAGGCATAATGATCGCTCATACTGACATGATCATCTTCCCTATCAATATGCCGGTCTTTCAGTCCTCTGTTCCGTATTTCCAAAGGAGCCGTTTCACGGACCTGACCATCAGGAAATACCAGACTGCTGTCACAATATAACCATATACGGAAGAAGGAACATATTTCGCGCATCCTTCCGGATACAGCATGAAATACGTGATAAACGCATGATAACTGCCGGGATATCCAGGAATAACCATGAGGTTGTGTCCGGCGGTATACACACAAAGAAACAGCAGCCAGATCAGATGATATTCGCCGTGTTTCGGATCACGCCAGGTCACAAAGACCGTATAAAGTCCGATCAGCGCATTTGCTATAAAGAATGTCCTGTACCCATCTTCGTATACCATCCAGGCACTCATAAAACTGATCAGGATCATCAGCGGGAAATGAAAGACACCGAATTTTCTTTTAGCCTTTTTATCCGGAACAAGATCCCATATTCTGCGGGCTTGTAAAGCGATCAGCAGTGCCGTGATCAGCCAACACAGAGCATATGTGAACTGCCAGATCTTTTGTAACAGATCTTTTGATACAACATCATAGAAGCTCTTTCCTCTGCTGAACCGGATATTCAGTGCATTGTATTCCAAAGCACTCATATCTGCTGTCCAAAGGTCATCTGCTGTCCGGACGAATCCGGGGTCTATTGTTTCTCTTGCAATCAGATTCAGATCCGTCTGCACTGACAGGATACCCGGGCGGGCGCGTCCGCTCATCCTTGCAGGATACATTTTCAGCTCATAATACGGTATCCCCTTCCGTTCGTAAACATACGGATAAACCGGGGATTCTGCGGAAGTGACAAGAGATTCGCCAGGTGCGATCGTCAGATCATATTCATACCAGAAAGCACTGTATCTCGGATCCGGACCAAAAGAAGTATCCTTCAGCCACATGCGGCTGGCATATAGTTTATTCAGCAGCGCGATCCGGTCACAGACCGGTATTGCTTCAGCTGCCGCAGGACAGCGCTCATTCATAAATGTGAGCAGATCTGTTTCCTTTTTACCGGCAGGCTCCGCCTTTCCGGAAACGTATTCCCCGCCGCTGCGGAATTCCCAGAGCGGTTCATCCTGCAGATCCTGTCCGAAAACAAACAGACTGAATTCATCCCCGTTTTGAACCGGGATCATGATCTCATCTTGACGGTTGGTTTCATAATTCCATTCTGCTGTCTGTCCTTCGCAGTAGTATTTATGATCTGCATACGGCAGTGAATCACGAATCAGACAAACAAATGTTTCTCCATTGTTATCAGTCAGATCTGCCGCACGGTATACATGCTCATAAACAGACATTCCGGCAGTAAAGAATCCTTCTGTCAGCCCGTCTGCCTGCGCAAGGTATTCCTCGTTGGGAATATCCGGATACATGGGAATGCGTCCGTAAAAAAGACGGAGTCTGGGCTTCACTTCCGTTTCACCGATATAGAAATGATATTGTTCGGAATCTTCCGGCATGACGGATATCCTTTCCTCTGTAAGCAGCGGGATTCCGGCCGTATAAAACAGTCTGGTTTCGATCGTATGCGCGGTCGGATTTTTAAATGTATATACCTGCCGGACAGATGCCTGCAGATCATCAGGATCTGTTCCCGTTTCTGCAAGCTGAAAAAACAGTTCCGTCTTCTCGGCAATCAATTCCTTATCTTCCGGATAGATCTGCGATATTCGCAGTCCTTCTTTCTTCATTGAAGGAAGATCATATCTGCAGATATACGAAATAAACAACAGCGTGCCCATGCATAATATCAAAATACCGGCAGTTATTTTGACAGCTTTATTTTTCATGACAATATAATAACATTCATCTGCGAAAACAGATCCTGCACCGGACACCGGATTCTTCAGAGTATATGAAAACCGTTAGCCGAATTTATCAGTTATACTTTAATCAGATTAAGGAGGTTCAAATATAATGAGCGAAAAACGTTTCCCGGAAGGCTTCCTTTGGGGAGGTGCTACGGCAGCAAATCAATTTGAAGGCGGCTGGAAAGAAGGCGGCAAAGGTGTTTCGGTTTCCGACGTTGCCCTCTTCAAAGATCCGAAATCAATGGAACAGCTTCTTGATGTACACGGCAATACCGATATTACCGACGAAATGATCGAGAAAGCCCTGGCTACAGATGATGAGGTATATTACCCGAAACGTCATGGCATCGATTTCTACCATCATTATAAAGAAGATATCGCCCTGCTTGCCGGCATGGGATTCAAGGTTTATCGTATGTCCATTGCCTGGAGCCGTATCTTCCCCCGCGGTGATGAGGAAGTCCCGAATGAAGAAGGTCTGCAGTTCTATGACAATGTGTTTGACGAGTGCCTGAAGTATGGAATGCAGCCGCTTGTCACAATGTCCCATTACGAACCGCCTCTGGCATTTGCCATGGACTACAATGGCTGGTATGACAGACGTTCCATTGACTTCTTTGTCAGATATGTTGACGTGATCACAAAGCGCTATGCTGAAAAAGTCAAACTGTGGCTGACATTCAATGAAGTCGACTCCATCATCCGTCATCCGTTCATGACAGGCGGCCTGATCGAATCCAGATTCCCGAAAGAAAAGTTCATGGAAGTCATGTACCAGGCAATGCACCATCAGTTCGTTGCTTCAGCACTGGCTGTCAAGATCACCCATGAAAATATTCCGGATTCAAAAGTCGGATGCATGCTTACGAAACTGACATATTATGCGTATACATGCAAACCGGAAGACGTCCTGGAACAGCAGCAGCGCATGCGTTCCATCTACTGCTACAGCGATACCCAGGTACATGGTGAATATCCCCGCTACCTGCTCCAGATGTACAAGAACAAGGGCCTGAATATTCAGATGACGGAAGAAGACCTGGAGATCATGAAGGCATATCCGGTCGACTTCATTTCTTTCTCCTATTATTCCTCAAGCTGTGTCGCTAAGAACGACGAGGGTCTGGATGTTGCGGCAGCAAATACCGTTACTGCGATCAAGAACCCGTATATCCCCTCTTCCGACTGGGGCTGGCAGATCGACCCTATCGGACTGCGTATTTCGCTTGTCGATCTCTATGACCGCTACAGGAAACCGCTGTTCATCGTAGAAAACGGACTCGGCGCAAGAGATACTGTAGAACCTGACGGCTCGATCAACGATGACTACCGCATCGATTACCTGCGTGAACATATCCGTGAGATGTACAACGCGATCGAGGAAGACGGTGTTGATCTGATGGGTTACACGACCTGGGCACCGATCGATCTGATCTCCAACTCTACGAACCAGATGTCAAAGCGCTACGGCTTCATCTATGTTGATGTGGATGACTACGGAAACGGTACCTACAAGAGATCAAAGAAAAAGTCTTATGACTGGTACAAAGAAGTCATCGCTACAAACGGCTCTTCGATCCTCGAATAGAACAAAACTCAATCATACAGGCGGCAGGTCAATCTGACCTGTCGTTTTTTTCTCCGGCAACGCAAAGCAACGGAATCTGATGGTGAAATTGTCGTACCTTACAGTAATACGATTCCGGTCTGCTTTTTCAATGAAATGATGATATTTGAATGAAAAGATTGCTGCGGCTAAAACCGCATTGTATCAAATTACATGCATATGAATTGTGCTAACATATATTTACAAACAGCGTCTTACAGACAGGATCCATGTCTGTATCGGAGAACATATCATGGAAGAAATCAAACATATTGAAGTTGAAACAGCACTCGGAACAATCATCGGAAATTGTACTTCAGGGTACAGGGAGTTCCTGGGGATCCAGTATGCCAGGGCAGAACGTTTCCGTTATGCAGTACCTGTTGAAAGGTTCGAAGAAAAACTGGACGCGACATCATACGGAAATGCCTGTCCGCAGTACAGGATGTATTTCCCTCAGCTCGATAATCCCGAACGTCTGTTCTATTACAGGGAATTCAGGGAAGGAATCGACTTTCATTATGACGAAGACTGTCTGAACCTGAATATCTATACCCCTTCTGAACCTATGAACTGTCCTGTCATGGTCTTTATCCATGGCGGTGGCTTCAATTCCGGATGCAACCAGGAGGAACCTTTCCGCGGATATGAGTTTGCAAAACGCGGGATCATCACTGTTTTCATCAATTACCGTACAGGTATATTCGGATACCTGACACACGAAGATATTCAGCAGGAATACGGCAGAAACGGAAACTTCGGACTGGATGACCAGCTGACAGCCATCAGATGGGTCAAAGAACATATCTCTGACTTTGGCGGAGATCCTGACAATATCACATTGGCAGGACAAAGTGCCGGAGCCATTTCCATCCAGTACCTCTGTCTTGATTCGGATAACGAAGGACTCTTTCAGCGGGTACTCATGATGTCCGGTGCGGGACTCTTCCCGAAGTTTGCCCTTCCCAAACCTGCTTCACAGACGCAGGAATACTGGCTGGAACTCATGCAGAAAGCCGGATGCGGCACTTTGGACGAACTCAGATCACTGCCTGTCAAAGATCTTCTGACTGTCACACAGGAGCTGAAGCAGGAACGCAGCGATACGCTGTACAATACCATGCCTGTGATCGACGGGTATCTTCTGAAAGGTCCGGTCGACCGGCTGATCAGACATCCTCTGAAGATCGGTTATATGCTGGGCTATACAAACAACGATATGTATGCACCGGTTATGGCATTCATCGGCAATCAGTTCGGTACGAAGAACAACGCATATATTTACTATTTCGATCTGGACGCGCCGGGCGACAGCAACGGTGCTTTCCATTCCAGTGACCTGCGCTATATGTTCGGAAGATTGTCGGCTTCATGGCGTCCGTATACAGTGAGAGACTATGAAGTATCAAGGCAGCTCATTGATTAAGCTGCCGCATATGCAAAGACCGGTGATCCCAACGGACCGTTCAGGCCGCAGTGGGTGCCTTGTGCCAAAGGCAGGACAAAGATCCTCTGCTTCGGAAAAGAACGGACATCTATGGGAACACCGTCTGTCCTGAAACTCTGCAGCAATATGATCAATAAAGGAGATCCGAAGGCAGAAACAAAAGAAGTACAGTGACTGTACCTCTTTTTTTTGATCATCAGATCTCGATCTCTTTGTTTTCGTAGGATTCCCTGAGCTTCTGTTCCTTGCTTACCTGGAGCTCTTCCGTTTTTTCTTTCGTGAGCGGATAGTAGAAGATCAGGATCGCAGCCATGATACCGAACATGATTGCCGGGATCAATGTTCCAAGGTCATACATGATCTTCAGGTTGGAGAGCGTCTGGACTGCTCCTTTTTCGTATTTATAGTGCATGCCGAGCAGCGCTCCGTTGACACAGATCGCAGCCAGAACCTGGCCGACTTTTCTGAACAGATTGAATACCGAATAAGCAGTTCCGTCTTCACGGCTTCCAGTGCTGACTTCAATATCGTCGATCGCATCCGTTACCATAGCCCACAGCTGCATGACAAGCGTTGTCAGTCCGCATCCGCTGATGAAATTCATTGCGAGGAATATCCACAGCAGTTTCGCGGGATCCATGCCGCGCAGGAAGAAGAGTACTAGGTTTGCCAGCGCAGCGATCGTCATACCGACTGAAGTAACTTCCTTCTTGCCCTTCTTGCCCGTCAGTTTGGGAAGGAAGAACATGAAGATGATCATCGGTGAATATGTGCATGCCTGTGTAGCCAGGTTCATCCAGTTGGCGTGGAAGTAGTCATTGAACAAATATGTATAGAAACTCTGCGTAAACATCTGACCGGCAAGCAGCAGCATCGATACCATCGTGACTCCGATGAACGCGCGGTTTGTGAAGAGCAGTTTGATTGCTTTCTTCGCAGCACCTTTCTGCGGAGGCTGAGGCTTTGTCTTGACGCGTTCTTTATTCAATGTGAATGCGATCAGCAGCATAATGCATGAAACGACTGCCATGATGACGACACCCTTGAACACCGGCGCATACTGCAGGTCAGTGATCACCTTGCCGTTCTCACCGATCACCGGATTGCCGGATCCGTCCAGGCGGTCCGCATATGCAAAGCTGGCAATGAGCAGTACAGGGATCGAGCCGAGTGCTGCACCGATCGAACGGAAAACGGAAAGCTTGCTGCGTTCATGGGCATCAGTCGTTACAACTGAAGCCAATGATCCGTAAGGGATCTGCAGCACGGTATATGCCATACCGAAGAAGATATACGTACATGTCGCATAAATGCAGGTAGCTGTATAGTGTCCTTCTTCCCCGATCCCCGGCAACTTTAGGAACATCAGGACAGCAGATATCGAAAGTGGAACAGCCGCATACAGGATCCATTTCCTGTAACGTCCGTATTTACCGGGCTCAACTGTATCGCAGATCCTCCCCATGATCGGATCATTGATACCGTCCCAGATTCTCGCCACGATAAACATGACCATGATGAATAAAGGACTCAGATGAAAAATATCAGTATAGAACTTCTGCAGAAGTGTTGTGACCAGCGCAAACACAAGACATCCAGCAGTATCGACCATTGCATAACCAAGATAATCCTTCGCTTTCAGTCCGCTGGTACGGCTGATGTAACTATTACTATTATCTGACACGGTTTTTTCCTCCCGAAATAATATGATCCTTTATATTGTATCACGGCTGATAAAAAACAATGTTATTGATTCTGACAAACTATATGCATTATGTAAAAAAGCAGCCGGATGGATCATCATTCCGGCCGCAATAGTAAACATATTATTGAATGCTTATGACAAACCGATCAGCAGTCCGATCATTCGTACCAGCCATGCCACGATCCAGGCGATGCCGCACTGCCACAGAACAACATTGAATGCCCACTGTCTGCCCATTTCACGTTTAATTGCTGCGATCGCCGCAACACAGGGTGTATATAGCAGGCTGAATACCAGCATGCAGGCCGCTGTCAGGGTACTGATCGATCTGACACCTCCGGCAAACAGTACTTCCATAACCGAAACAACGCTTTCCTTGGCCATGAAGCCGCTGACAAGAGATGTCACGATGCGCCAGTCTCCAAGACCGATCGGTTTGAACAGCGGAGCAACTCCTCCGGCGATCACTGCCAGGATACTTTCGTGGGAATCAGCCACAAGGTTGAACCTGAAATCAAAGCTCTGCAGGAACCAGACAACGATCGTTGCGACCAGGATGACCGAGAATGCCCGCTGCAGGAAGTCTTTTGCTTTTTCCCATAAAAGCTGCCATACGTTCTTCGCGCTCGGCAGACGGTAATTCGGAAGTTCCATTACAAACGGTACAGCTTCACCTTTGAACAATGTTTTCCGGTAGATCAATGCCAGCAGGATGCCGACGAGGATACCAAGCAGGTACAGTCCCGTAATGATCAGCCAGCTGTGCTTCGGGAAGAACGCGTTGACAAAGAAACTGTAGATCGGAAGCTTCGCCGTGCAGGACATGAACGGAGTCAGCAGAATGGTCATGCGTCTGTCACGGTCACTGGGAAGCGTACGTGTTGACATGACTGCCGGTACCGTACATCCGAACCCAATCAGCATCGGTACGATGCTTCGGCCGGACAGACCGATATGACGCAGCAGTCTGTCCATGAAGAAGGCTACACGTGCGATATATCCGCTGTCTTCCAGCATTGACAGGAAGAAGAACAGCGTGACGATCAGAGGAAGGAAACTGAGAACACTTCCGACACCTTCAATGATGCCGTTCATGATCAGGCTTTGGACAGTCTCATTGACCTGCCCTGCTTCCATGACCGATCTGATCCAGTCTCCAAAGATACCGATCAGATTTGCCAGCAGATCCTGCAGGAACGGTCCGACCAGGAAGAACGTCAGGAAGAATACAAGTCCCATGATCAGGATGAACATTGGTATTGCTGTAAACTTTCCGGTCAGGATACTGTCGATCTTCTGGCTTCTCAGATGCTCACGGCTCTCATGCGGACGGATCACGCATGTTTCGGATACCTTCTTTATGTACTCGAACCGCATGTCAGCGATTGCGGCACTATGGTCGAGTCCCCTCTCTTTTTCCATCTGCAGAATGATATGTTCGACCATTTCTTTTTCATTCTGATCCAGTTCCAGCTGCCGGGCTATGAGCTGGTCCCCCTCGATCAGTTTGCTTGCGGCAAACCTGACGGGAAGTCCTGCTCTCTCGGCATGATCTTCGATCAGATGACATACAGCGTGCAGTGCCCTGTGCACTGCTCCGCCATGGTTCTCAGGACTGCAGAAATCCTGCCTGAGAGGCTTTTCCTGGTATTTGGCAATATGTACAGCATGGCGTACAAGTTCATCCACGCCTTCGTTCCTGGCGGCAGAAATAGGTACGACCGGAACACCGAGCAATGCTTCCATAGTGTTGATATCGACTGTACCGCCATTTCCCCGCAGTTCATCCATCATATTCAGCGCAACCACCATCGGTGTATCCATTTCAAGCAGCTGCAGTGTCAGATACAGATTGCGTTCAATATTGGTCGCATCAACGATATCGATGATCGCCTTGGGTTTTTCCTTCAGTACGAAATCACGTGATACAAGCTCTTCGCTGGAATACGGTGACATGGAATAGATACCCGGGAGGTCTGTGATCCTGGAGTTGCTGTAACCGCGGATCACGCCGTCTTTACGGTCAACCGTAACACCGGGGAAGTTGCCTACATGCTGGTTGGCACCGGTCAGCTGGTTGAACAGTGTTGTTTTGCCGCTGTTCTGATTACCTACCAGCGCAAATGTCAGTATCGTATCATCGGGAAGAGGATTGCGTGTACCCTTCGGATGGAATTTTCCCTCTTCGCCAAGGCCGGGATGCTCTGTTTTCTTTTGATTATGAACATCATGTCTGACTGTTTCTTTCTGCTGAACAGGTTCGATCGTAATCTGTTCCGCATCAGCTACACGCAGCGTCAGCTCATATCCATGCAGGCGGAATTCCATGGGATCCCCCATCGGAGCCAGCTTTACCAGCGTGATCTCTGCCCCGGGAATCACTCCCATGTCAAGAAAATGCTGGCGCAGCATCCCGTCTCCGCCTACTGTCAATATTCTTCCGGCCTCTCCCGGTTTTAATGAATTCAGTTTCATGAATGTTCAACCTCGCAGTACTGCAGTTATATATGATCCTGTTCAGGACAGGACATATCGCATATACAATAGCACAGGCTAGGTGTTTCTAACAGTTTATTTCTGCAGAACCTGAAAGATTGCTGACGCAGTTGTTCTTTATATTTTCACTGGTTTTTCTTACAAAAACGGTGCGGACCTTCAGGCTCATAAGCCTGAGACCAGCACCTTCTTCCGGTATGATTAATAAAATACTGTTTCCCCGGATACTTCTCAGCGTTCTTTTCCCAGGAAGAACAGACCGAGCATTCCCGGTCCGACATGCGCACCTGAGAACGGTTCATGCGGGCAGACGATGACATTCGCATCCGGTGTCTCTGCCAGGATCAGTTTCCGCAGTCTCTCTGCATCCTCCAGGCAGTCACCGTGTGAGATATAAACTGTCTGTCCGGGTTCCTCTACCCGCTTGTCATGATACTTCTCAGCAAGCTTGCTGATGGCCTTCTTTCTGCCATGGCAGTTTGCACAGGAAACGATATGACCTGTATGATCCCCATAAAGAATCGGTTTGATATTCAATGTGGTTCCGATCGCAGCAGTTGCCTTGCTGACCCTGCCGGTCCGCTTCAGGAAGTTCAGATCATCCACCGTAAAATACTGACAGCAATGCTGTACCATGTCATCCAGGATCTTTGATGCTTCGGCAGCCGGTATCCCCTGTCTGCTTAATTCGGCAGCTTTGACCGCAAGCAGGCCGTTTCCAAAACCGCAGCCATAAGAATCAACGATATGCACGATCCTGTCGCGGTATTCTTCCAGCAGCTGCTCTGCAGCGTTGACCGCCGCATTATAGGTACCGCTGATCCCGGAACTCATCGCGATGTAGATGACATCAGTCCCTTCTTTCAGCAAAGGTTCAAATACAGATACAAACAGACCTGTATTCAGAAGCGATGTTTTCACACTAACACCTTTGCGCAGTTGTTCATAGTATGAATGGATATCAAAATTTTCGATGTCACCATCATATGTATACGGCTGGTCATCGATCGTATAATCGATCGGAAGAAGAGTGATTCCTTCCAGCAGTGCACCCGGAAGATTTGCGGTCCCATCCGCTAAAACTGCAAAAGACATTGTCAAACCTCCTGCCTGTACTTCCATTGCAGAAACACTGAACACTGCCTGAATGGAAATACATGCAAACCGTATTCTGAAACAAAAAAAAGGTTTATCAAAATACATTTGTATTATAACCCTCACACCGTTTTAATTCATCCTATGGCGCTCTTTTTGTTTATCCCGGGTCTGCCGGCAGATCTGTACACAGATCTGACAGCCATTATGATATGATCATGGAGGAGGCTGACACTATGAATTATCATATGGAACATAACCGTATCTGGCTTGAAGATGAAGAAGGAAAAGAGATCGCATATGTAACCTTCCCTGCATTTGAACCGGGTATGGTAGAAGTAACACATACATTTGTTGACTCATCGCTCCGCGGTCAGGGAGTTGCCGGAATCCTGATGGAAAAAATGACCGAAGTCCTGAGAGAAACCGGTCAGAAAGCTGAACTGACATGTTCATATGCCATGAAATGGTTTATGAAGCATCCGGAAAACCAGGATGTACTGATCGATCCCGAAGCGGAAGCAGTCAAGGCTGCAGGCGGTGTCCCGGAAGCCTGCAGGATCCCCAGACACAGACCCATGCAGTAAAAGATCAAAAACGCCCTGCGGCGTTTTTATTATGATTCCAGAAAGCGGAATACCCTCATATTGAAGTCTTCGGCCTCTTCATATGCCGCATGTCCTAGTCCATGATATACGTACAGTTCACTGTCCCTGATCTGTTCATGCATTTCATAGGAAGCCTGTATTCCGACGGTACGGTCTTCCGATCCTCCGATGATCAGTACCGGACAATGTATTTCATTCAGGCGGGACCGTATATCAAAGTTCAGGATCGCGCTGGAGTTGATCATGAACCTCCTGTAATCCTTTGGTTTTCCGACCAGGCCGATCACAGGATATGTTTTTCTGTACTTTTTCAGATATGCCTCCGAATAGCTCTTCTCGGCAGTATCGATCATCAGTTCTTTATGATTGCCTTCCCCGGCATATTTCATCCATAGGGCGATATTTTCCCGGATCATATCATTGGCATACGGAGCAGAAACAGCGA
>JAEIGA010014172.1_pt1 | contig 12128 bp, 8 predicted proteins | sample 9270691 | NCBI WGS metagenome assembly JAEIGA01 (sample SAMN17057246, study PRJNA624740) | gut metagenome | biome: biome; isolation source: fecal sample | host: Bos grunniens | place: China: Xizang | collected 2019
CTTAATGGTGAACTCAAATTACATTATCGAGATCACAAATGTTACTAAGAACTTCCCTGATAAGGTTGTTCTCGATAATGTCAGTTTGTCTGTAAGGAAGGGTGAGTTCCTTACAATTCTTGGTCCTTCGGGATGTGGTAAGACTACGCTTTTGCGTCTTTTGGCGGGTTTCAATTCAGTTACATCAGGTGATATACTTATTGGTGGCGAGTCTATGACAGGCGTGCCTCCACACCTTCGTCCTGTGAATACTGTGTTTCAGCGCTATGCTCTATTCCCCAACTATAATGTCTTCGATAATATCGCCTTTGGTCTTAAGCTGCAGAAGGTCGATAAGGCGGAGATTGAAAACCGTGTGAAGCGTGCCTTGAAGATGGTGGGTATGACCGACTATGAGCACCGTGATGTGCAGTCGTTGTCGGGTGGTCAGCAGCAGCGTGTGGCTATTGCACGTGCCATTGTCAACCGCCCTCAGGTGTTGCTCCTTGATGAGCCTTTGGCAGCTCTTGACCTCAAGATGCGTAAGGATATGCAGATGGAGCTTAAGGAGATGCACCGCGACTTGGGTATCACCTTCGTCTATGTAACCCACGACCAGGAGGAGGCTCTGACTCTCTCGGATACAATTGTTGTGATGAACGAGGGAAAGATTCAGCAGATTGGTACTCCAACAGATATCTACAACGAGCCATGTAACGCCTTTGTTGCCGACTTCATTGGCGAGAGCAATATCCTCAATGCTACTATGGTGCGTGATCGCTTGGTGCGTTTCATGGACAAGGAGTTTGAGTGTATCGACGAGGGCTTTGGCGAGAATACACCTGTAGATGTTGTGGTGCGTCCTGAGGATGTATATATTATCCGCAATGCCGATGCTGCAATGTTCCACGGTGTGGTTCGCTCATGCACCTTCAAGGGTGTTCACTATGAGATGTATGTAGATACTCCTGATGGTTATGAGATAATGATTCAGGACTACAATGCCTTTGAGCCAGGAACAGAGGTGGGTATGATGATTAAGCCTGCTGATATTCATGTTATGCGTAAGGAGCGTACCGAGAACCATGTCGAGGGAGAGATGGTAGATGCTACGCATGTCGAGATTCTTGGTGAGCAGTTCGAGTGTGAGGCTCAGGAGGGTATCGAGGCTGGTGCTAAGGTGGATGTAGCGTTTGACTTTTCGGCTGTGGAGCTTACTGATGATCCGGATGATGGTATCTCATGGGGTACTATCCGCTTTATTCTCTATAAGGGTGACCGCTATCACCTAACAGTCCGCACTGACGATGGTGAGAATATCTATGTGGATACTCACGATGTGTGGGAAGATTTGGATGAGGTAGGTATTAAGATTTCGCCTAAGGCGTTGCGCATATCAAAGCTTTAATGCGTGGTGTAAGATGAATAGATTTGTAAAGTTTTTCTCTCGTAGGCGTAATTGGAGTTTGCCGTATGTGATATTTATGGCAATCTTCGTTGTTATGCCTTTGGTGTTGATTATGATATACGCCTTCCAGTCGAAGGATGGTAGCTTCTCGATGGAGAACTTCCATAGGTTTATCAATCAGCCTGAGGCGGCAAATACCTTTATCTACTCTATAGGTATCGCGCTTATAACAACCATAATATGCCTTGTATTGGGCTATCCTGCAGCGTATATACTATCGCGCATGAAGCTCTCCACTGCGCGTCTTGTAGTGATGCTCTTCATCTTGCCTATGTGGATAAATGTGCTTGTTAGAACATTGGCTACGGTGGCGTTGTTCGACTTTTTGCGTCTGCCGTTGGGTGAGGGAGCATTGATATTTGGTATGGTCTATAACTTCTTGCCATTCATGATATACCCAATCTACAATGTGCTTCAGAAGATGGACGGTTCGCTTATCGAGGCTGCCGAGGATCTTGGTGCTACACCGCGTCAGGTTTTTACGCGTGTGGTCTTTCCTCTCTCTACACCAGGTATTGTGAGTGGTATCATGATGGTATTTATGCCGACTATCTCGACCTTTGCTATCTCGGAGCTACTTACAATGAACAACATTAAACTCTTCGGTACGACCATTCAAGAGAATATCAATAACGGTATGTGGCACTATGGCGCAGCGTTGTCGCTCATTATGTTGATAATCATTGGTATAACCTCGCTATTTACCGATTCATCGGAGGATGGCGCAAATGAAGGACTACTCTAATGAAGAAGATACTATCTACGGGCTATCTTGTCCTACTTTTGGTGATGCTCTACGCTCCAATTGTTATCATCGCCATATTCTCGTTCACCGAGTCAAGAGTGCTTGGTAACTGGACAGGCTTCTCTACGGAGCTATACACCTCGTTGTTTTCGGGAGGTGTCAACAACTCGTTGATTGATGCCATAAAGAACACCTTTATCATCGCCTTAGTTGCAGCTTCGGTATCTACTGTGCTTGGTACTGTGGCAGCTATAGGTATCAACGATTTGCGCTACAGAAAGCGTCGTGTGGTTAACTTTGTGAATAATATTCCAATCCTTAACCCGGATATAATCACTGGTATTTCGCTCTTTTTACTCTTTATCTCTTTGGGCATCACACAAGGCTATACCACAGTTATTCTTGCGCACATAACCTTCTGTACGCCTTATGTCGTACTCAGTGTCTTGCCACGCCTTACGCAGATGAATCCAAACATCTATGAGGCTGCACTTGACCTTGGTGCTACGCCTATGCAGGCTATTCGTCGTGTCATCTTGCCTGAGATTCGTCCTGGTATGATTTCGGGTTTTATCCTCGCCTTTACCCTCTCGATTGATGACTTTGCGGTCACAATCTTTACCAATGGTACAAATGGCTTGGAGACTCTCTCAACCTATATCTATGCCGATGCTCGCAAGGGTGGTCTCACGCCAGAACTTCGTGCGCTATCGACAATAATTCTTGTCGTTGTGTTGGTGTTGTTGATTGTTGTAAACCTCCGCGCACGCCGTCAGGCAAAGCAAGCGGAGCAGGCTGCTATGTTCAATAATAAGTAATTGCAAATGAAGAAAATCCTATATATAATCGTTGCTGCGGCATTTGCATTTGTATCGTGCAACGCCGATGAGCAGCGTATGCAGATACTCAAGGTTTATAACTGGGGCGACTATATCGACGAAGATCTTATTCCAGAGTTTGAGGAGTGGTACTTCGAGCAGACTGGTGAGCAGGTGGAGATTATCTATCAGACCTTCGATATCAATGAGGTTATGCTCGCAAAGATTGAGAATGGCGAGGCAGACTTCGATGTTGTCTGTCCTTCGGAGTATATCATCGAGCGTATGTTGCGTAACCAGATGCTTCTACCTATCCTTACACCAGAGTTTGTTGAGGAGATTAACTCTCGAGATATCAACTACTTCGATTGTGTATCTCCATATATCAAGGAGCAGTTTGCGTTGTTGGAGGCCCCTGAGGGTATCGATCCTAATGACTACTCGGTAGGTTATATGTGGGGTACTACGGGTATCCTCTACAATAAGAGTTATGTCTCGGAGGAGGAGGCCTCTTCTTGGTCATTGATGTTCGATAGGCGCTTGGAGGATAAGATTTTTGTTAAGGATGCCTTCCGAGATGTCTATTCTCCAATTCTTATCTATGCTAAGACCTTGGAAGCCAGAGCCAATGGCACTTTGGGCGAGGATGAAACTCTTGATATTGATACTATCCATGAGCTTATGTACGACTCTTCGGATGAGTCTATAGCCTTGGTTGAGGGGTATCTTAAGCGCATGAAGGAGCTTGTTGCAGGCTGGGAGGCTGACTTCGGCAAGGAGATGATGACGCAGGAGAAGGCGTGGATCAACCTTATGTGGAGCGGTGATGCTGTATGGGCTATTGATGAGGCATCTTCGGTGGATGTTGAGCTTGGTTACACTGTGCCTAAAGAGGGTAGTGTCGTGTGGTTTGATGGTTGGGTGATACCTAAGTATGCCCGCAACCTTCGTGCTGCACGCTACTTCATCGACTATATGTGTATGCCTGAGAATGCAATCCGCAATATGGATGCTACGGGTTATGTTAGTGTTGTTGCTACCGAGGAGGTCTTTGACGCTTTGGAGGATTTGTGTTATGCAGAGCCAGAGGTAAGCGATCTCAGCTACCTCTTTGTTGATAGAGATGGAAATCCTATTGAGGGCTCGGAGAGTGTCTTGGCAGACCCTGTATTGTATCCTGATAGGAGTGTTATAGCTCGCTGTGGTGTTATGCACGATTCGGGCGATAGAACAGATAAGATGCTTGAGATGTGGTCACGCGTTAAGGGTGATAACCTCTCTGTGGGTATGCTTGTAGGTATCATTGTATTCTTCAGCGTATTGCTCGTTTGGGGTGTATGGCGTAAGGTCGATGCCTACCGCCGCAAGCAGAAGCTAAAGAAGCGTCGCCATCATAAGAATAAAACGAAATAATCATTTACTAACCTAACTATATTATAAACTATGACAAGAAAGTTTACTCTATTTCTTGCCTCAATGCTTATTGTATTTAGTGCTGGGGCAACAATGCCAACAACAGATAATAGCTCGATGGAGCAGCAGAGTGTAGCTCTTACTGCGGAGGAGAACGACGAGGATGGTTACTGGTGGGGTGCAAGTTTTGATATCGCCTCTAACTACTTGTGGCGAGGTTACGACCAGTCGTATCGTGGTGGTAACCGCACAATGTTCGATCCTGCGCTCCAGGGAGGTGTAACCTTCGGTTATGGTAAGTTCTATATCGACCTTTGGGCAAACCATTCACTTATTAGTAAGTACAACGAGTTTGATATCTTCCTTGGCTTCGAGCATGAAAACCTTACAATCACCGCTTATGATGTGCTTTGGGGTGTGTGTGGTGAGATGGAGACAATGAATCCATTTAATGCTAAGAATCATAGCCTTACTACGACTATCGACTATACACTTTTCGACTGCTTACGCCTACATTGGGCTACCACCTTTATCCATTCAGGTGATAAGCTCGCTAATGGCAAGCAGGCATTTTCGTCATACTTCGAGGCTGCCTATACCCACTCTGTAGGTGATATGTTCGATGTGGAGCTTACGGCTGGTGCTGCACCATGGACAGGTGTATTCTGGATGGGTGGACCTCAGATTAAGTTGGAGGATGGCAGCTATGCTTTGGATTTTGATAATCAGCCTACAGGCTTCAATGTTACAAACCTCAGCGTTATGCTTAATAAGGAGTTCGAGGTTGAGGGTATAAGCGTTCCTGCACAGTTTGGTTATGTTTATAACCCTACATCGAAGTGCCACTATGTACTACTTAAGGCGGGTTTGAGCTTCTAATATAACTATGATAGATGCGGAGTCGGTCAATCGTGAGGGTTGCCGACTTCTTTTTTATAGAATAATGGGGCATTGTTTGGGTTAAAACTTATTTTCTATGCGTTACGGATATAGATATTTCATGGTGCTATTGTCGCTATTTGTTGTTGGGTGTAGTGGTGATGGTGATAGGATGCCGTGTAGAGCTGATGAGCTAATGCTGTGGTATGACAAGCCAGCTGAGTTTTGGGAGGAGTGTTTGCCACTTGGTAATGGTCGTTTGGGTATGATGCCTTCGGGAGGTGTTGAACTCGACTATATAGCCCTTAATGAGGGCACGATGTGGAGTGGTGGCGTGCAACATACGGATAACCCTGAGGCCTTGGAGTGGTTGCCACGCATACGACAACTACTTATCGAGGGAGATAACCGTCGCGCTGAGGAACTTATGTATAAGCACTTCACCTGTTCGGGTGGCGGCTCGTCGTCTCCTGAGTATGGATGCTATCAGATGTTTGCTACCCTATGGGTTAGAAGTGAACTTTCGGAGGATGCTCACATTGAGGGTTATCGCCGTGAGCTAAACCTGCATGATGCTGTGGCTACCACACGCTTTGTGGCTGATGGAGTGGAGTATAGTAGGGAGTACTTCACATCGTTTGGCGATAATGTTGGGGCGGTACGCTATCTCGCCTCTGTTCCTTCGGATTATAGCCTTTGGCTATCGCGTCCTGAGCGTGCTGAGATTGTAGCAAATGGAGAGAGTATAACCATTAGCGGAGAGCTATCAAGCGGTAGCGAAAATAGAGGTGTTGGTTACTATGGTTGCCTTAGAGTGGTTACAGATGGAGAGGTTTCGGCGGTGGAAAATAGGCTGCACATCGTGGGGGCTACCGAGATGAAGATATACCTCTCAGCTGCTACAACCTATGCGGTTTCTGAGCCGAGGGTTAGAGTGAATGCTCTTGTTGAACATGCCTCGGGTTGTGACTTCGAGGAGCTTAAGCGGGAACATAAGGCGAGCTATGATCGACTCTTTGGTCGTGTGATGATAGATCTTGGCAATCAGCGCGTTGATATACCTACAGACCAACGAATTGAGGAGTATGCTAAGGGTGGCGATGATGCTTCGCTTGCGGCACTCTATGCCCAGTATGGACGCTACTTGCTAATATCTTCGGCATATAATACTGTGCTTCCGCCCAATTTGCAGGGTATATGGGCTGCAGGTGTGTGGACACCTTGGAATGGCGATATGCACCTTAACATCAACCAGCAGATGAACCATTGGCCCTTGGAGGTGGGTAACTTGGGAGAGCTTATCGAACCACTTACGCGCTATGTTGAGGTGCTGGCACGCTCGGGAGAGCATACCGCGCGCCACTTCTACGACGCTGAGGGGTGGTGTGCACATATCCTTGCTAATGCGTGGGGTTTTACCTCTCCTTCGGAGGACCCTTCGTGGGGCGCAACAAACACTTGTGGCGCGTGGATTGCGCTCCACCTCTGGGAGCACTATCTATATAGTGGCGATATGGATTATCTTGTGAGGGTTTATCCTCTTATGCGTGATGCCGCACTCTTCCTATGTTCAATACTCATTGAGGAGCCTCAGCATGGTTATCTTGTTACAGCGCCTACTACCTCGCCCGAAAATGGTTTTTACCTTAGTGAGGAGGATGCCCGTCGAGGTGTTGTCACGCATATATGTATGGGCTCGACGATGGATAATCAGATAGCGCGCGAGATATTTGGTGCTACCATCAAGGCTGCTGACATCTTGGGGTGTGATGCCGATGTGGCAGAGAGGCTTAGAGATGCCATGTCGCGTTTAGTGCCTACGCGTGTATCGTCGGATGGTCGTATTATGGAGTGGATGGAGGAGTATATCGAGGCAGAGCCTGAGCATCGCCATATCTCACACCTCTTTGGACTCTATCCTGCAGGGCAGATAACACGCTCTACACCCGAACTCATGGAGGCTGCGCGTCGCACGCTTGAGGTGCGTGGTGATGCTGGCACGGGGTGGTCGCGTGCATGGAAGATATGCTTTTGGGCGCGTATAGGCGATGGTGAGCGTGCCGAAAGGTTGCTGCGTTCGTTGCTTGAACCTGCGATTGTAGATGGGCGTTTGGGTGGAGGTAGTTATCCTAACCTCTTCTGTGCGCATCCGCCATTCCAAATTGATGGTAACTTTGGTGGTGCGGCGGGAGTTATGGAGATGCTTTTGCAGAGCCACGATGGTGTTATAGACCTGCTTCCAGCTCTCCCCGAATCGTGGCGTGACGGCTCTTTTAGAGGACTTTGTGCCCGTGGTGGTGTTGAGGTCGATTGCACATGGCGCGATGGTCATGTGGAGAGTGTTGGTCTCTTGACGCGTAGCAACTGCCGTGTGGTGCTACGCCTACCCGATGGTACTACGAAGAGTGTTAGATGTCGTGCTGGCAAATACGAGGAATGTTCTATAAATTAGGATGACCGACTTTGTAGAACATACCTCTAAAATGGTTTAGAAGAGATACTGCTCTGTGCGTACTCTGTTGCACAGAGTATCTATCTCGCTCCATGCCTCCTCGCTGAGCGTTGTGCCTACAATCTCTATGACCTTACCTGCGGCGATAGCACCCATAGTGCCACATTGGCGTAGTGTTAGCCCCTCGCAGAGACCAGCCATGAACCCCGCAGCGTAGAAGTCGCCAGCACCTGTGGTGTCAACGCGCTTTGCAGCTGCCATGATGCCCACATGCACAAGCTCCTCACCTCGCTTGATGAGTGCTCCGCGTGTGCCAGTCTTAACAACTGCCAATTCGCACATCTTGCTGATGTATTGTAAAGAGTTGATTGGCTCGCTCTCGCCACTAAAGGCGCGCGCCTCATCCTCATTGGCAAAGAGAATATCAACATAACGCTTCACGATGTCGTGTAGGAAGTCGCGGTTCTCCTCCACAACATTGAACGACGCAAGGTCTATTGCAACCTTTAATCCGTGCTCCTTTGCTTGCTCTATGGTCTTGCGTATAAGGTCGTGATCCTGAACAAGGTAACCCTCGATATACAGGTAGTCGTAGCTATCTAATATTGTGCCGTCAATCTCTTCGGCAGTAAGATCCAAGGCTGCGCCGAGGTGTGTCACAAAGGTGCGCTCACCATCCGAAGATACAAGTGCTACGCACTTGCCTGACTTGTGTTCTGAGCGTAGTATGTATGGTGTTATGCCTAAGTTGCGAAGAGCCTGTTCATAGAAATCTCCTGTGGTATCCTCGCCCACCTTACCTATAAATGCAGTCTTTGTGCCAAGACGAGCCATAGCGCGTATGGTGTTTGCTGCCGAGCCTCCCAAGGATAGAGAGTAGGGGGAGCCTGCCACAGCCTTAGATATGTCGGTTTGCAGTTGACTATCAACGAGACTCATAGAGCCCTTGGCGAGTTGATACTCCGAAAGTACATTGTCATTCGATAGGTTTACAAGCATATCGGTAAGAGCATTACCAATGCCTATTACACTCTTTGTCATATTTGGTTTATATTAGCACTATTTTTTATTTGTCGTTAGATGTCGCCTAAGGCTTAGTTTTGTGCGTAGTAGGAGTCGTTGAAGTCTCTCCCAGTGCATTGCTAAGCCTCGTTTTCGCCTACGCTCCACCCATGTGCCTGCGAAGTGGTGAATACTTCGTGTGTTGTCGGTGATGGTTATCTTGCCTGTTTGCAGACTCTTAGGGTTGAAGTACTCCTCAGGATAGAGATTTATACCCATGAGTGTCGAAACTTTGTCATGTTCGATGAAGCCACCTCTGTCGAGTAGTATGTCGGTTACGATAAGTACCACGGTCTTGTACTCGAGTTTTCCGCGTAGCGATATGAAGTGGCGGTTGTCGTAGTAGCTCAATATACTCTTCAATGGTTCGAACTTAGGGTATGACGCAAAACCGAGTCCTGCTGCTGGAAGTGCTCTGCAACCCCTGTATGTAGCATCACCCGCCAGCTGCTCCAAACCCATAAAAGGACCCTGGGCGATTATATCGTCCATAGGTCGTATGACTTCAACATCCACATCGAAATAGACGCCACCGTAGTTGTACAATATCCAGAAGCGAGCGAAGTCGCTCACAAAGGCGAACTTTCGACAGTGATATGCCTCCTCGATATATGGAACCATGCCTATGTCGAAGTTGTCCTCGTTCCACTCCTTGATTTGGTAGTCAGGGAGATACCTCTTCCAGGACTCTATACATTTAATAGCCATCTCAGGCAGCGGGTTGCGTCCAAACCAGCAGTAGTGAATTATTTTAGGTATCTCGGTAGTTTTCATGTTGTTGTCGCTTATGAGTTAGTTTGTTGGCTTTGTGTCGATAAACTATGCATAAGATAAATCGAGGTAAAGGTAATAAAAATTATGCAATAAACAATTGATTCTTAACAATAGAAAGGTTGATGAAATTATAAAATTGGGGTGGTTATGCACAAACTTAAGTAAGTCGATATATCCATTTATTTTAAACATTACGCGTAAGTGCTGTAGTTTATTGAAAAATAATAGCTGTTAATGTAAAATTAGTATGAACCCTATGAAAAATATATTCCGTATGGCTATGGTGGCATTTGCTGCCATAGCCCTTGCGGCGTGTAATTCGGACGATGAGCCAAAGGGTGGTGGCACGGAGAGCAACCTTGTTTTGGTTGTCGATGTGGAGAATGTTACCGCTACCTCGGCTAAGGTTAAGGTGTCACATAATGGCAAAACCGCCGATAGCTGGTATGGATTGCTTACTACCGATACTGCTACTCGCGAGGATCAACTTATCGAGGAGTGTGTGGCGCAGCTTGCCACAGGTGATATAGGCTCGCAGCTCATATTTAACAAAAACTACACAAAGATTCTATCGCCGCTATCGCCTGAGACAACCTACAAATATATCGCCTTTGGTCTAACGGAGGATGGTAAGGTATATGGTGAGCGTGCCTCAGTGGAGTTTACAACGCTCGCAGGTGGCAGCAATGGTGGTGATGAACCTCAGGAGGATGAAGTATATGAGAATATGCTTCCAAACCCATCGTGGAGCATCGCCTATACGGGTGCTAAGACCATAAACGATGCGGAGTTTAAGCACACTGTAACAGTTAATAGCACCGATAATGCCCCTTATACTATTGCTGTTGTCTATGCAAGCGAGTACGACTCATCGAAGTTGCGCGAGTTGGGTGATGCCTTGGCGGGTAGTATGATGGAGTACCTCGAGGCCTATAACGCTACCTATGGCACATCCTACACTATGAACGATATGCTCTTCCGTGGCAATGGTGTTGAGGCGTTTGACGACCTCGACCCAGGATATTATATCGCTATTGCCATGGGTATAACCTCCAAGGGTGAGGTGAGTGGTCTTTATGCCGTATCGGAGACCTTCCATGTTGATGAGGAGACACCTACCGCGCTATACTCATCGTGGTTGGGTGACTGGACTCTGATAGGTGATAATGGCGTTACGAACGATGTTGTTATAGGTCGCAAGGTGGCTAATAAGTCTATAAACATGTATGGTTTGCAGAATTTGCCATTCTCTGTTGTAGGTGAATACTCTGTGGAGCGCAACGATATTATTTTCGCTGCACAGGTCATTGAGCAGGGCTACCAGTTCAGCGACGGCAGCGTGGCAGATATCCACCTTCTTGGTTTGGATGAGGATGGCAAGTACTATGGACTCGATAATGGTAACTATGGTATCGCTATTGCGGGCGTGTTGGAGAATAATCGACGCGCCATTGTGCGATATGGTCTAAACCAGCCCGACTATCCAAAGTTCGTGGCTATGATGATCGTTGCCTATATGGGTGGTAAATACTACTCTTTGAGCGAAGATATAGCTGCTTTCAATGGTATTGCTGAGCTTGCTCCCGCATCAAGCACCGCAAGTTTAGAACCTACGGCATTACACTTTAGCAAGGGTACTCTGCCAGCTATGAGTCGCAGGCTATCTCTTGGTGAGAGAGTCGAAACATGCAAAATCGCTGATCATCGCTAAGTAGCATAGCTTAATAATAATACCGAGGCTAACAAGATCATAATTGATGGATGTTAGCCTCGGTTTTTTGTGGGCAAACTAAATAGCAACTTGTATAGCTACGCAACCTAAGGAAGTAAACACACAATGTAGTTTTAGGCTTATGTCCTAAACTACATCTTTTTTATCCACTCTAATCAAATCACAATTTAGAGATTGTATCTACGGCTATAAAACGGGAGACCGACTAAGTCCGTTAGGACTTAAGTCGGTCTCCACACACACACAATTACCTATTTAAATTATTATTTACTTAAAGTAGGTTCTAAAATTAATTGGTTTTAACCTTTGGTTACATCAAACTGTAAACACCACGCGCAAAGTAGTTGTCACGAAGTGGCGCATACTTGTTGATACAGTCGATGCTACTGTAACTTGATTACATATGCAAATAACCTATTGTCATCTATTTGCTATTACAAAAGACGACCGATAACCTCGTTGCGGATATTCTTACCAGTACTTGTCTCGTTTGCTGAAACTGCAACATTAGTTGCTGAGCAACCTGTTACATTAGCCTCCTTACCAGCACCGATAACCTGACCTGCGTCACGACCTGCAGATACTGTTGAGTTTGTAGCAGTACAGTCCTTCACAGGAGTAGCAACAGTAGCGTTACCAATCAAAGCACCAGCCTTATCACCGTCTGCATCGTTGTTAGCCTTTGTACAAGTTACAGTAGCACCTGTTACATGGCAGTTCTCAACCAATGCAGTCTCCTGAGTGATATAACCTACCAAAGCACCGCAGTTGTGGTGACCATTGATAGTAGCACCCTCAATCTTAAC
>JAEIGA010014173.1_pt1 | contig 12128 bp, 10 predicted proteins | sample 9270691 | NCBI WGS metagenome assembly JAEIGA01 (sample SAMN17057246, study PRJNA624740) | gut metagenome | biome: biome; isolation source: fecal sample | host: Bos grunniens | place: China: Xizang | collected 2019
AAAATCCATGTTACCCATTTTGATGCAAAACTAACTACTGGTACTAGTGCAGAACGCATACTGAGGGGAGCATAGGCATATGCGTGCTGCAAGGCATGTCCACATTCGTGTGCTGCTACCGCAGCCGCTGCAACACTATTAGAATTATAGACTGCATCTGAAAGATTAACCGTTTTATTGCTTGGATTGTAGTGGTCCGTCAAATGCCCTGACGTAGAAATAACTTGGACATCTGTGATGCCATTATCACGTAACATTTTCTCTGCGACCTCACGTCCTGTAAGAGGTATATATACTTTGGAATATTGCTTAAACCTATGATTAAGCAAAGCGCTAATGCCCCAGCTAGCAAGGGCAATTGCAATAAATAGAATAAAATAAGGATCCATAGTTATGAGTTTTATATGTTATTTTTTGGTTTTCTTTTTGCAGACTTTACAATGTCCATACAAATACAACGAATAGCGTTCTAACACAAAGTTATTCATTCTTTTATCTTCTAGAATTCGCGAAAAAGTTGAGTCTTTTACTTCACGTACACGTCCACAGCGCTGGCATATAATATGTATAGAAGAGGACTTTAGAAATGACAACTCATACTGTCCTGCGCGTACACCATATTCTTTTTCGATATGACGAATAATTCCCGCTTTTTCGAATAGTTCTATGGTATTATACACCGTAGCGCGGCTAATTAACAACTCCGTGAGGGATTCGCGCAATTCGTCAATAGTAAAGCGTTGAAGCGTACACACTGAAGACAAGATGTTGAATCGCTCAGGTGTATGACGCAGTTTGTGCTCATCCATATAAGCACATAACTGATCATACGCTCGACGATATATATCTTCCTTCTTGTTTGGCATTTATTTAAATGTGTTTAATGTAGGCACGACGACGCTTGTGGTATTTATGAGGGAAAGCCTCCCAGTGATTGAGGTTTTTGAAATTAGTTTCCATAATCGCAGTAGTTTCAATGCGTTGAATACCATATTTAACGAAATAAGGATGTTGGTCAGCAATAATAACTGCATTGAGTCCTCGATCTTGATAATCAGGGCGAACGGCGATAATTAAGAAATCAAATGCCTCATAATGATCTGACTTTAAAGCTTTCAAAAGGTGATACCAACCAAATGGGAACATTTTTCCTTGCGTTTTTCGGAGTGCTTTTGAAATATCAGGCATACCCACACCAACAGCAACAACTTCATCCTTCTCATTGACAACGATTGTGACAAAATCGAAATTGAGAAGAGGGAAATATGCTTCGCAGTATTGTTTTTTCTGGCGGTCAGTAAGCGGTTGGAAGTTGTAAAGTTTTTGGTACGCAACGTCAATCACATCCATATAAGTCATGCCATATTTCGCCTTCAACTCCTTGACAGATCTTACCTTATCCACTCTCACATTACTACGTTGTTCAACGATTTTCGCCATTCTCCCGAATCGTTCAGGAAGTTCTTGGGGAGGATAAATTTGCATTTCAATCCAGTCGTTTTCCTTCACTAATCCATAGTCGTCAATATGCTTGACGTAATATGGATAATTGTAGAGCGATGCCATTGGCACGAGGTGCTCAAATCCCTCAATAATAAGTCCTTGGTGGTCAAAATCAGTAAAACCAACAGGGCCGTTGAGTTTGTCCATTCCTTTGCTCTTTCCCCACTCTACCACAGCATCTAACAAAGCATTGCTAACTTCCTTATCATCAATAAAATCGAACCAGCCAAACCTAACTTTTTTGACGCCCCATTTTTCATTGGCTTGGTGGTTGATGATACCTGCAATTCGCCCTACAAGTTTACCATTTCGATATGCCATGAACAATATATTCTCGCAAACCTCAAATGCAGGGTTCTTCTTAGGATTAAAGGTATCCAATTCATCCAAAATAAGTGCAGGACAAAAATATTCACAATCTTTATAAAATTCGTTTCCAAATTTCACGAAACGCAGCAAACCTCGTTTACTGGTTATTTGTTTGATTTCAACAGCCATATTAATATTATAAGCACAAATTAGGTTGCAAAGATAGCATATATTTTTGGAATACACAAAAATTATCATCAAAAATAGCGTAATAACTAACTAATAACTATCTAATCACTAACTAATAACTAACTAATAACTAATTATACAATCATGTAGAATAGTAGTAGGATGATACAATATCATACATAACAGTGAGGGCGTAGCAAGATCGTCAAGAAGAAAATCAAGTAAGATATTGCCCATTCCAAAAAAAAGTTGTACCTTTGTCGCGTAATTATACTAGCCATGCAGCAATTTGAATTATACATAGCTCGATGTTTACAATTAGCTCGATTGGGCGAATACTATGTTGCTCCTAATCCAATGGTAGGTGCCGTATTGGTTGCCGATTATGGATACTCACAGGAGGAACTAGCCACTAGTTCTCCTCAGATCTTGGGTGAGGGCTGGCATATGCGATATGGAGGTCCTCATGCAGAGCCAAACTGCTTGCGCGATGCAGAGTATAGGCACCCAGAAGGTATTGATTATAAACACTGTACACTATACGTCAGTTTAGAGCCTTGCAGCCATTATGGCAAGACTCCTCCATGTGCAGAATTGATTATTCAGAAGGGGATTGGACGTGTTGTGATTGGTTGTTTAGATCCCAATCCTCAAGTAGCAGGTAGAGGAGTGAGGATGATGCGAGAAGCTGGTATAGAAGTAATTGTGGGAATATTAGAGGACGAGTGTCGGGCATTGAATAAACGATTTATCTGTTTGCAAGAGAAGAAACGCCCATATGTAATCCTTAAATGGGCACAAACAGCAGATGGATATATTGATTATCGGCAAGAGTCAAATGATGGGGGAAGTGCCCCTCTAGTGATATCTACGCCATTGATGAAGCAATTAGTGCATCAGCAACGTGCTGAAAACATGGCCATTATGGTAGGTACACGAACTGTATTAATGGACAACCCTCGACTATTGACGACCCATTGGAGTGGTAGGAATCCAGTACGTGTGACATTAGATAGGCATCATATATTACCTGCAGATAGCAAGATATTTTCCAGCGATTCAGAAACGATAGTATATCATGAGAATACCGATTGGGAATTTCTTTTAGCCGATTTGGCAAAGCGTAATATCCATTCGATATTAGTTGAGGGTGGAGCTACCTTGTTGAATAGCATTCTTTCGAGTGGCATATATGATGAAGTACATGTTGAAATAGGGAATATACAGATCGAATGTATAGGAGATGGGAAAGGAGTAAAAGCCCCCACTTATACATTTACAACCCAACCACAAATGATCGATGGACACTGTGTATATGTTGAAAAAAATGCTAAAAATTTGTATATTTAAGAAAAAAGCAGTATCTTTGCAAGTTAAAAGCATGTTTATGAAAAAAGTTTGTTTTTTATTGTTGGCTATTTGTGCGTGTGTTGGTTGTACAGATTTTAAGCAATCGCGCAGAAATGGTGTGATAGCAGAATACCACGGCGAGACCATTACGCAAGTTGAGATTGATGCTCTGACGGCAAACTTGTCGGCAGAGGATAGTGTACGTGTAGCAGAGCAATACATCCGTCAATGGGCAACCAACCTATTAGTTTGGGAGGAAGCTAGGAGTCTCAACAACAAAGAAATTGAAAAGAAAGTAGCTGATTATCAACGTTCGCTATGTCTGCACGAATGGGAACAACGTGTGGTAAGGCAAAAAATGCCACAACACGTAGAAGATAGTATGATTCTTGCATTCTACGAAAACAATCAATCCCATTTTATTCTTCGCGATCCAATTTTAAAGGGATTGATATTGATCATTCCTAATGGTGCACCTAATATGGATAAATTGCGCAAGTACGTCACAGATCCTGCTAAAGAGGAGAACATCGAATGGATTGAAAAGTATGCATATCAATATGCAACCGGCTATGAGTTGTTTTTAGAAGGTTGGAAGACCAGTGATCAGCTCTTGCAACGCATCCCCATTGATAAGATCACTTTTCACAAACAATTAAAACAGACAAAGCAAATTGAGATACAAGATTCCATTAACACTTACGTGTTGCAGGTAATAGATGTGTATCATGCTGGCGATTACAAGCCACTAGATTACGCACGTAGCGACATAGAGAAGATGTTATTGAGTCAACGTCAAGTTGAATTTCTTCGTAACATGCGCGAAGAACTCTACCACGACGCAGTACAACAAGGTAACTTAAAGATATATGAAAAATAAATTATTGATTATTGGCTATTGGTTATTGGCTATTGGTGGTGTAGCACAAGCTCAAGATAATATCATTGATGAGGTGATATGGGTTGTGGGTGAGGATGCTATTTTACGTAGTGAGGTAGAAGAGGAGCGTTTGCGCGCGCAATACGAGGGTACCCCTATCCCAGGTGATCCCTATTGCGTGATTCCAGAGCAATTGGCAATACAAAAACTTTTTTTGCATCAAGCCGAATTGGATTCTATTGAAGTGAGCGAGTCTAGCGTAAGCAGTCAAGTGGATATGCGCATGAACTATTACATCTCGCAGATTGGTAGCAAAGAGAAGATGGAGGAATATTTCCGCAAGACGAGCAGCGAAATTCGCGAAGAAATGATGACAAGTGTTCGCAATCAGATGATTATCCAACAGATGCAAAGCAAACTGACAGAGAATATCTCCCCTACCCCCGCAGAGGTGCGTCGCTACTACAATATGCTATCAGCAGACTCTATTCCTATGGTTCCTGCACAGGTAGAGGTACAAATATTGAGTATGGATCCGCCCGTTCCTTTGGAGGAGACAGAGCGTATTAAAGCCCGTTTGCGGGAGTTTACAGACCGCGTCCACAATGGGACAGCGGACTTCAGTATGTTAGCGCGTCTATACTCAGAGGATACAGAGTCGGCTAAACGTGGTGGTGAATTGGGATTTGTAGGTAAAGGACAATTGGTTAGCGAATTTGCCGATGTTGCATTTAATTTGAACGACCCTAAGCGTGTATCTCGTATAGTTAATACCGAGTACGGCTACCATATTATTCAACTCATCGAGAGAAAAGGCGAGCGCATCAATTGCCGCCATATATTGCTAAAACCCCATGTATCAGCAGAAGACAAGATAAATGCGCTTGGACGCCTTGATTCAATCCGAGGCTTGATGGTAGATAGTGGTTTGGTATTTGAAGCTGCCGTAGCTCGTTACTCGGAGGATAAAAACACCGTAATGAGCGGCGGATTGATGACTAACCCTAACACGGGCGCAAGTAAATTTGAATACCAAGAATTGCCTCCGGAGATCGCAAAACAAATTTATACGATGAAAGAGGGCGATATTAGTATTCCATTCGTGATGATGGACCGCACTAAAAACAAAGAGGTTTGCGTTATCGTCAAACTCAAGACCAAGCGCGACGCGCACAAGGCCAACCTTGTGGATGATTTCCAAGTGATCCGTCAGATGTTGCAACAGAAGCAAAGTGCAGAAACAATTGAGAAATGGATACGCGACAAACAAAAAGATATCTATGTGCAAATTGATCCTGCTTGGAGAGGATGTGATTTCCAATATCCAGGTTGGGTGAAGTAGAATGAACAGATGCGTTTGAGCAGAATTAGCATAGTATTGGCTTGCCTATTGGCGATAAATGGCATGGCTCAGGAGAAGGCTCCGCAGATGGTGTATTTGGAGCATTCTGAGACCTTGTCGTTTGACGAAAAACGTTTACCTGATGCGCAAATTTTGCGCGGGGATGTGCGTTTTCGCCATGATTCGGCATTGATGTATTGCGACTCTGCCTATTTCTTTGACAAAGAAAACTCCTTGCACGCATTTGGTCATGTCCACTTGATTCAAGGAGATAGTATCGAGGGATTTGGTGATATATTGTACTACAATGGTAATACCAAGATGGCCAAATTTCGCAAGCATGTAAAATTGATACATAACGGCACAACCACGCTTACTACCGATAGTATGAACTATGACCGAATGAAGGATATAGCGTACTATTTCTCAGGTGGAATGATTGAAGACAGCGTCAACACGCTGACATCTACCTGGGGGCAATACACGCCGGAGAACAACCAAGCGTTGTTTAGCAACAATGTCAAATTGGTGCAGGAAAAATTTGTATTGACGACAGACACCCTGTGCTATAACACAGAGACTTATCAGGCTGATCTAGTTAGCCCAACAACCATCGTGTATGAGCACGAGACTACCATCTTATCCTCTAAAGGATGGTACAATACTCAAACTGAAAAATCCATGCTTCTGGATCGATCTAAGATTATCCACACCGATGGTATGACTCTCACAGGCGATACTATCTATTATGACAAGGCCATCGGCTATGGTAAAGTGCTGGGCCATATTGAGAGCGTTGATTCCACCAATCAAATCACTCTGTACGGCAACGAGAGCGAGATGTGGGAGCATGATGAGCATGGCTATGTAACTGATAGCGCGCTGCTGGTTGAGTGGTCTGACTCTACCATGTATACGTACATGCATGCGGACACACTATTCACCGAACACATTCCTTATCAATATATGCAATTAGTTGCCAAAGATAGTATATTGCTAGATTCCGTATGGGTACTTCCCGCCCCTGATACCCTTTGGGTGGATACAACATACCTACAAGTACAAGCATATTATAATGTTCGCATCTTCCGCGAAGACATGCAAGCCGTATGCGATTCTGCACACTACAACGGCCGCGATTCGATCGCCACATTATGCGGCGATCCCGTTTGTTGGAATGAACAAAACCAGGTATCAGCAGACACAGTAACCATCTATATCAAGAACGGCGCAGTAGATTACCTGCATGGCTTGGGAAACGCCATAGCTATCAAACAAGAGAGCGATACAGAATACAACCAGTTGGCGGGCAAGGAGATGTTTGCTTATGTACGCGACAACGATGTGTATCGCGTGGATGTGCAAGGCAATGCCGAGACAGTGTTCTATCCTAGGGAGGAGGATGGTACTTATATGGGAGTTAATCGCACACAAAGTAGTTTTGTCAAGCTCTACCTTGAGAATCGCCAAATACAACGTATTTTGTTTACTAGCGCTACTACAGGCGTGATGCTACCAATGGATCAAGCCACCGAAGAAGACAAATTTCTTGTAACCTTTTTCTGGGCAGATCAAGAGCGCCCACGCATGCCAGGAGATGTATTCCTGCACCCAACCCGTACGCTACGCCCTGACGCCTCTGCAGTATCTGCTTCAGCAGAGGATGAAGAGGACGAAGAGGAGAATGAAGAAAATTATGAATATTGATAAAAACAACTGATAATGAAACGAATAGCAATTCTAACTTGTGTCATTGTATTGTCAATGACTAGTATCTACGCAGAAAATTATTTAGGTGTTCAACTAGGCTACGCACGCTCTATCACACGCCTAAACGCACCTTCGACCATGGCTAAAGAGACACTCCACCCTACAGGATATAATGGATTGAAAGTAGGTGTGATATATGATGCAACTATCATAAAGGGCTTCGGCGTAACAATGGGATTAAACTATACATTTGGTGCAAATGCAACCGATTGGGTAAAGAAAATTCACACTCAACCCACTGATTACCCACAAGTGCGTTCACGTGGACAATACCATCAATTGGAGATACCTGTGGACTGGCAATATAAGTTTGAGATAGCGCAAAATACCTGGCTTATGCTCTATACAGGTCCTACCCTGCAATGCGGTTTGGAGTTTAAGGACAAATGGTACGTGCGTGTTGATAAAGAGTCGCAAAGTATCTTGGTAGAGGAAAACATCTATTCTGCAGATGATATGCAGGACCACGCTCTTAAGCGCCTAAACGTAACTTGGGGAATTGGTGCTGGTTTCCAATACCAACACTATTTCTTGCGTGGCGGATATGATTTTGGCTTAATCAATCCATACAAATCCCAATCATTTATGGGTGTAGACGTAAATACCCGTGGCCGTTTTGACCAATGGCAAATCAAATTGGGCATGTATCTTTGGGAATTTTAATAGAAACATCCATATTCATTAAACTATAAACTTAACTAAACCGAAATGATTCCAAAAGAAACCATTGACCGAATTTTCGAGGCTGCTAAAGTTGAAGATGTCGTTGGCAGCTATGTTTCCCTTAAGAAGAAGGGAGCCAACCTATGGGGGCTTTGTCCTTTTCACCATGAAAAGACAAGTTCGTTTTCCGTTTCACCATCCAAAGGAATATACAAATGCTTTGGTTGTGGCAAGGCGGGTAGTGCTGTGCGCTTTGTAATGGAGATGGAGCAATGCTCCTATATTGAAGCTATCCGACAGTTAGCTCAACGCTATCATATCCAAATAGAAGAGCGCGAGTTGACTCAAGAAGAGAAGCAACGCCAGGATGACCGCGAGTCCATGTTTGTGGTAAACGATTTTGCCAATAAATGGTTCCAATCACAACTACATGACACACCGGAAGGGGCGACAGTAGGTATGGCTTATCTACGCCAAAGAGGTATCCGCGAAGATATTATCCAAAAATTTCAGTTGGGTTACTCCCCTGAGAAAGCTAGACTATGGGAAGAAGCCAAGAAGGCTGGTTACCAAGAGACTTATTTAATTAATGACCCAGACAAACTTATTGGCGCAGGTGTGTGTATCAAGGACGAAAAGGGTCATCTGTTTGACCGTTTTCGTGGACGAGTAATTTTTCCATTCTTCTCCGTTAGTGGTAAGGTTACTGGTTTTGCAGGAAGATTAATCAAACAAAGTGACAAGGCAGGTAAATATGTCAATTCTCCTACCTCTATTCTCTATGAGAAAAAACACGAGCTCTATGGTTTCTACCAAGCCAAACAGGCCATCAAGCGAGAAGATTGCTGCTATTTGGTAGAGGGGCAACTAGATGTTATTCAGCTAGTTCAGTCTGGTATTGAGAATGTGGTCGCATCAGGAGGAACAGCTCTCACTTTCCCTCAGATTCGCCTCATCCATCGATTCACAAACAATGCTACCATTTTATATGATGGCGACAGCGCAGGTATCAAAGCAGCACTACGTGGTATAGACATGATGCTGGAAGAAGGTATAAATGTTAAGGTTGTGCTATTGCCTGAAGGAGAAGATCCGGATAGCTTTGCACGCAAACATAATGCCAATGAAGTACTTGAATATATCCAGCAGAATCAGACAGATTTCATTCGTTTCAAGACCAAACTTCTCTATAACGAAGCAGGTAATGACCCCATCAAAAGGGCGGAGATGATTATCCAAATCGTAGAATCGATTGCTATCATCCCTGATATTATCAAGCGACAAGTCTATATCAAGGACTGCGCAACTACTTTGCAAATACAGGAACAAGTTTTGATCAAAAAAGTGATTGAGATCCGACAACGCAATTTAGATGAACAGAAAAAGAAGAAACAAAACCAAGAGCATCTAGCACCCTCCACATCAACATCCACAGAGACACCAGAGCAACCTCTTCACCCTACTCAACCTGTGCAATTGTCAAACAAAGACCGGAATATCCGTAACATCATGCAACTGATCATCCGACACGGTGAGAAGATTATCCATCAAGACGAGCAAGTGGTTGTGCGTGCTGGTGAGTTTATTATAAGCGAATTACGAAAGGATAATATCCCCCTAGGCAACCCGCTTTATACACTAATTATAGAGGAATATCTCCGTCACTATCAAGAGCCTAATTGGGTTGCTGCCAATTATTTCCAATACCATTCCAATGCCGAAGTTAGCCAGTTTGCCGTTAATATGTTGGCAGATAAATATCAGTTGAGCAGGATGTATGGAAAACAAGTTGTTTCCGAGAATGTAGTAAAAGAGATAGAACTCCCTACTGAAGCAGATATCCTGCCAGAGATCGTACAACGCATGCTATTGGAGTTGAAATATACGATTGTCAACGAGCGTATAGACTCCATGCAAATCATGCTTAGAGACGCACAAACCCGCAATGACTGGGAACTTATCCGCACAATCCTGGAACAACAACCTATGCTTATTAATCTACGCCAACAACTATGCAAAGCCTTAGGTAACCGAGTAATTTTGCACTAATATGTTGTTCAACTCTATTGTATATGGTCCTATCCATTCTCGCCGCCTGGGTATATCATTGGGCGTGAACTTAATGCCTACCACTGCTAAATTGTGCTCATTTGACTGTGTATATTGCGAATGCGGGTGGAATCAACCTGTTTTGCATCCACAGTTACCTACGCGTGAGCAAGTACGCAAGGCACTAGCCTCTAGCCTTATTTCCCAATCGTCCGATAATCCCATTGATGTAATCACATTTAGTGGCAATGGTGAGCCAACGATGCACCCCGATTTCTTAGGCATTATACAAGATACCTGCGACTTGCGTGATCAGTTCTACCCAGAGGCAAAAGTCTCGGTACTCAGTAACTCCACACAATTGGGACGTAAAGATGTGGTGGAAGCACTACGTTTATGCGACAACCGTATTCTTAAACTTGATTCGGCTATAGATGCCACCATGCGTTTGATTGATAAGCCTGTCAATCACCAACTTACTGTTCATCAGATTGTACAATGGTTACAGTGTTTCAAAGGGCAGTTTACGCTACAAACATGCTTCTTAAGAGGGGAGTACCAGGGTCATGTCATTGATAACACCACTCCAGAGGAGCTATATGCCTGGTATGAAATCATCGATATCCTACGCCCACAGCAGGTCATGATCTACGTCATTGACCGCGAGACACCACTCAAAACCTTAGAGAAGATACCCGCAGAACAAATGCAACAAATTGCACAACCCTTGAGAGAAAAAGGTATTGATGTCATCGTTAGTATATGAAAATCCTGATTGCACCACTCAACTGGGGATTGGGTCATGCCTCTCGATGTATCCCTATCATTAGACATTATCTTGCACAACGAGATGAAGTTGTCTTAGCAGGAGATGGAGATAGTCTGTTGTTGCTCCGCAAAACATTTCCTGAATTGCGTGCAATAGATTTACCCTCCCTAGAACTATGTTATACTTCTAATTCTCAGCAAAAAGGATTCTATATTCGTGCTATCTGGAAGTTGATACGTTCTACTATAGCCGACCACCATTACCTGGAAAAAGTTTTAGCTATTGAGTCTTTTGATTTAATTATATCCGATAATCGTTTTGGTTGTTGCTCTCGCAATGTGCGCTCAGTGTATATCACGCACCAACTCTACCCTATATTGCCCAAACGACTACAAATTTTTCAACCCTTCGCGCGCGCACTGCATGCGTTTATCTACAAGAGATATGCTGAAGTATGGGTCCCCGACTACTCTGACACATCACATAACCTTTCTGGCTCCCTAAGCCACGGAGGACGCTTCGACCATCGTGCCAAATACATCGGTCCCCTTTCCCGCTTCGTTACACTCCATTCTACACTACATGGCGCCACACTACACAATACGCCTTACACAACACTAATTCTTCTCTCTGGCCTAGAGCCACAACGTACAATCTTTGAGCGGGAACTCATACAACGCTTTGTTAATAGTCAAGAGCGCATATTATTGGTACGCGGAAAAGTATCTGACCCTCAAACAGTTATCCAACGAGGAAATATCACAATCATACCATCTATCACAGATGATAAACTGTATACAATATCGCAAATAGTGAAGACTATTATTGCTCGCAGTGGCTATTCAACTATCATGGATCTAGATGCTTTAGGAGTTCTCCACAAAGCTGAATTCCATCCCACTCCAGGCCAAAGCGAACAGGAATATTTGTATGTTCATCATTTATTAGAGCCTAAGACACCCTAATTTTACAGCCATTCAAAAAAAACAGTTAAAAAATTAACCTTTTTCTTCACAGCAAAGCAGCGCTTTACTCCTAGATAGAAATGTTGTTTACAAAAAAAAAAATGATAACCAAAAGTATCTCTCGGCTATCATTTTACTATCAGTGTATTACCACTTTGAGAATTTTGGATGTGTAAAACACATAACTCATTGATTCTCTACTTTGTGATTCAGCTGGGGCTCGAACCCAGGACCCCATCCTTAAAAGGGATGTGCTCTACCTGCTGAGCTACTGAATCCCGAAATCGGCTGCAAAATTACTGCTTTTTTTTGACATGACCAAATATTTCGACAAAAAAG
>JAEIGA010014174.1_pt1 | contig 12128 bp, 9 predicted proteins | sample 9270691 | NCBI WGS metagenome assembly JAEIGA01 (sample SAMN17057246, study PRJNA624740) | gut metagenome | biome: biome; isolation source: fecal sample | host: Bos grunniens | place: China: Xizang | collected 2019
AGACTGGAGGGATACTCGTCGGCGACGCAGCCTTGGCGCCGCGGATTAAGGTAGTGTGCTTAGCAGACTACGCAGCGAGTGCATAAGAGTTGTTGCCAACTATAAATTCGAAGGCCGAGATTAACGGGCAAACCTCCAACGCCCGACGTGCTTGCCGCCCAATGTCTGATGCTGTCAAAACCAAAACATCCCCATTGAACGTTTATATGCAAATGATTTGCCTATAACTTCGCAAAAGTACTGAAATTTACTCTCTTTACAAAATAAATTTAGTTTGCGACATCTATGCTATTGACAATCAGTTGGTTGTATGATAAGACCTGCTCCAGTGTGCGCAGGTCATCAACTCTTATGCTGACTTTGATGAAGAAAAATTTCGAAAAAGGATGAAATAAAATTTGCAGATTAGAAAAATGTCCGTATATTTGCAGTCCTGTTTCGGGAGCATAGCTCAGTTGGTTTAGAGCATCTGCCTTACAAGCAGAGGGTCGGGGGTTCGACTCCCTCTGCTCCCACAAGAAAGCGACTTGGAGAAATCTGAGTCGCTTTTTCTTTTGCCGTTAAGGCTGATTTGAGCGGACGTGGTAAACTTGCATGGTTTTGGTTAGGTTGAATCGAAAATTATGAGTAACTTTGTCCGATTGTGTGTGCGTGCGTGTGGGGCGTATTCTGCAGCGCGCAAAACTATTGAAAATGAATATAGGATTTTACTTGATAATAGCGGTTGCGTTTCTGGTAAGCGGATGTGTTGCTGCAATCCTTATACCCGGCATTGTGAAGATTGCCGTCAAGAAGGAATTGTACGACCTGCCGGATGAACGTCATATACATGTCGGTCTTGTTCCCCGACTTGGCGGTGTGGCGTTCTTTCCTGCAATGCTTCTTTCACTTTTAGTCGCTTTCTTGCTGCATATGTCATCTTCTTTCGAGGTTGGTGATGTGGCATTTCTTCCAATGACGCAGCTTTTGATTGCCGGTGTCGGCGGCCTGATCATGTATCTTACCGGTGTTGCTGATGATCTGGTGGGAGTCCGCTATAGATACAAATTTCTGACACAGGCCCTTGCGGCTTCTCTTATGTGTTTTTCAGGAGTGTGGATCAGCAATTTCCACGGTTTCCTCGGTATATATGACATACCGGCATGGTTTGGAGTTCCGTTTACTGTTCTTGTAGTGATGCTTGTGGTCAACAGCATAAATCTGATTGATGGCATTGACGGTCTTTCTTCTGGATTATGCATAATGGGAATTACTGCTTTCGCTGTGGTTTTCATCCTGAACGGATATTATAGGTTTGCAATTCTCAGCGCGGCGGCTTTGGGATGTCTCGTCCCGTTCTATTGTTATAATGTGTTCGGAAAGCCGGAGAAAAGGAACAAGATCTTCATGGGTGATACGGGAACCCTGTTCATGGGATATCTTCTTGCCTTCCTGGCTGTCAAGGCCACTACCGTGCAGGCTGTTCCGGAACATGCCAGTCCTGCTTTCTACCTGATATGTTCTGCTTCGATACTGCTTCTCCCGGCTCTTGATCTGATGAGGGTATTCTTCAACAGGATAAAGAGAGGACGCAATCCGTTTATGCCTGACAAAACTCATATACACCATAAGTTCCTGGCACTGGATTTCTCCATGAGGCAGGCAAGGTGGATAATTTTCCTGATTTCAGCTTTGTTTTTTGTGATGAACATGCTTCTGGCTTTTGCCGGAATCAATATAAACATAATCTTTATTGCCGATGTGGTGTTCTGGTGTGTCTTCCATGTGATCGTCACAAGGATGATCATGAAGAGATATGAAAGACCCGGCATCGTGACGATAAATACTGACCTGATAAACATCAACTGAAATGAAACATAGATTTACATTTATTGCATTGTTGGCGACCGCCCTTATGTTGGTTTCCTGCGGAACAGCGAAGGACATCGCCTATTTCCAGAACAAGCTTGTCGATCATCCGGAGCAGATTGACAAACATGCCGGCATCGTGATCCAGCCGAAGGATATGATCTCTATCATAATCTCCAGCAGGAATCCGGAACTCGTTGCAATGTTCAACCTTCCGGTTGTAAGTTATCAGGCCGGATCGGAAATCGTAGCTGCCGGAGGATACAACCAGAGACTTACCGGATATGTCGTTGATGATGCAGGAATGATAGATTTTCCTGTACTCGGCCCTATCCACGTCGGGGGCATGACAAGATGGGAGCTTTCGGAAATGCTTAAGAACAGACTGGTGAAGGACGGTCTTCTTACTGATGCGGTCGTTACTGTCGAATTCATGAACTTCAAGGTTTCTGTGCTTGGAGAAGTGTCTTCACCAGGTATCTACACAATGGACAGCGATAAGGTCACCGTCCTCCAGGCCTTGAGTATGGCAAGGGACCTGACCATCTACGGACAGCGTGAGAATGTATCTGTCATCAGGGAGCAGGGTGGCGTCAGGACCATCTATCAGATAAACCTCTGTGATGTCAACATGTTCAAATCTCCGGCATACTATCTTCAGCAGAACGATATCATCTATGTCGAGCCGAACAAATACAAGGCCCGTCAGTCTACTGTCGATGACAAGGGACTCAGACTCACCAGCATAGCGGTATCTTCAGGTTCGCTCCTGCTTTCACTTGCTACACTTATAATCCAGCTTATCAACTAAGAACCAATACAAAACCATGGCGGATAATTTCAATAATACATTACAGACTAACGAAGAGGATTCTATAATCAGCCTTGCCGATATCTGGGGCATGATCTGGGGGCACAAGATCTGGTATATCCTCTGTACAGCAGTGGCTCTTTGCTTTGCGGTCTTTTATATCTACAGGACTCCGGCTACCTATGTGCGTACAGCAAAGGTGATGGTCGATGAGAGTGATCAGGATGCGGCTATGCGTAATCTTGGAGTCGTGTCTGCAGGTGCGATGAGACTGAGAAGTTTCAATAGTGTTGAGAACGAACTTGAGGCATTTGCGTCACCTGACCTCATGCAGGTGGTAGTCGAGCGCCTCGGTCTGCAGACAAGATATGTTGAGCACCAGTTCCTCAGAGAAGTGGAACTTTATCATAACTCGCCGGTTGAGATGCGTCTGGCCGGAGGTAACCCACAGTCAGGATTCTCATGCCTGCTCAGCCGTAATGGTGATGATGGAGTCGTACTTTCTGATTTCAGAATCCGCGAGGATAAGATAAAGACTTCCGTAGAGGGCCGTTTCGGGGACACTCTCCAGACCCCTGCTGGTGCTGTCGTGATATATCCGAAGGAAGAGTATCTCGAGGATTTCAAACATGATATAAGGATGTCTTGGGCAAACAGCATGGCTGTGGCAAAGGGGTATTGCAAAAGGCTGAGCCTTAATCTGGCTGGAAAGGAAACGTCTGTGATAGTACTGTCGCTTCAAGATAGATTCCCGGCACGTTCGTCTGCCATTCTGACTTCCTTGATCGATGTCTATAATGAGGAGTGGATTGCAAACAAGAACCGGTCGGCGATGAATACAGCAGAGTTCATCAATGAACGCCTGGTTATCATCGAGAAGGATCTGGCGACAGTCGAGGAAGTACTGAAGAACTATAAGGCCAATAATAACCTGACCGACATGAAGGCGACTGCCCAGTCGTACATCGAGGAGTCAAGTTATTATGCTACAAAGGCTTTTGAGGTTACCAACCAGCTTTCAATCGCGAAGTACATCAGGGATTATCTCAATGAACCTGCCAATAGCGCTGCGCTTATCCCGTCTAACCTCGGTCTTGCCAGCTCATCGGTGGAACTTCAGATCAAGGAGTATAATGAGATTGTATTGCAGAGAGACCGTCTTCAGACAGGCAGCGGTGCCAATAACCCTCTTATTGCAGATATGAACACGTCCCTTGCTGCAATCAAGACAGCTATTCAGGGATCTATAAACAACCTCATTGCAAGTCTTGAACTTCAGCAGTCACGCCTTGACAGTCAGGAAAAGCAGATTCTTTCAAGAATGTCTTCAAGTTCTGGTCAGGAACTTCAGCTGATGTCTCTTCAGCGCCAGCAGCAGATAACCCAGAATCTCTATGTGTTCCTGCTTGAGAAGCGTGAGGAAAATGAACTTGCTGCCTTGGTGAACGTCGGAAACACAAGGATGATCATGACTCCTAATGGCCCTTCAGAGCCAGTAGCTCCGAGCAAGATGATGATTCTTTTTGCGGCCCTTGTGTTTGGTTGCGGAATACCGTTCGCATTCTTCTTTGTGACCAAACTGCTCGACACATCTATCAAGACAAGGTCTGATCTGGACAATCTTTCCGTGCCGTTCCTGGCTGAAATCCCTCAGGATAATACCATCAGCAAGAGAAGCAGGTTCCGTCGCACTATATCGGTGGATAAATCTTCGAGCCGCATCATAGTAGAACCTGGAAGACGTGACATGATGAATGAAGCATTCAGGGTGTTCAGAACCAATATTGACCTGATGATAGGCAAGAAGGGCACCTCTCAGGTAATCATGTTCACATCATTCAATCCTGACGCCGGTAAGACGTTCACAATCATGAACATTGCAGCCAGCATGGCTTTGAAGGATTCCAGGGTGCTGATGATCGACCTTGATCTTCGTAAGGCTTCTCTTACAAAATGTATGCAGATCGAGCATAGCGGAGTCGCAGCTTATCTGAATGGTAAAGTGGCTGATTATCATGAAAATATAGATGAGATTGCACCTGGTCTGCATGTCCTTCCTGTCGGATCGATGCCGCCGAACCCTACCGAACTCCTGCTGACGGATAGATTTAAGGATATGATGAGAATGCTCAGAAATGAGTATGACTACATCTTCATCGACTGTCCTCCGATAGATGTTGTCGCAGATGCCAGCATAATCACAGAAGTTGCGGATATGACCATCTTCGTTCTCAGGGCAGACATGCTTGACAAGAAGGTTCTCCCGGTAATCGAAAACCTCTACAGGTCTGAAAAGTACAGCCATATGGCGGTTATATTGAATGGTGTGGACATGCAGTACAAGAGGTACGGATATGGCGGCAGCGGACGATACGGCTATGGCTATGGGTACGGCTACGGAGAATAACTGTATTCGGAATGGGAATATTAGACATATTCAATAGAAAGACCTCGCTCAATCAGAGCGGGGTTCTTCGCGGTTCAAAGGACAGTCATTCTCATATCCTGTTTGGAGTTGATGACGGGATAAAGACCCTGGAAGAGTCACTTGAGGCGTTGGAATTGGAAGAGGCTATGGGGTTTACCGAGGTATGGTGTACTCCGCATGTCATGGAGGATGTTCCTAACCGTTCTGAAAGCCTCAAGGCAAGGTTTTCAGAACTGAAGGAGGCATATAAAGGAAGTCTGCGTCTCAATCTCGCAGCAGAATACATGCTGGACACTCTGTTCGAAGAGAGGTTCTCTGCCCGGGATCTGCTGACGATGGATGATGATGTACTTCTTGTGGAGACCTCCACATGGACTCCGCCTCTGAGCTACAAGGATATATTTCGTGAACTTCAGAAGGCCGGATACAGACCAATGCTCGCTCATCCTGAAAGATACAGATATATGACAGAGGAGGATTATGATGAGCTTTTCCGTATGGGAGTCCGTATGCAGCTCAATCTACCTTCTGTTGTAGGATACTATGGAAAGACTGCGATGCAGAAGGCTTCGATGCTCCTTAATAAAGGCTATTATACAAATATCGGCACCGATTGCCACAGACCTAAGGCTTTGCTGGAACCTTATAGCAAGGACCTTCTGGCAAAGGCGGATGCCAGGTCAATGATGAAAATCGTAAAATAATACATATATGTCAATCTTCAAGGATAAAGTCCTTCTTATTACAGGAGGAACAGGAAGTTTCGGAAACGCAGTTCTCCGACGATTCCTGGACAGTGACATCAAGGAAATCAGAATCTTCTCCAGAGATGAGAAGAAGCAGGACGACATGCGTCATGCGCTCCAGAACCCTAAGGTGAAATTCTACATAGGTAATGTCCGCGACAAGTCGTCGGTGGATATCGCTATGCGTGGCGTTGACTACGTTTTTGCGGCAGCAGCTCTGAAGCAGGTGCCAAGCTGCGAGTTTTTCCCTATGGAGGCGACGATGACCAATGTCATCGGCACCAATAATGTCCTTCTTTCCGCTATCGAGCATGGAGTGAAGAATGTTGTGGTCCTGTCGACCGACAAGGCTGCATATCCTATCAATGCCATGGGTATTTCCAAGGCCTTGATGGAGAAGGTGGCTATAGCCAAGGGACGTGAACTTGGCCATGGCGCTGCTACAACCATATGCTGTACCAGATATGGCAATGTGATGGCCTCGCGTGGTTCCGTGATTCCTCTCTGGGTGGAGCAGATGCAGGAAGGAAAGCCTATTACGATCACCGATCCGAATATGACGCGCTTCATGATGACCCTGGATGACGCTGTCGATCTCGTGATTTATGCCTTCACCCATGGAGAAAACGGCGACCTCTTCGTCCAGAAAGCTCCTGCAGCGACGCTTGAGACATTGGCTGAAGCCCTGAAGCAGACATATGCTCAGATAGATCCGAAATATGCAGACACCGAGGTGAGGGTAATCGGTACCCGTCATGGCGAGAAACTATATGAGACTCTTGTGACCAGGGAGGAAATGTCCAAGGCAATAGATATGGGAGATTATTACCGTATCCCTTGCGATACCCGTGACCTCAACTATGACAAGTTCTTTGTCGAGGGAAATGAGGAAGTCTCCAGGATTGAAGACTATCACAGTCATAATACACGTCGCCTGGATGTGGAAGGCATGAAGGAACTGCTCCTCAAGCTCAGGTTCATACGTGAGGACCTTGGCCTGATACCACGGGCAAAGGCAAGAGAAATCAGATCAGAATAGAACAATGTCAGAGATTAAGGTAATAGAAGGCGAGATCTTCCGTGATGCAAGGGGAGTGATCACATCATTGAACGACTTCAGGTTCGGTGATGTCGAGAGAGTGTATTTCATTCATCATCCGGATGCTTCCGTAGTACGCGGATGGCATGGACATAAGTACGAGAAGAAATGGTTCTACTGCATCAAGGGGGCCTTTACATTGGCATTCGTGCAGCCTGACGACTGGGAAAATCCATCTGCAGACCTTCAGCCGGAGATATTCCGTGTGGACGAAAATCACAGCAGGATAGTCTGTGTTCCGGAAGGTTATGCAAACTGTCTGAAGGCATCTGAACCGGATTCGGTATTGATGGTTTTTTCGGGCAAGATTCTGGAAGAGGCGCTCAAGGACAGCTGGCGCTATGACAAGGACATGTGGGTAAACTGGGAAGAGATATGAAGATATTGATAACAGGAGCAAAGGGCTTTGTCGGCAGAAATCTCGTGTCACAACTCCGTAACATCCGTGACGGAAAGGCACGATGGTATCCGATAGGCCCGGAACTGGAGATATATGAATACGACCTGGACAGCGATCCGTCAGATCTGGACTTGTGGTGCAGGGATTGTGATTTCGTGTTCAATCTGGCAGGAGTCAACCGCCCTCAGAATCCTGAGGAGTTCATGCAGGGGAATTTCGGCTTTGCTTCGACCCTTCTCGATACGTTGAAAAAATACGGCAATGCATGTCCTGTAATGCTTTCAAGCTCGATCCAGGCTACCTTGCAGGGACGTTTCGGTGACAGTGAATATGGAAGAAGCAAGAAGGCCGGGGAGGAGCTGTTTTTCAGTTATGCGGAAGAGACAGGAGCGAAGGTTCTTGTCTATCGTTTCCCTAATCTCTTTGGAAAATGGTGCAGGCCAAACTATAATAGTGCCGTAGCTACATTCTGCAACAACATTGCCAATGACCTTCCGATTACAGTGAACGACAGGTCTGTAGAGATGGAACTTGTCTACATCGACGATCTGGTTGACGAGATGATCGGGGCCCTTGCCGGCAGAGAGCATCATTGTGAATTTGATGGGGTAGAGACAGTTCTGACTCCGGATGGAAGATACTGCGCTGTACCTGTTTCGCATCATGTGACCCTTGGGGGAATTGTTGATCTGCTGGAACAGTTCGCTTCTCAGCCTCAGTCACTTATGATGCCGGAGATACCTTCGGGATCATTTGCAAAGAAACTCTATTCGACATATCTGTCATACCTCCCGGAAGAAAAGGTATGTTTCCCTCTGAAGATGAATGTTGATGACAGGGGCAGCTTCACAGAGCTTCTACGTACAGAGAAATGCGGTCAGTTCAGCGTGAATGTCTCTAAGCCAGGCATTACCAAAGGCCAGCATTGGCACCATACCAAGTGGGAGTTCTTTATAGTAGTATCCGGAAAGGCTTTGATCCAGCAGCGCCAGACAGGATCGGACAAGATAATGGAATTCGAGGTGAGCGGCGAGAAGATAGAGGCAGTGCACATGCTTCCGGGATATACTCATAATATAATCAATCTTTCAGAGACAGAGCCTCTTGTGACAGTAATGTGGGCAAACGAGTCCTTTGATCCGGGCCGTCCGGACACATATTTTGAACCCGTATAATCAAATGATATGGAGATAAAGACAAATTACAGTGACGTCCGGTTCAAGAATGACGGACGCCTGAAACTTCTGATAATTGTAGGTACCAGACCTGAGATCATCCGCCTTGCTGCTGTGATCAACAAGTGCAGGAAGTATTTTGACTGCATCCTTGCACACACAGGTCAGAATTATGACTATAACCTCAACGGAGTATTCTTCAAGGACCTGAAACTTGCTGATCCTGAGGTGTATATGGATGCGGTGGGTGAGGATCTCGGCGCTACGATGGGTAACATCATCAATGCTTCATACAAGCTGATGGTTCAGGTTCAGCCTGATGCGGTCCTTGTCTTGGGAGACACCAATTCATGTCTTTCCGTTATCGGAGCAAAACGTCTTCATATTCCTATCTTCCATATGGAGGCCGGTAACAGATGCTTTGACGAATGTCTTCCAGAGGAGACCAACAGACGCATCGTGGACATCATCTCAGATGTGAATATCTGCTATTCCGAGCATGCACGCCGTTATCTGAACGCATCTGGAGTTCCTAAGGAAAGGACATATGTCTCAGGTTCTCCGATGGCGGAGGTCCTGCATGAGAACCTTGCAGAAATAGAGGCTTCCGACATACATCAGCGGCTTGGTCTTGAAAAGGGCAGATATATCCTTCTCTCTGCACATAGGGAAGAGAATATCGATACTGAGAAGAACTTCACTTCTCTGTTCAATGCCGTCAATGCGATGGCGGAGAAATACGACATGCCTATCCTTTACAGCTGCCACCCGCGTTCGCGTAACCGTCTTGCAGCATCAGGATTCAAGCTCGATCCACGTGTGATCCAGCATGAGCCTCTTGGATTCCATGATTACAACTGCCTGCAGATGAACGCTTTTGCAGTTGTGTCTGATTCGGGTACCCTGCCCGAGGAAAGTTCGTTCTTCACAAGTGTAGGACATCCGTTCCCGGCAGTATGCATCCGCACATCGACCGAGCGCCCTGAAGCTCTTGACAAGGGTTGCTTCATCCTCGCCGGCATAAACGGACATGACCTGCTCCAGGCCGTGGATGTTGCCGTAGAGATGGTGGCTGCAGGAGACAACGGTATTCCGGTGCCGAATTATACTGATGAAAACGTATCTGTCAAGATAGTGAAACTGATCCAGAGCTACACCGGTGTGGTGAACAAGATGGTCTGGAGGAAATAAGGGCTGGATAACTTATGGGGTCGGTCAATACTCAAGGCAGCGGTTATAGGATAGCAAGAAATACACTCGCTTTGTATTTAAGGATGCTGATATCAATGTTGGTGTCCTTGTATACTTCGCGTGTGGTTCTGAGTGCATTGGGTGTTGAAGATTACGGTATATATAATGTGGTTACCGGCTTTGTACTGGCTTTCGGATTCCTTAACAGTGCAATGCATGTTTCAGTCCAACGTTTCCTTACAATGGAGTTTGAAAAACATGACTTCCGGCGTCTCAACCATATTTTCAGTCTATCGCTGGTACTTCATGTGGCCATTGCCCTTACTATGGTTGTGATAACGGAAACTGTCGGGCTGTATTTCCTTGAGAACAGGATGGTAATACCTCCTGACAGGATGAATGCAGCCAGGTGGGTGTTCCACTTCTCGGTTGTGTCGTTGTTTTTCAGCATACTGAATGTCCCTTACAGAGCTCTGATCATCACATACGAACATATGGGATCATTTGCTGTAATCAGTCTTTTCGAGGTCTTTGCCAAACTGGGCATAGCTTTGGTCCTGCCTTTCATGAAGACTGACAGGCTTCTGATATATGGACTGATGCTTGCTGCGGTCTCGGTCGTTCTTCAGATAATATACATAGCTGTATGTAAGATACGTTACCAAGAGGCGTCATTCCATAAATACGTATGGGACAGGCTGCTTCTGAAGGATATGTGTTCGTTTGCAGGGTGGAACCTTATCGGGGTATTCGCCGGCATAGCACAGAATCAGGGAGTCAATGTGGTTCTCAATATTTTCGGAGGACCGGTAGTCAATGCAGCCCGTGCTATATCATTTCAGGTCGGTGGTGCAGCCAATCAGCTGGTGACCAACTTCCAGCTCGCAGTGACTCCTCCGTTGATGAAGCAATATGCGAACAGGGACGGAAGTGCTGAGGCGCTTATATTTTCGTCTTCGAAGATATCATGCATCCTGATAATGTTTGTGATTGTGCCCGTATATGTCATGTGTCCGGAAATACTGTCCCTATGGTTGGAGACTGTTCCTGAACATGCTGTTGCCTTTACACGTATCGTGCTGCTGGATTCTCTTGTAGGGTCTCTTGCAGGACCTCTGCATACCTTGTTCCAGGCAACTGGAAAGATAAGCAGATACCAGATGGTGATAAGTGGAATCCTTCTCCTGAATCTTCCTCTGGCCTATATCATGCTCCATTATGGGTGTTCATATGATTCCGTGTTCGCACTTGCCGTTGTCCTGACATTTGTTACCTTGATATGCAGGCTGGTCATGATCAGGAAGTATGCGGATGTGAATGTGAGGAACTTTACGCTTAAGGTCATCATACCTTGCACTCTGCTTGTTGCAGTGGTTTATGCGATAACTTGTGGCGCTGCGGCTTTGGGAGACCGGAGCCTGGCGGATGTATTTATCGTGACATCTGTTTCCGCTATGTCAATTGTGGTCTTTGCATGGATATTTGCACTGACCGGTGATGAGAAGGCTTTGGTCAAGTCAATTTTAAGAAGAAGATGAAAACAGTAAACCTTCCATATTATTTTCTGTTGGGATTCAATTTAATGACACTGTTGCTGTACATATTGAATCCTTTCAATATAGGTGTGCCTTCCAATCATTGGCTTGCCATTTTCTATATATCCCTCTGCCTGTTCCTCTTTTCAATAGGTTTCAAGAGCGGCATCAGGAAAGGTCAGAGGAAACCGGCTATAGGACGCTATAGGTTTACCTCCCTTTCGAAGGTGAATGTAAACATGTATTTTACATTCTTCATAATGACCTTCCTCCTGAAGTATGCATACGAACTTCGTGTGCCGGTCTTTGATTTCAGTGCTTTGCTCCAGAGGGTCATGGTCGGAATCACCAATCCTGATCTGGGTTATGCCCTGACCTTGAAGGGACCTCAGTCATTCAGCTGGTCTCTGTATGTTGTCATCTGCTTTGTGGACGGATTGTTCTTTGTCGTGAATGCTCTTTACTGGGGACGTCTATCCAGGTTCAATAAGGCCATTTTCCTGGTATTGTTTGTTTTTGAACTTCTCAGATGGTTCGCGGCGGGAACAAGTTTCGGTATCATAATAATGGCAACGACAATCGCCCTGTCTTTCTGCTGCAATATGTCGCAGGACTATATCAACCGTAAGACATTGATAAAGGTCGGAGTGGTGTTGCTGGCGGTATTCCTTCTTGCTGTATATGCCTTCCAGATAAATATGGTGGGAAGAGCCGGAGGTGAGTTCGCTTCAAATACCATGAACAAGTTCAGCTTCAACTCGGATTCATGGCTGTTCACAAATATAATATCCAGGTTCAGCGAGGAGTTCCAATACCTGTTCGTGTATATGGCCTTTTACCTTGTCGGAGGATACTATAACTTCGAATATGCTTTCAGTTGCGATTACGACTGGTG
>JAEIGA010014175.1_pt1 | contig 12127 bp, 25 predicted proteins | sample 9270691 | NCBI WGS metagenome assembly JAEIGA01 (sample SAMN17057246, study PRJNA624740) | gut metagenome | biome: biome; isolation source: fecal sample | host: Bos grunniens | place: China: Xizang | collected 2019
AATAAAATAATTATTTTCGCAAAAAGTCTTGACAAATTGCTGGGGATGTGGTATAATTAAAATTCCGGTGCGCGCGAACGTGCACCGGCGGCCGCATTTGCCAATGAAGAAAGAGGGCAGTCAGCCCTCTTAAACATTTTTGATTTTCTTTTTTGTCCCATCTGCATTGATGCGCTGAACCTGCACCGCAGGAACGCAGAAGGTGTGGCAAGCGTTTATTGCCATACTGTAAGAACTTGCCACGATAGTTTGCTTTGAGCCATCTGCCATTGTTAGTTCATACCGATTTTTTTGTGCGTTTCTGCTCATTTTTATTCCCCTCTCTCTGGCACATACCAATGTTTATCTGTTACAATCTTGTCAAGAAACTCTTCGATGTTGGAACACGCCTTATTGAATGGACACAGTTCACAGTGATTTTCGAGCAGGTCGCACATCGGGTGGAAAACCTCTGCTCTAAACTTTGTTACCGCCTTTATATCTTCATCAGTAAAAGATAAAACCTTTTTAATCTTCATTGTATACACTTCCTTTCTTTCTGATAATATTATACCACACTTTTGGCTATTTGTCAATAGGTTTTTGAAATTTTTCTTCATAATATTTTACATACTTGATGAAATCGGGGGCAGACAAGTTATTTGCAAGAAAATCGTAAGACGGCTTTTTTACTTCTGTAAATTCTACTTTGTACAAAATGGGGTTTTTCATATTCTTTGCGGTAATGCGATACGGAAAGTCTTTGTAAAGAACAGACAAACGAACCATTTCTTTTTTCTTAAAAAGAGTATAACCAGACGAAGCGTTTCTGATGATGTGGCAGTTGTTCCACAAGGCAGGGAATGTATTGAATCTGTATTCATCATCTGTCGGCTGTTCTGCTGTTACTGTGTAGCCAATAGGAAACATGCTCACCGCTTCCCATTCTCCATTTATATTGATGTAAGCATTTTTTTCATAGACCTTCATTTTTTGTTTACCTCATTTCCTTTACTGTACTATTATTATATCACACCTTGACCCGTTTGTCAATAGGTTTTTGAAAAATTTTTATTTTTTTTCAAGGGCGATTTTTACTTCGCCCTTGCTTCCTTTTGGAGTCTGTGCAGGGTTCTTTCTACTACGATTTGCGCTCCGTTGAATTTAACTTGAATCTGTTTGCCATCAATTTCCAAATCGCCTTCAACCCAAAAGCCCACATTTTCCTTTCCTCTGAAGGCTTGCCCGTTCATTTCGGAAATGATTCTTTCAAATTCAACGCCTTTGTTGTATTGACCTACAAGAATTTCTGTACCACCGAGAGCCGTTGCACCCTTGCGGATTAACTGTTCTTTGAGTTCCTTGGTAATGCGAAGTTGAAGTTTCTGCGCTCCGCCCTTTTTAGAACTTTCTTTTTCCACTCTCATGAATCTTGGCATAATCTCATCAACCATTATTGCGTAAATCGTGTGCTTGTATTCAAAGCCGAGAACGTATCCATCAGCCGCGGAAAATCTTCTGTATTGTCTAATCATTGTGTTCTTGTTCATTGTAGTGCCCTCTCTCTTTCTTTCTGATACTATTATACCACAGAATACGGGATTTGTCAATCGGCAAATTGCACAAAGTTTTACGAAAAAAATAGTTGAAATTGGTTATTTTGCCGAAATTCCGGCCGCTGCGAACGTGGGCGGCCGGCGCAAAAATAAAAGCCGCCCCGATTGGGGGCGACCCTTATTTTAGATTTCTGATTCGAATTCCCAAGCGGTTTTCATCAGCCATCCGAGAATCATCAGCGACCACTCTTCGGTGATGTAGGGCTCATCGTGGTTGGCGGTAGCAAGAACTTCGCCAGTGTAGTTGTTAATCACATCGACCACGCAACCATTCTCCGCGTGTTCGAGCAGGGCGCAAATTGCGGTGTCTGCGCTGTTGGTTTCTACAGAGATTACACAGTCATCATAGATTGCAGTTACATTGTAAGTAGGCTTCATTTTGTTTTACCTCATTTCCTTTTCTGTACTTATATTATATCACACTTTGAGCGATTTGTCAAGAGTTTTTCTGAACTTTTTTCAACTTTTTTGCGATTTCTTTGAGTTCTTCGGCAATCTCCCACTCTTCGGGATTGCATCCCATTGTGCTGAGATTTTCTGCGATTGCTCTAATTTTGTCGGATGCTTCCGAGAAGTAGGGTACAAGCACAAGCCCGCCTGTTTCATTGTCAACAAACATTTCTAATGCATCGCCCTCTTGGACTCCCATTGTTCTGCGGATTTCCTTGGGGATAACCACTCTGCCGAGGTCATCCATTCTGCGTACAATTCCTGTTGCTTTCATTACTCCTCGCACTCCTCTCTGCGTTCCTTGATGGCTTCAACGATTACGCCCCCGAGTTTTACAACCATTATTGCACAGAGCATTCCAACCGCTCCAACCATTACCCATCCGATGTTCTCGGGGATTGCACAAATCATTTCTAACATTTTTTTATTTTCCTTTCGTTCTTTACTGTAATTATTATACCACACTTTGATTGATTTGTCAATAGGTTTTGCAAAAGTTTTTTGAAAAATTTTTGCAACGGTCGGGCGGAATTACTCCGCCCATTTCGGGAAACACTTGTTGTATTCCTTGCCCTTTGCATCAAAGTTGTGAATGTTCTTTGTGAACTTCTTGTGAAGCGAGAGGCACTTAACAAAAATTGCCATTTCAATCAAAGCATCATTGAGTGCGGTGTGTTCCTCTGTATAGTTGGGATTGTTGGTAATGTATGCGTAAACACTTTCCGCAGAGGTGGCGCAACTCTTGCCCGAACTTGACTTGAAGCCATTCTCTCGGCAGAATTTTGCGTATCCCTTTTGGTGGCAGATAGTCTGTACTGCCATCAGCCAGAGGTCAATGAACTCAAATTCATCAAGCAACTGTCGGCAGATTGTCTTGCAGAAGTCAAAACCCGAATTGAATGCCATTACATAGCGCACTCCGTAAAAGTGGCAGAGATTTCGTACAATGCTGACCGCTTCTTCCTCGGTAGCAACCGCAGACATTTCGCCACGAGAAAGGCGTTCTTCGTAAAGGTGGAAGTTTTTCTTTGCGTAGTCATCGTTGCGGATTTCGTCATAGTGTTCCATCACAAGCATTGAGCAGGTGGCGAAGATGTTGCCCTCTTTGTCGTGAATTGTGCAACCGAGATTATACATTCCAGTGGGTGTGGAAGCACCACCAACAGTTTCAGTATCGAGAGTACAGTAGATTGTCTTATTCATTTTTATCATTGCCTTTCGTTCTTTTCTGTATTTATTATACCATACTTTTGGTTATTTGTCAAGGGGTTTTGCAAAAATTATTGCTCAATTTCTGCAAAACATTCAGGACAAACATAGTATTTTGTAACTTCTCCATTTCTGCTTTTGGTTGTACCACGCAGTTCCCAATGCTCACCGCATTCGCAGTAACCACCATTCCAAGCCTCTGCTTTTACTGTGCTTTCACAGTATAAACCTGCAGTCATTACCACCCAAAAGGCAAGGCACACAAGAGCGCCACCGATTTTATGTTTTGCATCTACTCCGCACGCAAGGAACATTATAATCGGTATAATCCACACCAAACCAACTACTCCGAATACAATCCAAAAGTTCATTTTATTTACCTCGTTCGTTTCTTTCTATAATAATTATACCACATTCCGAGCGGTTTGTCAAGGAGTTTTTGAAAAATATTTTTAATTATTAGCACCATCTCTCTTTATTCGTCAAGACTCTGCCGTAGTCAGTAATCTCTCGAATTGCGCGCTTTGCTTCGTCACGCACATAATCTTCAAGGCTTGTTCTTGCGATTTCAGGGTATTTATCAAGCAGTTCAGTAATGAAAGCATCAACGTCTTTTTTAATCATCGGCTTAATTTCTTTCTGAGTTCTGTCCTTGGTGTTCATCATTTTTTTATTCTCTCTTTCTCTTTCTTTCTGTAATAATTATACCACACTTTGATGTATTTGTCAAGGGGTTTTTGAAAAGTTTTTTTATTTTTTTTGAGAGGGTTGTTTGTTCTCTCTCTTTCTTTCTGATAATATTATACCACACTATCGGGAAAATGTCAATAGTCAAAATGCACAAACTTTTCGGCCGGAAAATTGCTGTAGTTGGTAATGTTGCACAAATCGGCGCGCCAGGACCGAGAGCGCGCCGCCAAGGAAAAAGCCTTGGATTTCTCCAAGGCTGATTTTAATTATTGATGTAATACTTGTAATACGATTCCATGTTGGCGCGGTCATCGTATCTTGCGGAATAGATTTTTCCTTCGGTTTCCAATTCAGAAATTGCATTCATTGCAACTACTCTATTGACGCCCCAGTTGGGAAGATCTCTGCGTCTGCATCCTGGATGTAGTTCGATGTATCGTAAGAACTCTTCTTTGATGAATTCTTTGTTAGCCATGGTTTAGCCCTCCACTTTCTTAAGTTCTGCGTGCCAGTAGCGGAGTTCGCTACACAGAGCCTGATGATCTTTGCGGTTCTCGTCAGTCCAACGGTCTATCATGTCTATCATGAAGATGGCAGTCTCTACACGGTCGATGTTCTTAAGGATGTACTCTTTTGTCATGGTTAATTACCTCATCTCTTTCTTTCTGTAATAATTATACCATACTTTTAATGATTTGTCAATACCTTTTCGGGAAAAAATTGTATGTCAATTTGCACAAATTATTGCGCATTTTTTTATTGGTGGTTATGCACATTGTACAATTAGGGCTCGCACGCCCGTACACGCAGACAAGCGAGGGCTTCAGCCCTCGCCTAATGCCTTGAGTGTGTCAAGGATGTTCTGCACATCGTACGCCCTGCCTATCCAGTTGTCTCTGTTCTTTGCTTCATCGTCAAAGAGTACATCTGCGAGAGTTCTGCAGTACCGCTCTTTGGGTGTGCCGTAAGGTACGATTGTTACTCTGTCCCACTGTACGCTCGGCAGATGCTTGGCAAGCCACGCTTTCTTTACTGCTGTTACTGCTTCATTGTAGGCAGGACTTCCGCTCTTGCTTAGCCACGAGATAACTGCCAGTTCGTAGCCCTCTCTCTGCAGGCGGTTAAGTCTGCGAGCCAATGCGCTGAGGTTCAGCAAAGGCTTTGCTTCTGCGTAAGGTGCAGTATCTTCTGCGATAAGTTTATCCAGCCAGTTCTCTGTACCATACAGGTCTGCGATTGTTCCGTCCATGTCGAAGTTGATTGTTACTGTTACTTTCATCGGGGGTGTACCTCTCTTCCTTTTCTGTAATAATTATACCACACTTTGAGGCTTTTGTCAATACCTTTTACAAAAATTTTTTATTTTTTTTCACAGATGTGCTTAACGCACACCTGTGACACGATCATCAAAGATTGTCCCATGCGTGAAGTTTGTGTGCATCTTTACGTCAAGGTGTACACCTACAGTATAGCCTTCTCCTTCAAACTCCCAGATGTAGCCGCACTTGTCCTCTACTCTTACAATGCCATCGCCTTCCCAAATGACTACGCAGTCCTCGCGCACGTAGTTGTGTTCAATGCCTCCTGCGATCCCTGCGCCACAGAACAGCATTGCCATGAATAAAATTGCACAAACGAATGCTTTAGTATCTGCCATTTTTTTATCTCTCTTTCATCTCTTTACTGTACCATTATTATACCACACTCTTGGTTATTTGTCAATAGGTTTTGCAAAAGTTTTTTTATTTTTTTTTATTAACAATTTGTTCATAGTTTTAGGAAAAGACACTTTGTGAATTTATTGTAAATTTTCTTCGCATTTTTTTTGGATGACTTTTGCTTACGCAAACTCGGCTCGCCACGTCCGCCGCCGAGCCGAGCAAGCTTGTTGTATGGCACTATTGGCAGGGGTGTATTTTTATAGGTGCGCCTGTTGGCTGCGAGCTGCGGACAATAGACTGTTAGTTTTTTCCCAGATGTAGGACGGGGGGTGATTTATGGGAAAAAAATTTTTTTCGATAGGCAAAATGGTTTGCTCTGGACAAATCTCCCACAAAGTCATATTTTGATTTCGGATTACGATAAAAAGACCCACCTCATATTTCGGGAAAATATAAAGTGGGTCCCCTATTCACTTACCTATGGACTACCACTAAGACAGTCCCTACAGCGATCGCTACGGCGATAACCACACCAATTACGATACCAATCTTCTCTTTCATAGCTTATTCCCTCCACCTTTTTTCACAAAATCAAACCAACTCTTTAATTCTTCTGCAGTAGCTTTTCCAGTATAAATCAAAAACGTCTTAGTGCCGATTCCCGCAATATAAATAAACGCATAAGCAGTTGCAATTGCGCCAACCGCACTTCCGAGCGCCTTCAGTCCTTCTCCAATGATTTCCATTACTCAACCTCTTCTACACTATAATAATAATGCCATACAAATCCATTCATATCTTGCGCCGTTCCCGCATACGTCAAATCATGATCCGGCATTTCCCATCCAGTACCGATGGCCGCAAACACCACCTTCTTTTCTTCAGCGTTATCATCAATTTCGATCCATGCATGCGGCCAGCCATCCTGAGTTTGAATTGTTAATATGCGGCTAAATCTATCTTGTACTTCAGTGACTTGCCCTTCAACATTTAAACGATACTTATAAATCCTCTTCATCTTGACCCTTTCGCATTATTGCGGCATTATATACATTTTCCAAAAGCATACATCTTGTCATTAAGCCAACGCCTCCTGGAACCGGAGTAACATCTCTATTCTCCGTATTATAACAATCGCCACAAAGTTTTCCATTTTCATCAAAGTTAATGCCAACATCAATAACAGGAACGTGAATGGCATAACAATTTAAAAATTTTCGTTTTCCAACAGCACTTACAATAAGATCTGCGCCGACCACATGCTTATCAATATTGCGCGTTTTGCTATGGCAAAGTGTTACTGTGGCGTTTGCATCTGTCATTAATTTAGCAAGGGGTTTACCAACAATGTCGCTGCGGCCGATAATAGTCACATCTTTACCGATCGGATCCCAGCCGCAATATTCCAAATATTTCATGATGCCGCCAGGAGTACAGGGTTTATGCGGACTGTAGGGTCCAAACCCATCAACATCTTGAATTGGATCAAGTATATCTGTAAGAAATTTTACGTCAAAATCTGCGGGAAGGGGTAACTGAATAATAATACCATCATATGAGTTTCTAATTAAAATCAATTCTGCTACAAGATCTTGCTGTGAAAAATCTGTTTCAGTAAAATGCAAGTGATGAGCAATAATGCCAACCTCTTCACAATCTTTAATTTTATTTTTTACATATCTATTAGAAGCTTCTATATCGCCCACCTGAATAATAGCTAATCGCGGAGCTTGCTCTAACTCTTCGATTTTTGTTTTAATTACTTGTTTCCAATTATGTACAAAGGTTTTACAATCCTTTAAAATCATCGTCATCATCCCATCCTTCCGGTAGTATCATATCTAAAATTGCGGCAAGTATATTATTTGCGGCAAACACTGGTCCCATTAAACAAATTATAATCAATATTACTTTTTTAGAAAAATTTAAATCCTTACTATATGGAGCATATTCCATTGCGGTCATTGTTGAGAACATTGCCCATAAAATAATTATTGCAATTGTGGCGACCATAATATTGTACCATCCTCATATCGAAAAACTTTTTGTTTTAGAACGATATTAATTCGTGGCTCTCCATCCTTATCCAATCGTACGTTTGGGTGCATTGATATAACCCCTATAATTTTTTTATCATCCCAACGAGAAAAATCATAAATAATAGCTTGTTCATTAGACTTTTGTTCTGAACAAATCAATAGAGCGTCTTCCCAAGTCTCAACAGGATCTCCATACACCATTTTAACTGCGGCTTTAAAATTTTCTGCATCTTCTAAATTGCCGCTTAAATTTTTTAACCTACGTTCTAGTTTTTGTGTATATTTATACAAGGCTATGCGCATAATAATATTAATTAAACAAAGGCTTGCGGCTATGATTGATATTATTACCATATTTTTCTCCTTTTAACTTTTCTATATATATTATAACAAAATTTTTTAATATTGTCAATTAAAACTATAAAAATTTGACTTTGCAGAAAATTTTATGTATAATAAAGATATGAAAAACTGGAGGTAAAAAATGATAAAATTAGATTATTCTTTACAAACTCCAGAAGAAAGAAACGAATTAGTAAAAAAGATTTTGGAAGAAAATCCAAATCCCAGTGAAAAATATTTAGAAATTTTAGCTGACTATCTCGTTCTTTGTATGGAGAAACAAGAGAAAAAGGAAAAAGTTATATTGACAGAAAACCGTATGGCTACCGTCAATAAGCGTGAAACCTCTTATGAGGGCCTTGTTTCCCAACTTGAAAATGGCGAAGATGGTATATATAATTTAATGGATGATAGTAAGTAGACAATATTTTAGCCAAAAGTTACAATTACAAAAAAAGATTTAGAAGAGATTCCAGATTTACGACAAGTGCGCGAAGCCATTGAACTTTGGGAAGAAAAATTAAAAACGGCACAAGGGCGTGATGCCTTTGTTATTAAAAAAGCAATTATTGAATTGCGGAAAGATCAATATCTTATTAAGAATTCATTCCGCTGTCCGGTCGCTATTGCAAATTTTACAAAATCATAGCATTTTATTCCGCTGGAAGATGAAACTCATAAATTTGATGAAGATGGTTATCCAATTCCAGAAGGAGTATCTTTATTAAGTCCAACCGTTTGTTCAGCTATTTTATGTAATTATTCATAGTTAAAGCAAGGGTGTTGGGATTAGTTCAGTGGTGATACTTGGTATTTAATGCAAGCTTTTGATGTAATTAGTGATATTGCATTAAAAGATTATCCTTTGTATGAAAGAATTGTTGACTTAAAAATTGATGGTTTACAAAATATTGATATTCAAGCTGCTATCGAAGAAGAATTTGGCATTAAACACAGTTTAGAATATATATCGAGTTTATGGCGTAACAAAATTCCAAAATTAATTGCGTCTGCGGCCGAGGATCAATATCTTGATTGGTACTACCTCAATGTTGAAAAGGGCAAGTACAAACGATGCAGCAGATGCGGCCAAATTAAATTAGCTCATAATAAATATTTTAGTAAGAATAAAACAAGCAAAGATGGATTTTATAGCATTTGTAAATGCTGCAGAAATTCAAAGGACAAAAAGTCGTAATATCAGACTTGTAGATTTATTAAAATAATGAAAGGGGGCTAATACATGGCTGGAGAACAAACATACTATTGTGAAAAATGTAATCGTACAATGAGCGCTGATTAGTTCTATTCATCAAATAATTTGGAAAAATATCCAAATGATGGTAAATTTCCATAGTGTAAAAAATGCATGACTCTTCATGTTGATAATTGGAATCCAGATACATATTTATGGGTTTTACAAGAGGCAGATGTGCCTTATATTCCAGATGAGTGGAATAAATTAATGATGTCATATGCGAGAGATGGTAAAAAAACATCTGGTATGACAATCTTAGGTCGATATCTTTCTAAGATGAAATTAAAACAATATAAAGATTATCGTTGGAAAGATACTGATTTTTTGCAATAGATGGCAAATAGTAAAATTGAATAGGCTATGAAGCGTCAAGGATATGGGGCTGCGGAAATCGCTGATGCGATCAATAAAGCTAGCTTTGATATTCCTGAAGGCGAACTTGAAGAGCCAAAATTCATAGAACCAGAAGATAATCCGTTTATGCAGGAAGATTATTTCGATAGAGGAAATGATGCTACTGATTTCGATGATGATTTAACAGAAGAAGATAGAACATATTTACGTCTTAAATGGGGCAAAGCTTATAAGCCTGAAGAATGGATTAGACTGGAACAATTATATAATGAAATGATGGAATCATACGATATTCAATCAGCTGGACATATTGATACTTTAAAGCTTGTATGTAAAACTTCATTAAAAGCCAATCAATTAATTGATATTGGTGATGTTGAAGGATTCCAAAAGATGAGTAAGGTTTATGACAGCTTGATGAAATCCGGTAAATTTACTGCGGCCCAGAATAAAGCTGAGTCTGGTGAGTTTGTTGATTCTATTTCAGAATTAGTTGAAATTTGTGAAAAAGAAGGATTTATTCCTCGTTTCCATATTGAAACACCCAATGATAAAGTCGATGAGACTTTAGCCGATTTAAAATTCTATACAAAAACACTAGTAACTGAAGAAATGAATCTTGGTAATTTGATTGAAAATGCAATTAAAGAAATGGCTAAAGAAGAAGCGAAAGAAGAAGATGAAGATATTGAAGATGAAATTATGACCTTAGATGATATTGATTAGCTGAGAGATGAAGACTTTGAAGATTATGGCGATTTCTTAGAGGAAGAGGCTGAAGCCGATGAAGATTTATTGCGGAAGTTGAGTGAAGAATAATGGCATTACAAGACTTATTAGATTTAAGCCAATCTCGTAAAAAGGTTGGTTTATCTGAAGAGCGTGTAATGGCGATCGTGCCGCCCGCGAGAGATTATATTGCATTCTGGCGAGAATATCCAGATATGTTCGTAGACTTTCTTGTACGCGGATATAATAGAGAACCAAAAGATGGAGAGTTTAGATTTTATTTCTATCAAAGAGTTTTCTTGCGTGCGGCCATGCGCCACCAATATTTGTATGCAGTTTTTCCTCGTGCATATTCAAAATCTTTCTTATCAGTTATGGTGTTAATGTGTAAATGTATTCTTTATCCTCGTTGTAAACTATTCGTTACATCAGGTGGTAAGGAACAGGCTGCGGGTATCGTTAAAGAAAAAGTACAAGAAATTTGTACGTTAATTCCCGCATTTAAAAATGAAATTGATTGGAGTCGTGGTGTGACTCTTGAAGGTAAGGACTATTGTAAATATGTATTTAAGAATGGTTCTTATTTCGATAATATTGCGGCTCGTGAAAGTTCTCGTGGTAAGCGTCGTCATGGCGGTCTAATCGAGGAGTGCGTTGGTGTAGATGGTACTATTCTTTCTGAAGTTATTATTCCTACCATGAACGTATCTCGTATGTGTATGGATGGCTCTACTCATCCAGAAGAGCAGTTAAATAAATCGCAGATTTATGTAACAACCGCAGGTTGGAAAAATACTTTCCCATACGATAAGTTGATTCAGTTACTTGTATGGCAGATCGTAAAACCTGAAAAAGCGATGATTCTTGGTGGTACATATCGTATTCCTGTTCTGGTTAAGCTCTTGGATAAAAACTTTATTCGAGACTTAAAGATGGATGGAACATTTAACGAGAGTTCGTTTGACCGAGAATATGAGTCTAAATGGTCTGGTACTGTCGAAGATGCGTTCTTTAATTCTGAAGTGTTCGATCGTAATCGAATTTTAAAGCAACCTGAGTATGAGGCTTCTGGCAGATCAAATAAAGCAAGCTTTTATATTTTGTCTGCGGACGTTGGTAGAAAAGGATGCGATACTGTTGTGTGTGTATTTAAATGTACTCCGCAGCCATAGGGCGCGGCTTTAAAAACTTTAGTTAATATTTATACTTTATCTGACGAACACTTTGAAGATCAATCAATTAAATTAAAAAGATTATTTTATAAATATAATGCTCGACGTCTCGTAATCGACGCCAATGGTATGGGTATTGGTCTTTTGGACTATTTGATTAAACCTCAAGTAGATCCAGATACTGGTGATACTTATCCAGATTTTGGTGTCTATAATGATGAAGAGGGCTATTATAAAAAATATAGAACAGTAAATTGTGAACAGGATGCTGTTTACCAAATTAAGGCGAATGCGCCGATTAATACAGAGGCTCACGCTAATGCTCGTTCGCAGCTTTCTTCTGGTAAGGTAAAATTCCTTATTGATGAGCGTGTTGCTAAAGTAAAATTAATGGGTACAAAACTTGGTTAGAATATGAAACCTGAAGAAAGGGCAGAATATCTTAAACCATTTACCCTAACTTCCATATTAAAAGAGGAAATGATGAATCTTCGTGAAGAAAATGAAGGTGTTAATATCATTTTGAAATAGGCTAATCGAGGACTCAGAAAAGATAAATTTTCTGCTTTTGAATATGGATTATATTATATTAAACAAGAAGAAGAAAATAAGAAAAAGCGTAAAAAGT
>JAEIGA010014176.1_pt1 | contig 12127 bp, 14 predicted proteins | sample 9270691 | NCBI WGS metagenome assembly JAEIGA01 (sample SAMN17057246, study PRJNA624740) | gut metagenome | biome: biome; isolation source: fecal sample | host: Bos grunniens | place: China: Xizang | collected 2019
CTTTTCGCTTTATTTAGAAAAGTAAGTGAAACAAAAGGTATTGATATGGACACCGTAACTGGTGCCGAATGGGATTAAAATTTTTATAAAGGGGTATTTTTATGTCTATTTCAGTAGTTTTCGAGAGACTTATGGCTTTAGTAAGTGTTATTGCTACACTTATTGGTTCAATAAGTTTCAACACAAATTTTGATCGTCCTGACGACGAAATAAGATTCACTATAAACGCAAACACTACAACTAGTGAAGCTTTACCAAACGTTGTTAACAACGTTAATATTTGGTCTATTGAAGGTAATCCATTTAAAGATGCAAAAGTGAACAGTGAAAACAATATTTTTGAATTTGTAGAATACGTTCAGTTTATGCAATGTTCTGGTGGTACTGCAGAGAGAGATTTATTTAAAAATCCACTTGATAAAACTGTACTTGATGACTACGATTTTACAGTTCTTATTGATAACTGCCGTGGTGTAGTAAACTTAGGCGCAAAACCATTTTTAAAATTAGGTAGTGTTCCACTTAAATATTCAGAAAAAGCAACAACAGAACACGGTTTTGGCATTAACCCTTACCCACCAGATGACTACAACGTTTATTACAACTACATTAAAGCTTTAACTACAGCTTTAGTAGATGAATTTGGTAGAGAAGAAGTTCTTTCATGGCGTTTTGGCGTTATGACAGAATTTGAAAACAGTCAGTGGTTTGTTGCAAATGATGGTAAAGCAGACAGTGCATTCAAAGAATACTGTAAGCTTTACGATTACACCGTTCAAGCTCTTATTGACGTAATCGGTAACGACGTTTACGTAGGTGCACACGCAATGTCTGTTACAGAAGGTCTTTGGGATGAAGCAAAATTCATAGAACATTGTGCTGTAGGTACAAACTATAAAACTGGTGAAAAAGGTACTAGAATCTGCTACCTTTCTGGTTCATTCTACGACTATGCTCCAGGTGAATACACAAGTGGTTACGACCTTCCTGGTACAATCAACAATTTAAGAGATACCGCTGAGGAATTTGGCCTTAATGATTTAGAATATGGCATTGACGAAGGCAGACTTCTTGTTGGTACTGTAAGTGGCGCTAACAATAACGAACTTCACACAAGAACTGTTGGTTACACATACCAAGCTTCTTATGATGCAAGACTCATTGCACAAATGTTTAATAATGACATAAGTTATTTCTCAGCATGGGGTTACCTTTCAAATGGCTTCTTAGAAGGCAACCCAACTGTGAGCTACCACGTTGCAAAAAATGCTGCTAAATTTGAAGGAAGCAAACTTTTGCCTACTGCAAAACAACTTGCTGGTAGTATTGATGGTGCAGATATAGGTGCAGTTTCTGCAATAGACGAAAGTACAAACACAATTCGTGTTATGGCTTACAACTTTAAAAACGACCTTAATTATGACACCAAAATCAACACAGAATTCGTTATAAATCTTCCTAAATATGATGGCAAGACATTTGACGTAAAAGCATATATTATTGACGATGATTGTAACTACTTTGATGATTGGGTAAAAGACAGAGAAACTTATAATATTACTAATAACTGTTTCAACTGGTCTCCACAAGACCCACAAATTGATAACCCTACAACTCTTATGGATGAAAACGCAAGAAGCATTTACTTTAATGAGCTTTACCCTAAATACACTGAAGCTTCAAAATTAGCTCCTATTGATTCAGTTGCTACAGTTAAAGCGGGCAAACTCATAGTTAATGCAGAATTAGACCCACACGCTGTTGTATTCTTTGAAATTACACCACAAAATTAATTATGACAGAATTCAGAATAATTAATAGTGCTGAAGAGTTAGACACAGCTTTAAACATAAGACGAATAGTTTTTGTCCAAGAACACAACGTACCAGAAGATATTGAACTAGATGAATTTGACACCCTTGATTCAGGGTGTATGCATATTCTAGTTTTATATAAAAACAAGCCAATAGGTACGTTAAGAGCTAACTTAACTATAAAAGGCAAAGTAAAAATTCAACGTTTCTGCTTTTTACCTGAATACAGGAAATCAGGTTTCGGAAAACAACTTTTAGAGTTCACCGAAAACGAACTTTTAAAGAAAGGGTACAAACATTTCTTTTTAGAAGCAAAATTTTCAGTGCACCCATTCTATGAAAAATGTGGCTATAAAAAGGTAAGCGACATATTTTATGAAGTTGGCGTTCCGCACGTAAAAATGGTGAAGGAGTACAACAAATGAAAAAGACGATTATTGCTGTAGTTGTTGCAGTTCTTGTAGTTGCTATTGGTGCAACATCAATCTTTCTTGCAACAGCTAAAGAATCTAAACAACTTACAAAAGAAATTTTAAACACATATTACGACGTTTCGGTTGAAATTACTGATTACGTTCGTGGAGAAAAGAATACTGAATTTTTAGGTCTTATTTCTACCTACGAAGCTTCAACCGCAAAAATTAAAATCACCGTTACACCAAAAGATGATATTGTTTGTGATGGTGGCGTAGTTGTTTTTAATTTCAATGACGACTTCTGGAAAGTAGTTAATGGAAGCAATGAACTAAAAGTTGAGTTAAACGAAGAAGGTGTTACAGAGTTTTCTGTTGATATTGAAGCAGACCTTAAAATTTCAACTATTGCAGAACCTGAACTTTCAACTGTTGAATTAACTAACGCTTTAGGTACTGTTACATATAAAAAGTTTTTTAATAAGTTGTAATATTAAATCTCGAAAGCACCAAACTGCTTTCGAGATTTTTTAGTTATATTCTGCCTAACGGCAGAGTGATATTATTACATTTGTAATAGTGATATTGAAACTTTCAGTTTCAGTGATATTTTATCCGCTAATAACTGCCTAAAAGGCAATAACACTATACAAATATAATATCACTGTAACACAATACAACTCGCCGTAAGGCGAATAAAACTAAAAGTTTGTGCTCTTTAAGAGCACAAACTTTTAATATACCCATTCGCCACGAAGTGCGGCTTTAATTTTCATTTCACCTGTAGCAGAATCGAAGAACTGTGTTCTACCGTAATCCTTACCACAATCTTCTGCTAAAATTGGAATACGAAGTTTTTTAAGTGTTTCTTTAACCGCTACAATATTTCTTTCACCAATAGATGAAAGTGAAGTATTATTAAAACCTGGGAACATCTGAGCACCGCCAGCAATTTTAGCTTTTATTCTAAATTTATTAGCACCAGCTTGCTCCATCTTTTTTATTAAATCAGGAATTGCAGTATCTGCAAACTTCCATATTTCTTTACCTTGTGGATTAAAACCTTCACTTGTAGGTAACATAATATGTGAAAGCCCAGCAACCTTTACACTTTCGTCATAAAGGCAGATACCTATACAAGACCCCAACGCATAGGTAACAAGAATATCACCATTTTTAGCAACATTCAAGTCAGATATGCCTACCACAATGTTCTGACTCATATATCTCCTAACCCCAAACTTTCCATAATTTTTTTGAGAGAGTCAACATCAGGAATCAAAATAATTTGTGATGATGCGGCATCTTCTTTATCAAGTTCATCTTTAATGAAGATAATCTTGTCACTGATATTTGCATAATAAATTGCAGGTAAACTTAAAACAGAACCTACCATGTCTACTGAAAGTTCTGGTGGAGAAATTTCGATTGAAAGACCTGTGAGTTCAGCAATAGCATTAACGTAAGAAGCTGCAATAATATTACCAACTTCTTTAATTGCAGATTGGCTCATTTCGTCAAGGTCGAAGTTATCTTCAATATCCATACCCAAAAGATTGCTTAAAAGAATCTTTACAAAAGGTTTGTGAATAAGGAACATAATCATACCTGAAACATCGCCTGTGAGTGACATTAAAATGCCTGCAAGCACGTTTTCAGGACCACCTAAATTATCTACAACTTCTGTGTAGTCGAGAATATCGATTTGAGGAACATTAATATCAATAGGTCTATCAAGCATTGATGAAAGTGCAGACGCTGCGTGACCTGAACCGATATTACCAATTTCTTTTAATGCATCGAACTGCATTTCGTTTAATTCATAGTTTTCAAATGCCATAATTATCTCCTAAGTTCGTTTATTGTGCGTTGATTTTCTTCTGCGGTTGTAACAACTCGCGCTGCTAACTGAAATGCTCTTTGAACAGTAATCATTTCTGCCATTTCGTCAGCTAAATTTGTACCAGATTGTTCAAGTGCACCTTGAATTAAGTGACCTTCATTATTGCCCACTGCAACAGCTTCACCACTTTTTACTGATACTGCATAAAGATTATTTGCAACTGGTGTTAAATAATTAGGATTAGGGAATGTAAAAAGGCCAATTTGATTTTTAAGTTTTGAAGTATCAAAATTATTTGTACCAGGTTCTTTTTCTAATGTAATTCTGTTACCCATGCTATCGAGTACAAAATCACCGTTAGAAGTAACAAGGTAGCCTGTTTCACCATCCATACCAATGCTGAAATTACCAGCTCTTGTAAACGCTACTAAACCATCTTGCTCAACTGCAAATAAAGCGTTACTAACTATAGCAAAATCTAAATCATAACTTGTTGGAGATAATGATGATGGATTAAAATTTGTGTCATTAATCTCAGATTTAACACCATTACCTTTTTCTGGGTCAGTTGGTGTGTTTACATACATCTCATCGTAAATGAGTGATTGGAAAGAAATATTCTGTGGTTTATAACCTGTTGTACTCACGTTTGCTACGTTGTTACCAATGTTATCCATCGCTTTCTGATTTGCAAGTAAACCACTTGCACCTGCATAAAAAGCTGTTCTCATGCTGTTACCATCCTTTCACTCTAATTTATACAGAAGCTATTTTAGAAGTACCGTTCTGGTCCATTTGGTCAATAATCTTCATAGCTGAAGAATAAAGTTGGAATGACCTTTGTGCTTCTATAAGTTTTGTAAGTTCTGTATTCATATCTACGTTAGAAGATTCTAAAGCACCTTGAATTACTGTGAAACTTTCAGCCGCTACTAAATCGTTAGGATTTTGGATTATGAATGCTGAATTTTCTATTTTTTCAACAGTAATACCTTCAGCAGGCTTATTTATAAGAAGTGTGTCTATATAATTGCCTTCTGCAGAAGTAATTGCACCATTAGGACCAATTTTAAATCCACTTGCGCCAATATAAATTTCACCATTTTGGCCTAAAACTCTGCCAACGCCATTAAGTGTTAAATAACCTTGTTCGTCAAGATCGAAATTACCATTTTTTGTAATGGCTGTTTCTCCACCTTGAGTTCTTATATTAAAGAAACCATCGCCGTTGATTGCAACGTCTAATTCACGGTCTGTATTTTCAATAATGCCAGGTTCCATAATTGTATGTATATCTTGAATAATAGAAGAAACCTGACCAACGCCATCGCCTAAAACGTCTGGATTGCCATTTTCCATTCTTACCATTAACTCCATTTCAAAAGCAGAAGTTTCAACTCTGTCTGCTTTATAACCTGGAGTTTTAATATTTGTTATATTGTTACCAAGAACATCTATTTCATTTTGTCTTGTAAGAATTCCTGATGCAAGAGTGTAAAAACCTGAATACATAAGTTTACCTCCTTAATTTATTAAAATGAATACAAAGATTAATCGTATCTGTATTCTTTCAATTCTTCGTACATTTTATCAAGTGCTTTTTTGCGAATTTGTGATACCCTTTGTTGAGAGATATCTAAAACCTCGCCTATTTCTCTTAAATTGAGATTTTCGTAATAATAAAGTGATATAACTTGCTTTTCTTTAGGGTCAAGACAATCAATCGCCTTTGCAAGCTCACCTTTAAGTTCGTTTTCTAATAAATCACTGTCAACCTGAGATTTTGAATTATCCATTGACTTTTCAATTACGCCTTCCCAGGCTTGTTCTATCATTTCTTCAAAAGAAATTGTGTCAATAGAAGCAATCTCTACAATGCGCTGATTTAATTGCTGTTCTGTTATGCCTAAATACTCAGCAAGTTCAGCATCTGTCGGTTCTCTGAGTAATTTTTGTTCTAAGTGTTTTCTACCTTGTGAGATTTTATTTTGAGCATCCCAAGCTCTGTTTGTGAGCCAGTTTTGCTTTCTCATATATTTGAGAATTGAACCTCTTACAGCTAAATAACTATAGGTATCAAAACTAGCACCTCTGTCAGGGTCATAACGCTCAAGACAATCTATAAGAGCAATAACACCCTGATTAAAGAAATCTTCAAATGGTACGTTTGATAACAATACAGAACGCATGCTATAAATAGCTAAATTAACAAGGTTAAGATAATGCATAACAAGTTTGTTTCTGAGTTCAACACTACCTGTTGCTTTAAAATCTCTCATTACCTTTTCAGGATTATCTAATTTTACTTCTTTTATCTGACTTGCACCGTTCATAACTGTTATCACCCCATTTCAATTCTAATAATATTACTGCATTACGTTGCAGAGAGTGTAATAGTACCTAAAGCCTGAATTTGTACTGACGTGTCAATATCGTTAAATGACAACACCGTAATATCAGGATAAAATTGGTCGAGTAACTTTTTAAAGTAAATTCTTACAACAGGTGAAGTAATGATAATTGGCTCTTGTACGAGCTTTTTCATCTGATTAATCTGCTCTGTTGTGCTTGTAACAATCATCTGAATGACATCTGGCTCAAGTGCTAAATAAGCACCGCCTTCAATTTTCTTAATACTCTTAATAATCAAATCTTCTATTTCAGAATCAAGGCTTACTACCTTCAACTGACCTGCTATAGAGAACTTGTGAGTAATTGTTCTTCTTAATGCTTGTCTTACGTATTCTGTTAGCATATCGTGGTCTTTAACTGTAGGAGCATAATCTGCAAGAGTTTCTAAGATTGTTTCCATATCTAAAATTGGAATACCTTCTCTTAAAAGGTTTCTTAAAACTCTCTGGAGCTCGTTAAGAGAAACAATTGCAGGAACTGTATCTTCAACAATACTTTCATTGTGCTCTTTAAGGTTGTCAACCATTCTTTTAACTTCTTGTCTGCTAAGAAGTTCACTTGCGTGTTTTCTAATAACTTCAGAAAGGTGTGTAACCATAACAGAAGTTGGGTCAATAAGTGTGTAACCTGCAATTTCTGCTTTAATTTTCTTATCGTCGCTAATCCATTTAGCTGGCATACCAAAAGCTGGTTCAACAGTTTCAATACCATCAACGTCGTTTTCTGGTACTTCTGCTGGAACAAGACCTAAGTAGTGGTCAAGTAAAACTTCGCCTACTGCAACAGACTCGCCTTTTAATTTGATTTCATATTGGTTAGGGTTAAGCTGAGAACTGTCTTTAAGACGTATAGCAGGAATAACCATACCCATTTCATCTGCAAAGTGCTTTCTTAACATAACTACACGGTCAAGGAAGTTACCACCACTACTCTCGTCAACAATAGGTAAAAGGCTGTAACCAACTTCAACACAAATTGCATCAACGTTAAGAAGATTATAAACGTTATCGAGATTCTTGTAGTAACTTACTTCGCTTGTAACTTCCTGTGCGGCTGGTAAATCGCCTAAATCGCCAGTACCATCTGCCAAAGGTTCTTTTGCTTTTTTCAAAAGTGTTACACCTAAAACAATAAGTACAACAGAAATAATTGCTGTCTGTGGTACAGGGAAGCCTATGAATGTAAGGAACGGTAATATAATACCCGCAATAAGCAATACAAATGGTTGATTTGAGAATTGCTTAAGTACGTCAGAGTTAAGGTCTGCTTCAGAAGAAGAACGTGTAACAACAAGACCTGTTGCCATTGAAATTAAAAGTGATGGAATCTGGCTCATAAGACCATCGCCTACTGTAGAAATTGAGTAGGTTTGAATAATGGTCATAAAGTCGCCTTCACCATTTATAAGACCAATAACAATACCACCGATTAAGTTTATTAAAGTAACTATAATAGAAATAATAGCGTCACCTTTAACAAACTTGGTAGCACCGTCCATAGCGCCGAAAAAGTCTGCTTCACGTTGAATTTTAGAACGTCTTTCTCTTGCTTGTTCTTCTGTAATAAGACCTGAACTTAAGTCAGCGTCAATAGCCATTTGTTTACCAGGTAAAGCATCAAGTGTAAATCTAGCTGAAACTTCAGCAACACGTTCAGCACCCTTAGTAATAACAATAAACTGAACTAAAACTAATATAAGGAATATAATAAGACCAACAACAATGTTACCACCGATAACAAACTCACCGAACGTCTTAACAACTTCACCTGCATACCCTGCATTTGTAAGAATAGAACGTGTAGATGAAATATTAAGGCTAAGACGATAAACCGTTGTAACAAGTAGCAACGACGGGAATATTGCAAACTCGAGAGTTTCCTTAATATACATTGTTATAAACAAAATAACTAAAGAGATTGTAATGTTGAGAATAAACATAAAGTCAAGAATTGCTGTAGGAAGCGGAATAATTAAAAGAGATACAACCGCAACCATCAAGAGAGCAACTGAACTTGTTTTAAGTCTTGATTTTATATTCATTCTAACTCAACCTCCTTTTTTATTTTTTCTTGTTTTTATTTTTTTCTTTCAAACTATAAACAAACGCTAAGATTTTAGCTATTGCTTTGTAGAATTCTTCTGGAATTTCATCTCCGACTTCTACTGCATCGTAAAGAGCACGAGCCAATGGTCTGTCTTCAGTAACGTAAACGTCATTTTCTTCTGCTACTTTAACAATTCTTAATGCTAATTGGTCCATACCCTTAGCGACAACTTTTGGTGCTCTATCTTTATCTCTGTCAAATTTAAGTGCCACAGCAAAGTGAGTAGGGTTACGAATAACAACGTCTGCTTCAGGAACGTTTTGCATCATACGTTGACGCGAACGCTGTTGTTGAATATTTCTTTGCCTACCCTTAATTTGTGGGTTACCTTCAATTTGCTTGAATTCATCTTTAATTTCTTGTTTACTCATTTTCATATTCTTTTCATAATCCCACCACTGATACAAATAGTCAGCAGCAGCTAAGAATACGAAAGCAATACCCGATTTTATAACTACATCCATTATTATACCGCCGGTTTTTGTTATAGCGGTCATTGGACTCATATCTATAAGCGCAGGCAGTGTAGCTACCTCATCTACAAGTACTGAGTAAACCACAAAAAGTAATACTACAATTTTTACAAGCGATTTTAAAAGTTCTACAATCGCTCTTATTGAGAACATCTTTTTTATACCATTGAGCGGATTAATTCTGTTGAACTTAGGAGCAGCAGCTTTCATTGTAAAAAGCATTTTTGTTTGCGCCATTGTTACAATAATAGCAACTGCAAGTGTTATAAGTACCAACGGCATGGCACATTTTATAAATACAAGTGCTAAATCAATAAAGGTTGTTGCTATATCACTCGCAACAAAATCTTCTTTAGTTCCTGCAAGACTTATATATCTTTTAATTAAATCCTGTATATTGGTAAGAATGGTGGGGTAAAACATTTTAAGACCATAAAATGATGCTATAAGTGAAACAGCCGTAACCGCATCCTTACTGACGAAGACGTTACCTTTTTTTCGTTCGTCTTTTCGCTTTTTGGGCGTCGCTTTTTCGGTTTTCTCACCCGCCATTTTTAACCACCACTTTTCACAGTAAGAATATAATTAAAGTATAAGACTATACCGTTTTGAAGAGATTATAAATATTGTCATTTAAAATCCCTATATAGTTTTCCATAAAATTACCTACAGGAACAGCGAACGCAAATAAAAGCAAAAGTCCTAGGAAAATTTTAATCGGAAAATGTATTGAGAAAATATTGATTTGTGGTGATAATTTCATTAAAACACCTAAGGCAACTTCTAAAACGAACGTAGCAACCATAAATGGTGCAGCAAGTTTTATTATAAGCGAAAATGCTGAAACGAACATAGTCGCTATAAAAGTTGCAACATCTTCACCAATTGTAACAGCACCAATAGAAACAACGTCGTAAGACGAAACTGTTAGCCTTATAAACGTAAGGTGGCTGTCTGTAGCGAAGAAATAAAGCACAAATAAAAGTTCAAATAATCTACCTGAAACAGAAGACTGGATATTTGTGCCTGGGTCAAAAACCTTTGCCATAGAAAGGCCAAAACCCATATCAATTATGTCACCAGCCGCAAAAAGCATATAATAAAATATTTGGAAAACCAGACCTGCTGCAAAGCCTACTAAAAACTCTTTTAGCATTGCAAATAAAAATACAAGTCCCTCAAAAGATTCAATTTGCGACGTATTTAACGTAGGGGTTATTATAAGCGTAAGCCCTAACGCCAATGCAATTTTTATAGATGACACTACATTTTTTCTTGCTAACAATGGGTTAAAAAAGAGCATAGAACCCATTCTGCAGAAAACGAGAATGTAAGCGCCAAGACTTTCAAATAAAACTTGTCCTGACATTTACTACAACCCCGCCATAAAGCCCATAATATACTGGAAGAACTCTTCCATACTCGAAATAATCCATGAGCCCATTGCAATCAGAATAACTCCGATTATAAGAATTTTTGGTGCAAATGAAAGAGTTTGCTCGTGAATTTGTGTTGCTGCCTGAAAAATAGCAATTATTAAACCAACTGCAACACTCACAAGAAGCATTGGTGCTACAAGTTTAACTATTAATAATATTGCTTCTCTAAATACTACAAGTGCATCTTCTTGTGTCATCACAAGTTCTCCTTTCATTTAAATTTAAAATAATTTAGAATGAGCGTAGCTACTTAAAGCTCGTTATAAGCATTTCTATAAGTAGTCCCCATCCATCAACTACCACAAACAACATTAGTTTAAACGGTAGCGATATCATCGATGGCGGAAGCATAACCATACCCATCGACATAAGGGTACTCGAAACTATCATATCAATTATTAAGAACGGCAAGAACAATAAAAAGCCCATTGTAAATGCACGTTTTAATTCACTTGTAATGAAAGCTGGTACTATAACCGTAAGGTCTAATTTCTTTAAAGAATCTGGGTTACCGCTTTCAATGACATCTTCGTCACCTGACAAAGATAAGAATAAATTTAAGTCTTTATCTTTAGTTTGTTTAAGCATAAACTCTTTTATAGGGTCTTGCATTCTTTCTAAAGCAACTTCTTCTGTTATTTTCTCTTTTTGTAAAGGTTCTATTGCCTCTTTGTTTATTGTTGAAATAACAGGAGTCATTATAAATAAAGAAAGAGCTAAAGCTAGTCCTATAATAACCTGATTAGGTGGAGTTTGTTGCAAACCGATTGCATTCCTTAAAAACGACAGAACTATTACAATTCTTGTAAAGCTCGTCATCATCATAAGCAGTGACGGTGCTAAAGCGAGTAATACAAACAAGAACAAGAGTTGTAATTCACTCATTGCTCCATCTTGACTATCGCTATTAACGTCAACGCTTACTGATGCAGCATTTGCAGTAACTGCTAAAATAACAACAAAAACAGTTATGGTAACTGTTAATGCTATTAGCCGTCCCCACAACCGTTTTATCTGTTTAGAACGTGGGGATTTCTTACTTTCAGAAAGTACGGGATTATTTTTCATTTAAATCGTCTCCCTTCCCCTCGTCCTTTTTATTCAACAAATTGTTGTATGCGTCTGTGAAGATTGACATAAAGCTGGTTTCCCCGATTTTTGCAATATCCTTATTTTCAGGAAAAAGTGAAGCATCCATTTCTTCAATCTTTGTAACGCTTTGCGCTGTAAATGCCAAAAGAAATACTCTATCGGAAACTTTTACTAAAGCAAGTGATTGGTCCTTACCTACAGTCATTCGTTCAATTATTTCAATGTTTCTTGCGTTACCGAACTTCGGTTGATATTTTTTAGAAACAAATTTAGAGAAATAATAAGCTGCAACGAAAACTAGTAACATAAGGACTATTGTACCGATTCCTGTAAGAATCGTTGTAAAATCTTGCCCCATACAAAGTCCTCACTTATAAAGTTTATTATAAATAGAATGTAATTACAATGGTAAAATCTTAGTAACAGTCTGAACGATTCTGTCTTGTTTGAAAGGTTTAACAATGAAGTCAAGAGCGCCTAATTTAATAGCCTCCATAACCATTGATTCCTGACCCATAGCAGAACACATAACAAC
>JAEIGA010014177.1_pt1 | contig 12126 bp, 8 predicted proteins | sample 9270691 | NCBI WGS metagenome assembly JAEIGA01 (sample SAMN17057246, study PRJNA624740) | gut metagenome | biome: biome; isolation source: fecal sample | host: Bos grunniens | place: China: Xizang | collected 2019
AATCGAATAAACATGAATATCTTCAGGTGCAACATATTTTAAATAAACATTGTAAATTTCAGCACTATATTTCATATAATAGGCCATTCTAGGTGTTGCCATAATGTAATCAACTGCTAATAAATTATTTTCTTTCAATTCTAAATCATTGTAAGATGATCCAATTAATTGTTTATTTGGAGCTAATTTTCTTCTTTCTTCATTAACTTCTTTTAATCTTTGATTAGCCTCAAATAATCTTGCTCTACCCGAAATGCCATATGCTTTTAAAGATGGTGATACAGCAAGACAAATTGTCTTTTCAGTTCTTTCTCCATCAGCAACTAATAAATTAGTTGTAAGTGGATCAAGTTTTCTTTCGACACATTCAACGGATGCATAAAATGATTTTAAATCAATAACTGCATAAGTTTTCGAATTTTTCATAATTTATGCCTCCTTTTCATAATTACATTATATCATATTTCAACAATAATATCAAAATCTTTATTCAGTAAAACCATTTTTTTCAATTACAATCTTTTGTATATTATAATATAAACTTTAGTCTTATATAATACTAACTACTACTTAAATTATACTAATTAATCTCATTAAATAAAAAAGAGAACTTATAAAAAAGTTCTCTTTTAATTCAAATTTTATTTACCTTCAATCTTTACTCGGTAGTTAACACTTTCTTTTAAGTGATCTAAATATACTTGGTCTTTACACATTGTTTTACCTTCAACATCTGAAAGTTTCGCAACTGGTTTTCCATTAACATATTGTAATTTAATAACAATATTTAATGGTTCAGCAAATGTGTCGTTAGAACAATAAGTTCCAATACCAAATGTAACTTTACAACGATCTTTAAAATATTGATAAATTTCTTCTGCTTTATCAAAATTTAAACTATCACTAAATAATAGTGTTTTTGTTTTAGCATCAATTCCTAATTTTTTGTAGTGAGCTAAAATTTTATCACCCCAAACAAATGGATCACCAGAGTCATGTCTTAAACCACTATATGTTGATGCTTGTAAGTAGTCAAAATCAAGTAAGAATAAATCTGTTGTTAAAGTATCTGTAAGTGCTGTTCCGTTGTCGCCATTATATTCATTAAACCAGTCTTTCATAGCATAATAGTTTGTATATGCAAGTGGTATTTTAGATATACCTTGATACATTTGTACAAATTCATGTGCATATGTTCCAATAGGTTTAATATTATGTTTCATAGCCAGATAGACATTCGATGTACCAACACAATATCCAGATTCATGAAATGTCTTAACGGCCGTATCAAGCCATTCTCTTGATAATCTTCTACGACAGCCAAATTCAGCGAATTTAAAATTATATTTACCTTTTTTAAAATCTTCAATTTTATTGTTTAATCTTTCTTTTGCAGATTTTACTAATTCATCATAATTATATGTAAATCTAAAATAAACTTCATTAACTATTTCTAATAAATAAATTTCAAATTGCATGGCACTAAATAAAGGTCCACGCACATTAATGAAAAGTTCACCATCTTCACTTAATGATGTTGTAACATAATCTCTTAATGGATGCCAAAGTCTTAAAAATTCAACATAGTCATCTTTAATAAAACGAATACTACGTAAATAATCAAGTTCTTGTTTTGTGAATTTTAATGTACATAAATAGTCAATTTGTTCGTTAATTTCATCTAACATTTCTTTAGTGAAAACAACATCTTCATTACGACATTTAAAATCATATTCTCCAATTAAGTCAGTATGTTTATGAAACATAACTTGATTCATATTAAATTTATATAAATCAGTATCTAATAAAGATTGAATAATTGGTTCAAATTTCATATTAATTTACCTCTATAAATTCATCACTCTTATAATTTTATCAAAAAATATTGAGTATTACAAGCAAAATACTTTATATAAAGAATCTTACAAATAATATTCGACATCTTAATCTTACTTATCTTAAGATATTACATCGTTAAAAAATTCATAATTAAATCTATTATTATTTCTTTTTCTTCAGGTTTACTTTCAGCAATTAATATTGTTATTGTAACAAATACTTAATCAGATAAGATTTTATTACCTTCATCAGATATTAATTTTTCATCTAATCTTGAAGCAATAGATATTAAGTTAATTTGTTTTTCTAAATAAGATAATCTTTTTTCATTTACAACATATCCTTCTACAAAATATTTCTTCAAAATATTACTAGCCCATTTTCTAAACAAAATCCCTTTTTTAGAATTCACACGATAACCTACTGAGATAATCATATCTAAATTATAATATTTAATAGTTCTTTGAATTTCCCTATTTCCTTCTAAACGAACTTGTGCATTTTCCACACTAGTTGAAAATTTATCTAATTCGCCATCTTTATAAATATTTGCAATATGCCTAACAAATCTTGTCATATTAACACAAAATAGGATTGCCATCTCATTTTGAGTTAACCACACTGTATCATTTTCTTTATCAAAATTACTTCTAAACATATATCTTCATCATTAAATACAATTATATTAAATTGTTTATTCATATTATGACTTCCTACTTTTTTATATGATTGATAAACTCTCAAGAAAAATACTTATTTTTCATGTTAAGAAAACAACACATTATACTAATCAATATAATAAAAAAGAGAACTTTCAAAAGAAGTTCTCGAAGACTATAACTAAAATTGTCTATGTACTAAGAGTGATGATATCACTCTTATTTTATGTTCCAATATTTTTTTAGAATATCTAGTGCTTTATCTAAAATTTCATTGTTTAAGTCTTTTACTATTTTTCGTGATTAATCAAGTCTTAGATATCAGTACTTGATATTTACTTAACTAAAACCGTAATATTTTCGATATGATTAGTATGTGGGAACATATCAACAGGTTGTACAAAGTTTGTAGTATATCCTAAATTAGTTAAATATTTTAAATCTCTTGCAAGCGTTGCAGGATCACATGAAATATATAAGATCTTCTTAATATCCATTTCATTAATAGTATCCATTAAAACAGTATCTAAACCTTTTCTTGGTGGGTCTACAATGATCGCATCAATTTGAAGTCCTGCTTTTTTCCATTTAACAATTTGTTCTTCACTTTTTCCTACAACAAATTCAATATTTTTAACTTTATTTAATTTAGCATTTTCTTTAGCATTTTTAATTGCTTCTTTAACAATCTCAACTGAATAAACATGATTTACTTTAGAAGATGCACAAATACCAATTGTACCAATTCCACAATAAGCATCAATAATATTATCAGTTGGTTTAAAGTTTGCCATTTCAATTGCTTTAGCATATAGTAATTCTGTTGTTTTAGGGTTTACTTGGTAGAAAGATGTTGTTCCGATTTTAAATGTGTATCCTAACAAAATATCTTCAATATAATCTTTTCCATAAAGATTAATTGTATCTTCACCCAAAATTACGTTAGTTTGTTTATCGTTAATGTTTTGCATTACAGAAACAATGCTTGGATGTCTATTAACTAATTTTTTAACAAATTCATCTAAGTTTCTAATATCTTTTTTAAGTGTTACTAAAACAACCATAATTTGGTTTGTTTTTTTACTTTCTCTAACTAAAACGTGTCTAATATCACCAGTATGTTTTTCTTCATTATAACCTCTGATTTTAAATTCATTACATAGGTTTCTAATGAATTTAACAATTTCTGTCATTTCATCACTTTGGATATAACAAGATTCTAATGGAATAATATCGTGAGATGCATTTTTATAAAATCCACAAACCGTTTTGTTGTTTTTACTTCCGAATGGTATTTGAACTTTGTTACGATATTTATCTTGAAGAGTTGATGCAATTACGTTTTTAACTTTTAAATCTTTAAAACCACCAATTTTTTCCATTGTTTGTTTAACCATGCTTTTTTTGAAAGCAAGTTGTCCTTCATATGATAGATGCATTAAATGACATCCACCACAATTTTCATATATAGGACACATTGGTTCTGTTCTAAATTTAGATGTTTTGTCTTTAAAAAGTTTGATAATTTTACCATTACCTAATGTTTTCTTTAAAGATGTTATTTCAACAATACCTTCTTCATTAGTAACAGCATTATTTACAAAGATTGGAAAGTTTTCAGCAAATGTTTCATTTTTTAACATCCCATTAATTTTACAAACACCTTTACCATCGTGTGTCATTGAAACAAATTTTACTTTAAACTTTTCGCCTACTTGAATCTTTTTTACAAATTCTTCCATATAAACCTACTCATCTTTTGCTTTATCTTCACTAATGATTTGAGCAACTCTTGTTGATGCTGCTGCTGCAATTGAACCGACAATATCATCTAAGAATGTATGGCATCTTCCTTTTAAGTCTTTACCTTCTTCGTTTAATCTGTTAACAACACCTGGTTTATTAACATCGATATCACCAAAGTTAGTTTGACCAATTGAGCCATATAATCTTGCAATATCAATTCCTAAAATTTCATCAACACCAAATACTCCAAGATCATAACGCATTATATCTTGAATTGGACCTTTAAACATTCCTTCTTCAGTAAGTCTATCAATTTCAACTCCTAATTGTAATAGGTGAAAAACATCACGAAGTGATAGAATTTTTTCAACACTTTCCATACAATCAGAATATTTTACGTTTGCTGAATATTTAGCTTGTTGTTGATATGCGATATCAGCAATATCTTCAATTTTTACACCACGCTCAAGTAGGGTTTGTTTGTTAATATCTAACATTTCTTGTCTTGAATAATATAATTTAACTTCTTTCATTTTTTTACTCTTTTCTATATTTCTTTAATCCACCATTAATAAAATCACATGATGGCATTTTCTTTTTACCAACTGGTTGTACTTCATAAATATCAAGGGTTGTGTTATTACCACAAGCCATTGTAAAGAATTTCTTAGAGACACTAACAATTGTTCCTACTTCTTTATTATGTGATAAAATTCCAATTTTTGCATTGTATACTTTAATTCGATCATTTGGATCGTTAAATCCTTTAAAGTAGAAATACATTCCTGGTTCATCAAGTAATCCTCTTAATGTTCTTTCAATCACAGTTGCTTCTTTTGTAAAATCTATTTCTTCTTCATGACTTTCAATATTAAAAGAGAATGTTGCTTCTTCTTCAACTTGTTTAATTGGCGTAATATTTCCACTAATTAAATTAGGTATTGTTTCCATTAATAAGTCACGACCTAACAAACTCATTTTTTTAAATAAAGTAGTAGATGTGTCTGTAGGTAAAATTTCTAATTCTTTTTGTGCTAAGATATCACCGGCATCCATTTTTTTAGCCATATACATAATCGTAATAACAGTAACTTTATCACCATTCATTATAGCACGTTGAATTGGTGCTCCACCTCGGTGTTTAGGAAGAAGCGATCCATGAACATTGATACTTTTATATTTAGGTGCATTTAATAGTTTCATTCCTACAATTTGACCATAAGCTGCAGTAACAATTAAATCTGGATTTAAAGCTAGAATTTCTTCGTAATCTTCTCTAATTTTAACTGGTTGAAAAACTTTCAAATTATGACTTTCTGCATAAACTTTAACTGGACTTTTTTGAAGTTCTTTTTTTCTTCCAACCATTTTATCAGGTTGAGTAACAACACCTACAACATCATACGTGTTATTTAACGCATCTAAAATTGGAACGCTAAATTCTGGTGTTCCCATAAATACAATTTTTAACATAATATCTCCTAACTAATGGATTTTGAATAACGATCAAAAATAACCATTGTTTCTTTCTTTTGAAACATTTCATATATATGCATATAGATCTTTTTAATATTTGGATCTTTATGTTTTACAATTAATTGGACTTTCTTTTCTTTGTAATTATAACTTGGTCCAATTACTGAAATATTTGGATTAATATTAAGAATCGTTTTCTTAATATTGTTTGCTGTAATAAACACTTCTTTGAAATCACCTTTTACAAGTATTCTATTCACTTCATAAAGTGGTTCAACTTTTAGTGCTTGTCTTACTTTTAATTCTTCATAAAAATATTCATCAAAATCATTTAAAATAAAGTTTTTAAGAACAATATTTTTTACATCATATGTTTGAATAACTAATGTACCATTATTTAATAACTTTTTAGCATGTTGTAACATACTATAAGCTAAATGATTAGCATCATATGATGGTGTATTTAAAACAACATCTAAATTAATAATTCCAACAACACTTAAATCTTTGATATCAACAGATCTTGAGAATGTATCACTTGTAATTAAAATATCAAGTTCATCTTGATTAAAGTTATCGATTATTTCTTCTAACGAATCAAAGTTTGATTCTTTCAAAACTTTAACTTTTGCATTATCAAATAAACTTAATACAACTTCTTCTAACTTTTCCATACCAAAGCCATCATAAGATAGTTTATTATTTTTACAAATTGGACAAAGTTTTACTTCTTGAAGTTTTCTATAACATACTGGACAATATAATTCATGTTTTTCTTTATGATATTGAAGAGGAACATTACAACTTAAACATTTTAATGTTTTTCCACAACTTCTACATGTTACACTAGTAGAGTAACCTTTATTATTTAAAATAAGAATTGTTTTTTGTTTTTTCTTTAGCGCTTCATTTATTTTCATATAAAGTGCAGGACTAACAATAGTTGACTTAAATTCTTTTGATAAAGTAGTAAGATTTACTACTTCATACTTAATAACATCATCAGTTTTATTTGATATTAATTTAAGATGTCCAAGCATTGCTTCTTTATATGTATTTAAAAGTGGTGCTAATGAATGTAGGACTAACTTTATATCTTGGTTATTAATAGTTTTATATAAATTAACTAAATCTAACATAACTAAGTTTAGATCATATCGAGGTGATTGATCGTTTCTGTAGTTTGAAGATTCTTGGTCTAACATTACAATTGTTTTAAGATTTGGATAGTTCCATAAGCTATAAGCAGGCGTTGTTACAAATACACTATATTTATCTAACTCATGAAAATAATCATAAATTAAAGATTCTGAAACATTCGAATTTAAACAAGCTACTTTTACTTTAAGTAATTTTTTTATTTTTGAAGATATTTCATAACTTTGTAAAATATCACTACACAAAATTAAAGTATTTAATTTATTATTAAGATTATCATTGATAATTCTTAAAAGAAATTCTAGTTCTTCATCTTTATTTGACGGAATATATAACAATTTGTTTGATTCAAGATATTTACTCATGTAACTTGTAACAATACTAGATGTTTTTATATCATTTACTTTATATTCAATAATTTGTTCTTTTGTTCTTGAATACGCTTCATATGATTCTTTTAAGTATCCCTCACTAACCATTTTAGTAATTAAATACTTTGAAACGCCAAGATAAACTTCTAAATCTTCATATGTTAATCCTTTAGAATAATCTTTTAAGAAATTTAGAACATCTCTTCTCATACTTGATTTTTGACTCATTAAATGTAGGTCAAATAAATCATAATAAACTGAATATTTTTTTATCCATTTTGGTTTTTTTCTTTCTACTGCATCATACTTAATAACTATATCGCCAGATTGAATAGCAAGTTTTATTTGTTTTTCATAATCTTTAAATTTAGGTGTTACTTTAACAATTTGTTCACCATTAAATAAATTTAATAAATTAGCATCTAAGTTTGATCCGTTTATTACTTCATAATATTTAAAAGTCTTTAGTCTTAAACCTTCTGGAATCATCAAATTTAAGATTCTTGACATTGGACTAATTGTTTCTAATTTAATCATTTTAGCAAGTTCAATTTGAACATTGGTAAGAATTGGTGTTTCATCTAAAACTTCCAAAATAGGCTTAATTTCACCTAAAAATTCTGTTTTGTCACTAATATCTAAAACAATACCTAAAGTAGGACGATTACCCATACCAAATGGTACTTTTACTCTCATACCTTTAGAAACAATCATATTATCAGGAATGATATAGTCAAACTGATAATCTACTTGTGATGATGGGTTATCAATAATAATATTTGCGTAAGACATAATGTCACTCCTTTCATAAACTTATTATACCATAAACAAATTAATTTTTTATAATATTTACAAATAAACTAAAATTAATTACATTTTAATAAAAAAGTTTACAAATAGATATTCTATTTGTAAACTCTTATTTTAATGTTGTTTTGTATGTAGTTACATCAATTACTTTTTCACCATCAATATGAAGTGTAAGTGGTTTATCAGATGTTACTTCGATATTTTTACCAGTATAAACAATAAAATTATTTTCATAATTTAAATGACAATTTTTAAATATTTTTGAAAATAAACTTAAAGCTTTAAATTTTGATTTAGCTTCGAATACTATAAGGGATACATCATTTGTTGTTCTATCTTGTAAAGGTGTAAGCATCATACCACTTCCGTTATATCGTCCTTTCATACAAGAAGCAAACCAAACATTAGAATGAACATATGTTTTACCATCAACAGTAATTGTTGCTTTAAAAGGTTTTGTTTTTAAAATCCCGCGTTTTCCAATTTTTTTATAATCAACTTTTTTATTTTCTTTTTTAAGTTTATCTTCCATTAAACAACAATATCCATCAAGTCCAAAACCAATACCATTAATAAAGTATTTATCAAGTTCTTTAACTTCTACTTTTGGTAAATCTTTAATATATGGATTTAATAAAACTTCATCACTATAGTTTTTAATATCATTAATAAAATCATTTGCGTGACCATTAGTTCTTAAATAAACATTGTTTTTAAGTTCGATGCCATCTATTGCGTTTACAAAATAATTGACAGTTCCATCACCACCAACTAATACAATTTCATCTTCTTCTTTTAAAGATAAAACAAAGTCTTTGTGATTAAAAACATCTGTTTCAATTACTTCTGATGTAACAGGATCTAAGTTATCTAAAAATTCAGGTCTTGCTTTATTTTTAGATAGTGGGTTATATAAATAGTATTTCATAATCTCTCCTTTTACATATCACCTATTAGTATTATATCATTTAACTCTAAATTTGTACAACGAATATATATAATTTATGTTATTAAATTTTATAGATTAGGATGAATTTTTAAATAAAAACAGGGTCAGTTTATAACTGACCCTTAATTTTACTATTGTTCTTTTTTAACAAAACGAACTTTTGCTGAATATGTAGTATGTAATAATTCATGAGCTTTATGAGAATTTGGTTTACCTAAGAATTCTTTATATAAAGCTTGAACTTGTGTATTGTTGTGAGATTGACGTAAAGCTTGACGTTCATCTTCTGAATATAAAGCTTGTGCACGTTTTTCTCTATAAGTATCTAAAATATTAGTATCTTCGTTTGGTAAGAACATTGGTTTAACAAATGGTTGACCACCACCGTTTACACATCCACCAGGACAACCCATGATTTCAATGAATGTATAAGGGCTATTACCTTCACGGATTTGGTCTAATAATACTTTAGCATTTTTCATTCCACTAGCAACTGCAACTTTTAATTCTTTACCAGCGATTTCAAGACTAGCTTCTTTTAAGCCTTCCATACCACGAACAGCTTCAAATTTGATAGCTTCGTGTTCTTTACCAGTAAGTACATAATATGCAGTTCTTAAAGCTGCTTCCATTACACCACCAGTAGCACCGAAGATTACACCAGCACCTGAGTATTCACCCATGATGTCTTGGTCAAATTCTTCATCAGGAAGTTTATTAAAGTTAATACCTGAACGTTTGATAAGTTTTGCAAGTTCACGAGTAGTTAAAACTGCATCTACATCTCTAAGACCTTCATTTTCCATTTCTGGACGTTCTTTTTCATATTTTTTTGCTGTACAAGGCATGATAGATACTACATAAATATCTTTTGGATCGATTCCTTGTTTTTCAGCAAAGTATGATTTGATAATTGCACCTTGCATTTGGTGTGGAGATTTACAACTTGATAAGTGATCTAATTGATCTCCATAATAGTATTCAGCATAATTTACCCATCCTGGTGAACAAGATGTAATCATTGGAAGAACACCATTGTTTTCGATTCTTGATAATAATTCAGTTGCTTCTTCCATAATAGTTAAGTCAGCAGCGAAGTTAGTATCATATACTTTATCGAATCCAAGTCTCTTTAAAGCTGCAACCATTTTACCAGTTACAGGTGTACCGATTTTCATACCGAATTCTTCACCTAAAGCTGCACGAACAGCAGGAGCTGTTTGAACAACTAAATATTTACCAGCTTTTTTAGCTTCATCAATTAAGCTAATTTCTGATTTTTCCATTAATGCACCTGTTGGACAAACGTTAACACATTGACCACATAAGATACATGGACTTTCAGCAAATGAACGATTTTCAGCTGGAGAAACGATAGTATTGAAACCACGTTTTTCAAATCCTAAAATACCAGTTCCATGAGCAGATACGCATCTTGCAACACATCTACCACAAAGAATACATTTTGAAGTATCACGAATAATTGATGGAGTTAATTGATCAATTGTAACTGGTGTTTTAGCACCTTGGAATTTACCTTCTCTTGCACCTGTGATTTGTGCTACGTATAATAATTCACAGTGACCGTTTTTGTCACATTGTTGACAGTTTTGATTATGGTTAGAAAGTAGTAATTCAACACTTGCACGACGAGCAGCTGTTGCTTTTGGAGTAGAAATTTTGATTTCCATTCCTTCTGATACAGGATATACACAAGATGCAACAAGTCCTCTTGCACCTGTAACTTCAACTAAACATACACGACATGATGCTAAACTACATTCACCATGATTGAAAGCGCAAAGAGATGGAATTTCATAACCACATTCTCTTGCAGCTTCAAGAATTGTTAAGCCTTCTTCCACTTGGTAAGATTGACCTTCAATTTTAATATTTACTAATGCCATATTATGAATCCTCCCTTATTATTTTTTAATAATTGCTTTGAATCTACATGCTGATTCACATAGACCGCATTTAATACATTTAGATTGATCGATAACATAAACTTCTTTACCAGGAGTTCCTGAAATAGCTCCTACTGGACAGTTACGAGCACATAATGAACATTTCTTACAAAGTTCTGGAACTACATAATATTGAGTTAATTTCTTACAAATATGAGCTGGACAAGTTTTGTCAACGATATGAGCAATATATTCATTTCTGAATTGTTTCATTGTAGATACAACTGGGTTAGCAGCAGTTTGACCTAAACCACAAAGTGAGTTAGCTTGTACTGTTTGAGATAATTCTTCAAGTTCAGCTAAATCTTCCATTGTACCTTTACCTACAGTAATCTTTTCTAAGATTTCTAACATACGTTTAGTACCGATACGACATGGTGAACATTTACCACATGATTCATCACAAATAAATTCCATATAGAATTTAGCAACGTCAACCATACAGTTATCTTCATCCATAACGATAGCTCCACCTGAACCCATCATAGAGCCAAGTGCTACTAAGTTATCGTAATCAATTGGAGTATCTAAATCTTTTGCAGTTAAACATCCACCTGATGGACCACCAGTTTGGATAGCTTTAAATTCTTTACCGTTTGGAATTCCTCCACCGATATCGTAAATTAATTCACGTAAAGTTGTACCCATTGGAATTTCAACTAAACCTACGTTATTAACTTTACCACCAAGAGCGAATACTTTAGTACCTTTTGATCTATCAGTACCTACAGATGCAAATTCTTCAGCACCTTTTCTTAAAATGAATGGAACACATGCTAAAGTTTCAACGTTGTTGATAATTGTTGGTTGTCCCCATAAACCTTTAACAGCTGGGAATGGTGGACGAGGACGTGGCATACCACGTTGACCTTCAATTGAGTTTAATAATGCTGTTTCTTCACCACAAACGAATGCACCAGCACCTAAACGAATATGAACATTGAAACTGAATCCAGTTCCTAAAATATTTTCACCAAGTAATCCTAATTCTCTAGCTTGTTTGATCGCAGTTCTTAAACGGTCAACTGCAATTGGATATTCAGCACGAACATAGAAATAACCATTTTGAGCACCGATTGCATAACCAGCAATTGCCATACCTTCGATAACAGCAAGTGGATTACCTTCTAAGATTGAACGGTCCATAAATG
>JAEIGA010014178.1_pt1 | contig 12126 bp, 7 predicted proteins | sample 9270691 | NCBI WGS metagenome assembly JAEIGA01 (sample SAMN17057246, study PRJNA624740) | gut metagenome | biome: biome; isolation source: fecal sample | host: Bos grunniens | place: China: Xizang | collected 2019
AGGGTATTCAAGTGGACTGACGGAAGCTACCTTGAGGATGCGGACCACTGGAGAATGTCCGGCATTCATCGTGAGGTTCTTCTCCTGTATCAGCCTCAGGTGGCCATCTACGACTTCGGTGTGCGTACGAAAATGGACGCCGACTACAGGAATGCTTCTCTATGGGTCCGACCTGTCATTGCTATGGATCAGGATGCAGATGTCAGAGCATGGAATGTGATTGGAAATCTCTATGATCCGTCAGGAAACAAGGTCGGAGGCGACATGAAGATTTCTGCAGCTGAGATATATCATGAGAAATATCCGCAGCGCGATAACGTTCATTATCCACTAATGGAGCAGAGGGTAGAGAATCCGCTTCTGTGGACAGCTGAGACTCCTCATCTTTATACCCTTGTCCTGTCGTTATATGATTCTGAGGGTGCATTGGTTGAGGCAAGGAGCACTAAGGTGGGATTCCGAGAGGTTAAGATAAGCGGACAGCAGTTCCTTGTGAACGGGGTGCCTGTCAAGCTCTATGGAGTCAACCGTCATGACCATAGCGAATACGGCGGAAAGAGCGTGATGCGTCAGGAGATGGAAGCAGACATCCGTCTGATGAAGCAGTTCAATTTCAATTCTATAAGGACTTGTCACTATCCAAATGACCCTTATATCTATGAACTGTGTGACAGATATGGCCTTTATGTCATGGATGAAGCCAATCTCGAAACTCATGGAGTGGCAGGTCAGATTTCCAACGACCCGACATGGGTGTCTTCATTCCTTGAGAGAGCCACGAGAATGGTCATTCGTGACAGAAATCACCCTTCGGTGGTGTTCTGGTCTCTCGGAAACGAGTCTGGAGTCGGACCCAACCATGCGGCAATGGCTGGATGGATCAAAGGATATGATCCTACAAGGCCGATTCATTATGAAGGAGCACAGGGACAGCCGGAACATGAGTTGTATAAGCCTATGTCACGCAAGGCAAAAATTGTATTCACCAGTGAGATGCAGAAGGTGCAGGCGACTAAAGAGGAGCCTAAGGCTCTTCCACCGGCAAACCGTAATGACAGGAGCGGTAACCCGACCGACCCTGAATTCGTCGATTTGATAAGCAGAATGTATCCTAGGATTGAGCTACTTGAGAAAATGGCACAGGACCCTCACCATGACCGTCCTATATACATGTGTGAATATGCCCACTCGATGGGTAATTCCACAGGTGCGATGAAGGATTACTGGGACCTTATCAGAAAATATGACAATCTTCTTGGTGGTCATATCTGGGACTGGAAGGATCAGGGACTTGCGCGCCTGGATGCTAATGGAGTGAAGAACTGGGGATATGGCGGTGATTATGAAAGACCGTCAGACGTTAATTCCGGTAATTTCTGCATCAACGGTGTTGTGGCACCGGATTGTACTCCGAAGCCGGCAATGTGGACATGTAAATATGTGTATCAGCCGATAGAGTTCACTGCAGTTGATCTGGCTTCGTTCAGGATTGCATTGAAGAACCGCAATTTCCATATGTCTACTGGAGGCTATTTCTATACTTGGGAACTCAAGGATGAGACCTCAGTACTTCAGAAGGGAGACCTGAAGGTTCCGGTCATGGCCCCCGGAGAGACTGTGGAAGCTGTTGTTCCTGTGAAGAAGTTCACAGCTAAGCCAGGCGTTACCTATATGCTCAACCTATATGCACATGAGTCCGCTGATCTTCCTTATGCAGATGCAGGTCATGTGAATTCAAGCGAGCAGTTTGTCATCAAGAGCGATGTTGCCGCAGATATTGCGCCGGCAAGGGGCAAGACTCCGCTTGTGGAAGAGAATGAGACGGCTGTAATGATCACTGCAGGAAAGGTAATCGTAAAGGTTGATAAGGCTTCAGGGTACCTTGCCGGCTATCAGCACGCAGGACGCCAGGTGCTCAAAACACCTTTTGTTCCGAATTTCTGGAGGGCGGAAACCGATAATGACTGGAGAGGCTGGAAGCCGTCGTATTATCTGAAGGTATGGAAGGATGCCGCTGAGAATCTCTCCCGACCTGAAATCGAGACGACGATTGAAGGCGCTGTTGCGGTGGTGGCCGTGAAAAGGACTCTCGGCGCTCGCAAGGCAGAACTCACCTTAAAATATTCTGTCTATCCTGATGGACGTCTCAATGTGGCCTATGACGTAAAGATTGCTGATGATGTTCTCGAACCTCTCAGAATTGGTCTCCAGGGACAGATTGCCGGTGAACTCGATAATCTTGCATATTTCGGCCGTGGCCCTCAGGAGAACTATTGCGACAGGAATGATGGTATATTCCTCGGCCTTTGGAAAACCTCCCCGGAGGATATGATGTATCAGTATGTTTATCCTCAGGAGAATGGAAACAGGACCGATGTCAGATGGATATCATGCGTGGATGATAAGGGTAAGGGAATTGCCTTCGTGGGAAGTCAGCCTCTGAGTGTTTCAGCATGGAATACTACGCAGGACCAGCTTCAAAAGGCCATGCATATAGGAGAACCGGTGATTCTTGCTGATTCGTTTGTCCTGAATGTGGATCTTTTGCAGACGGGAGTCGGAGGAACGGATTCGTGGAGTCAGCGTGCCCGTCCATATGACCATCATCGTCTTTTGGCCAAGAGTTATTCATATGACTTCTGGATGATTCCTGTCAAGAATATGTCAGAGTCAGTGGATGCAGGAAGAAAGTTCTGCAGAAAATATTAATAGTCGTCCAGATTGCTCCTGTGCAGGATGTCCATGTGGACGTAATCATTTCTTTGTGACGGCGATGTTCCTTTTATGACACATTCTGCAAATTTGTTCAATATCTTGAATGACTGTTGCGGGATGTGTCTTGTTACAAGGTACTCTACGTTACCTTTGCGTAGGCTTGCGAGATTGCGCTTCAGGTCGTCGAATCCTACTACAATGCGTTTTGGGTCAGGATATCGTTCAAGAAAATCATCTATCAGGTATACGCGTGAATTGGTCATTGCCACATGTATTACGTCCGGGTGTTCCTGAAAGAAGCGTTCAAGAATTTCCATAGTCTCCGCCGGCTTGTCCGGATGGATGAATACCGTGTGGATCTTGCAGTCCGGGAAATGCTTCTTGATATAGTCTGTCCAGCCGTGACGACGAGGAGCGTTGGGGTCAGCCTGATGTTTGGAGTCACGGATGAGCCTGACAAGAAGTATCTCCTGCACCTGACATCTGGTCGTAAGCAGAAAGGCGCCCAAACCACCGCTTTTATATGGGTCTACTCCGCAATATATGAGGTAATCAAGTTCATCTATCTTGTTGTCCACGAATGCGTATGGTACACTTAGTGCTTTCAGTTGTTCTGCAAACTCTATCACGGCATCCTTGAATACGGCATTCATTATGACTCCTGAGGGAAGCCTTTCGATGATTTCAGCACACTCATTGCGGAATGACTGGACATCAGTCTGGTCGTAAAAGTATATGTCCAGACTTACTGATGCAAACTGAATCGATTCAGCAGCGTCAATGAAGCCTTTGTAGATTTCTTCCCAATAGTCTCCTTCTTTGTATGACGGAATCAGACATGCAAATCTGTATTCTTTTTTTGATGCCAGGGATGAGGCGTTCGGGTTGGGAGAGTATCCCAACTGGTCTATTGCCATCCTTACCCTTTCCTTTGTCTCTGCTGATACTCTCCCTCTGCCATAGACAACTCTGTCTACGGTTCCTCTTGATACTCCAGCCAGTCTTGCAACGTCAAATATTGTGGGAGCCGAGTTGGCCACTTGTTTCATAAAAACGTAAAATGAATTATTTTTGCAAAAGTAAGAAAAATGTCAGGAGTATAAAAAAATGTGTATATCTTTGCGTTGCGAGTGCGCGTGCACGCAGGTAAATAAATTATAATGCAGACAGAAAAAAGATTCAAGTATTGGCAGTGGCGTGTCATCATTTGTTCGATGATAGGCTATGCCATGTTTTATTTTGTTCGCAAGAATTTTTCATTCGCCATTCCATTGTTGAATGAAGAATATGGCATTTCAAACGCAAGTTTTGGTTTTATCATGACTCTTGGCGGACTGATTTACGGCGTTTCCAAGTTTGTAAATGGCATACTTGCAGACCGTACCAATGCCAGATGGCATCTTGTTGTCGGATTATCCGTATGTGTGCTTGCCAGTTTCCTGTTTGGCTTTTCAGATAAGATCAGCGCTTTTTTTACAGGACATGCAGGGGGCGCTGCATTTATAAAAGGTATGGTGATCGTTATGGCCGTGCTCTATATTGTCAACCAGATTTTTCAAGGCTGTGGTTTCGCTCCATGCAATCATCTGATGGTCAGTTGGGTGCCTCCGAAGGAGCTGGCTACAAAAATGAGTGTCTGGAATACATCGCATTCCGTCGGTGCCTTCATTGTTGCTGTGATATGCGGATATCTTACCAGTTGGCAGTTGTGCTTCTGGGTGCCGGCTGTCATAGCATTTGCAGGCATATTTTTCATTATTGTGACCCTGAGGGATACTCCGAAGTCTGTAGGCTTGCCTGAACTTCCTAAGGTAAAGGGCGAAATTGATGATGATCAGCAGAAGGACCCTAAGGCATTCAAGGAATTCCTTATGAAAAAGGTCTTTCTTAATCCAATCATATGGGTGTTAGCCATTACTGACCTGTTTGTCTACATCGTACGATTTGCGATTTTGGATTGGGGACCATCAATGCTTTCTGACATGGGACTCAGCCAGTCTCTGGCCGGATGGACCGTTGCTATTTTTGAGGTGGCCGGATGTGCAGGAATGCTTTGTGCCGGTTATATATCTGACAAGTTCTTCAAGAGCAGATGCCAGAGAGTATGTGCCATTGAACTGGGACTTGTAGCTGCATGTCTGATTGCACTTCATTTTATTCAGGATGCAGGCATGCCTGTACTATTCCTGATTATTCTGGCAGTAGCAGGTTTCCTTATTTATGGCCCTCAAGCCTTGTTAGGAGTGACTGCGGCGAATATAGCGACAAAGAAGGCGGCTTCCTCAGCAGTAGGACTTATCGGATTCATGAGTTATCTAAGTACGATAGTTACTGGAATAGGGTTCGGAGCATTGGCGGATAAATTCGGTGGTTGGGGATGGATATTCATAACCATGGGAGGCCTGTCTGTTGTAGGAACGGTCCTTATTCTTTCGCTCTGGGGGCTAAAAGAAGACCTTGGAGAATAATATGAAAAAATAATATAGGTGTTTCAAGATATAGAATTGATGAATAGGCATCAGCAATACGATGTTATAATTATTGGCGGTGGAATCACCGGGGCAGGTACAGCTAGAGATTGTGCCATGCGAGGTCTTAAGACCCTTCTCATAGAAAGGTACGATTTTACCGCTGGAGCAACGGGCAGGAATCATGGATTGTTGCACAGTGGCGCGCGTTATGCGGTAACCGACCAGGAGTCGGCTCATGAGTGTATTCGCGAAAATATGATTCTCAGAAAAATTGCAAGACACTGCGTTGAGGAGACAGATGGTCTTTTTATAACCCTGCCGGAAGATGATCTTGCTTATCAAAAAACTTTCATCGAGTCGTGCCGGAAGTCAGGTATCCGGGCTGAAGCAATAGATCCGGCAGAGGCTATCAGATTGGAGCCGTCTGTAAACAAGGCTCTTATAGGGGCTGTAAGAGTGCCTGATGGTGCTGTGGATCCTTTCCGTATGACAGTTGCCAATGTATATGATGCCAGGTTGCATGGCGCTGATGTTCTTAAATATCATGAGGTTACGTCCATCCTTAAGGATGGTGACACCGTAGTGGGTGTTGTCGCTTATGATGCTCACAATAGAGAGAAGAAGACCTTCCATAGCCGCATTGTGATTAATGCAGGTGGTATATGGGGACATCATATTGCGGAAATGGCGGGAGTAAATGTGAATATGTTTCCTGCAAAGGGGGCCCTTCTTATTTTCGGTCACCGGGTAAATAATATGGTCATTAACCGCTGCCGTAAGCCTGCGGATGCCGACATTCTCGTTCCCGGAGATACGATCTGCCTTATCGGAACGACTTCAAGCCATATTCCATACGAGGAAATCGATGATATGAAGGTTACGCCTCAGGAAGTAAGGGTGCTTTTGAACGAGGGAGCCAAACTTGCGCCGGAACTTGCCCAGACACGTATCCTTAGAGCTTATGCAGGAGTACGCCCGTTGGTGGCAGCCGATAATGATCCGTCAGGAAGAAGTATCAGCCGTGGCATCGTGTGCCTTGATCATGAGACGCGTGACGGTGTCGCAGGATTCATTACTATCACAGGCGGTAAGCTTATGACATACCGTCTGATGGCCGAGTGGGCTACGGATCTTGTTTGCCGGAAACTTGGGGTTGACAAGAAATGTCAGACAGCTGAGAAATGCCTTCCCGGCTCTGAGTTGGAGGAAACGGGTAAGAAGTCGGACGTATTTAAAAAATCGGGTCTTGGAGCAAAGGCTGCCCATGGACGCCATGGCTCCAGAAGTGTCAATGTCGAAATCAGTGACAAAAATGACAAGTCACTGGTGTGTGAATGTGAGGGTGTATCCGTAGCTGAGGTAAACTATGCAATAGAAGAGCTAGGCGCTTCAAATATAATGAATCTTCGTCGTCGAACCCGTGTCGGCATGGGAACTTGCCAAGGTGAACTTTGTGCTTGCCGTGCATCAGGTCTGCTTTCAAAAGCTAACGGGTGTGCACGCAGGAGTATTGAGGACCTTTCAGCATTCATGAACGAAAGATGGAAGGGAATGTTTCCTGTTGCATGGGGAGATACTTTGGCAGAGGCACAGTTTACTTCGTGGATATATGAAGGTGTGTGTGGCCTTGATGCTTTTCAAAAGAGGGAGGAGTAGTCTATGAAATTTGATACAATTATAATAGGTGGCGGACTCAGCGGATTGACTGCGGGTATCGAACTTTCGCGCAAGGGACAGAAATGTCTCATCGTTTCGTCAGGTCAGAGTGCCCTTCATTTCTTCTCCGGTTCATTTGAGTTATATGGAATGGATGCGGATCCTTTCAAGGCAATGGAATCTTTGTCGCCGCAGCATCCATATTCAATGATAGGTATGGAAAAAGTAAGAGTTCTTGCTGATGGTGTGAAGCCATTCTTCAAGGAGATGGGGATTGAGCTTAAGGGAGAAGACGGATTGAATCATTGGCGTGTGACGCCACTAGGATTGACTAAGCCTGCCTGGCTAACTTTGGATGAGTATGCATCAATCCCATCACACGGACAGATTCCATGGAAGAAAGTAGCAATATTGAATATTGATGGCTTTCTGGATTTTCATGCAAGTTATATAGCAGCCGGTCTTGAAGAAAGGGGAGTGGAGACAGTGGTTAAAGGCATAACGATGCCTGAATTGAAAAAGCTTCGCCAGAATCCTACAGAGATGCGCTCTGCAAATATTTCAAAGACATTGGTAAGAGACAGCATCAATACGCTTGCTGCAAGAATTAATGAGCACGTAAAGGATGTAGATGCTGTTCTTATGCCTGCAGTTGTAGGTTTGACCGGTTGTTCTGACGTCGTCAGACTTAAAGAAATGGTTGATCGCCCACTACATTTTATTGCGACCTTACCTCCTTCTGTGCCTGGTATCAGACTTCAGATGATGCTTAAGAAGCATTTCCAGAAGGTAGGGGGAACCTATATGCTGGGAGATTCTGTTACAGGAGGTGGATTTGCGAACGGGAGACTCAATTATATAACCACACAGAATCATTCTGATGTCAGGTTCGAGGCAGATAATTTTATTATCGCTACGGGTTCTTTCTTCAGCAAGGGGCTAGTATCCGATATAAATGGAGTTAGAGAACCGATATTTGGTCTGGATGTAAATTCTGCAGATGAACGTTCGGATTGGTATAAGAGAAATTTCTTCGAGGCTCAGCCCTATATGAATTTTGGTGTTCTTACTGATAACGCATTCCATGCTACCATTAATGGTGCTGTCGTGGAAAATCTGTATGCCGTAGGTTCTGTAATCGGAGGCTGCAACTCTATAAAGGAAGGCAGTGGAGCTGGAGTTGCTATTCTTTCATCACTTCATGTGGCTTCACTCATTCTAAACCGTTGATACCATGAGTAAGGATAAGAAACCGGATACAAGTTTTGAACAGTGCATGAAATGTACTGTCTGCACAGTGTATTGCCCTGTTGTTGCAGTCAACCCTGATTATCCGGGCCCCAAACAGGCTGGTCCGGACGGAGAAAGGTATCGCCTCAAGAATCCTCTTTTCTATGATGAGGCCCTCGATATGTGTCTGAATTGCAAGAGATGTGAAGTCGCATGTCCGTCAAATGTGAAAATAGGTGACATCATACAGTCTGCACGTCTGAAATATGGTAAGAAGAAGCATAGGTTCCGTGATTTCATCCTTTCCAATACGGACTTGATGGGTTCCGTGACTACTAAAATGGCACCGGTGGTGAACGGTACCCTTGGGCTAAAACCTATAAAGTCGATTATGGATGCAGCCCTTGCTATCGATCATCATAGGATATTCCCAAAGTATGCCGGACAGACATTCGAGGCCTGGTTCAGGAGGCACCTGGTGACGCAGCAGGACGCGTATGAAAAGAAGGTCAGCTATTTTCATGGCTGCTATGCCAACTATAATAATCCAAAGCTTGCTAAGGACTTTGTCAAGATAATGAACGCCATCGGTTATGGAGTCAATCTTCTTGAAAAAGAGAAATGCTGTGGTGTGGCTCTGATTTCAAACGGATTCAGGAATCAGGCAATAAAGCAGGCGGAGCTCAATATGTCAAGCATAAGAAAAGCTGTAGCAAGGGGAGAGCAGGTGCTCTCAACTAGTTCTACGTGTACTTTTACAATGCGTGATGAGTATGAACATATCCTTGGAGTTGAGAATGCAGATGTACGTGAGTATATCAACCTCGCAACAAGATTCATATATAATCTGGTAGACTCCGGTAAGGCAGAGCTGGTCTTCAGGAAAGATTATGTAAAGCGTATAGCGTACCATACACCCTGTCATATGGAGAAGTTGGGCTGGTCTATTTACTCCACTTCGCTCATCAGAATGATTCCCGGGGTTGATTTCCGTATGCTTGATTCTCAGTGTTGTGGTATTGCAGGAACATATGGTTTCAAGAAGGAACATTATAACGATTCGCAGAAGATTGGTGAAGGACTTTTTCAGCAAATCCGGGATTGTATGGTAGATCTGGTCGCTACTGACTGCGAAACTTGTAAATGGCAGATCGAAATGAGTGTAGGCGTACCGGTGGAAAACCCTATTACAATCATAGCTGATGCACTGGATGTAGAAGAAACAATTAAACGAAATAGATAATAATGGCTAGTTTTTTTGACCCGCCTAAGGCGAAGCCTCTACTTCCTGAAGAGAAGATTGACAAGGTGTTCAAGTCAATGAGATTCAGAGTGTTCATGGGCGCATTTGTAGGCTATGCAGCTTACTATCTTGTACGTAAGAATCTTTCGTTGGCTTCTGCCGATATGATTGCGGAAGGTCTGATTGACAAGCAGGGCGTAGGCATCGCTGCTTCTGCTGTCTCAATTGCCTATGCATTCAGCAAGTTCATCATGGGAACTTTGTCTGACCGTTCCGACGCAAGAAAGTTCCTGTCTGTCGGACTTGTCATTGCCTCATTGGTAATGATGTCGGTGGGTTTCCTTCCTTTTTCTGCAACCAATCAGGCAATCAATGTTGCCATGCTCTTTGTCGTCATGCTTCTTGTAGGTGTGTTGTCCGGAATGGGATGGCCTCCTTGTGGCCGCGTGATGGCATATTGGTTCTCCAACAATGAGAGAAGTTTCAAGATGTCTTTGTGGAATACCTCTCATACAATAGGATCAGGATCATTAGGAATCATTGCGCTTTTGGGCGTTACTCTGTTTGCGGATTCAGGTATATCACAGACATGGCGAGCTGATTTTATCGTACCGTCATGCTGCGCCATAGTGCTGGCTTTATTCTGTTGGTGGGCTTTGAGGGACACTCCGGAATCCTGCGGTCTGCCTTCTGTTGCCGATTGGCGAAATGATCATTCCGGTGTAAAGACAAAAGAGACAGTCGGGGAGAAGGTCCCGTTCAAGACGCTTTTGCTTGATTATGTCCTTAAGAATAAATGGGTGTGGATGATCGCTTTGGTCAATGCCTTTGTGTATATGGTCAGATATGGTGTGGGAGATTGGTCGCCTACATTCCTTCAGGAGTCAGGAATCATGGATAAGGCAGAATGTAAGTTGGCATTCTCGGTCCATAATTACGTCGGTGCCTTGGGAACCATTGTCTGCGGATGGATTTCAAGCAGGTTCTTCAAGGGTAAGTGTGCTCCTCCGACTATCATCTTTATGACTTTTGTGCTGGTCGGTACGCTCATCTATTGGCAGATTCCTTTTTTGGCTGATGTCACGGGTATAGCAGCCAAGACCTGGGCTTATGTAGCTCTTGTCATTATAGGTTTCTGTATTTATGGACCGGTAGCTTTGGTTACGATTCAGGCATTGAATCTTGTTCCTAAGAGTGCGGCTGGCACTGCAGCTGGCTTTGTCGGTCTGTCCGGATACCTCGTAGGAGACTCTCTCCTCTCGAAAATCATTGTGGGAGGCATCGCAGACCACAGCTGGAATATGGCGAATATGACGATGGCCATAGGGGCATCACTCGGTATAGTTTTATGTTTGTTGACTTTAAAATCTGAAAAATAAGGAGTATATGAAAAGGCTTGTATTTTTTTTGTGTATAGTATTCAGCATATGCAGTTGCATTAATACAGAAAATATCTCGGTTGCCGGCTTGGGACAGACCGTTTCTTATCCCAATGCAGTGGTCCTCAATATCTCTGGCATAAATCCATGTCTTGAGACCGAGTGGTATCAGGATGGGGTCTCTATGGGAGCAATGCATAGAGTGAGCAAGGGTTGTTACATTGCTGTACCCAGTCAGTATGCTGAACGTGCGAAAGTGGCCGTTAAAGGGCTCTTCGGCAGCCAGTTGACATTCGATGTGGACTTGACGGACTATGTTGATGTTCAGGCTCATAGGGGAGGAGCCGGTCTTATGCCCGAGAATACGATTGAAGCTATGGTAGCAGCTGTTGATCTGGGTGTCAATACTTTGGAGCTGGATCTTGTCCTCAGTGGAGATGGTCAGGTTGTCGTTTCCCATGATTCATATTTCCATTCGAGGTACTCAATTCGTCCGGATAGCTCGCTTGTCATGAAGGGAGAGCCCAGGGAGTGGCTATACAAAATGAGTTATGAAGATATAAGGAAATATGATGTGGGCTCGCGCACTTGCGACGTCTGGCCGGATAAGGTGTGCTTTCCTGCTGTCAAACCGCTGCTTAGTGAACTGATAGACTCCATTGAGTCCTACACAAGAGATAATTCGCTATCTCCAATGCGTTATAATATTGAAGTCAAGTCAAAAGAAGGTTCCGGAGAAGGTGTGGATTGGGCTGACTATAAGGTCCTTTCGGATGCATGCATGGAAGTCCTGTTAAGCAAGCAGCTTGGCGACCGTCTTGTGGTGCAGTGCTTTGATGTACGTGCCTTGAACTACATGAATTCCAAGTACCCTGATGTCAGATATTCTTATCTTCTCCCCACAGACGTGACTGATGTGGAGGCCGCTTTGGCGAAGCTGGACTTTACTCCTACGTGGATCAGTCCTCATTATTCGAAAACTGACAAGGAACTGGTTAGAATGTGTCATGAAAAAGGTATGCGTATAGTACCTTGGACGGTTGACAAGGCAGAAGACATAAAGGAAATGCTTTCTTTAGGGGTCGATGCAATTATTTCAAATTATCCGGATAGGGTTCTTGCAAACCGTACCTTTTCTAACCCAACCCCAGCCCTTTCTTCTTCAATTTAAGGGTGGTGACCTTTTAGTTTCAACAAAATCCCGTCAATAAAAATAGCCCTCTCAAGTTGTTGAGAGGGCTATTCATGTGATTCGGACGGGAATCGAACTATATATGTATATCAATTAGTTATGCGTCTTACAAGCGGGTTTGCAAACATTAAAAGACCAGCAATAGTAAGTCCCTCTGTTTTCTCTCTCTTGTCAGTCCTATATGCTCCGAGTTTTTTAAGAAACTCCTTATCGCTAAGTGACAACCAAGTGTGTGAGGGA